>Ga0190282_1021_pt1 | contig 154785 bp, 161 predicted proteins | sample ZER3_100Endo_I3_FD_131024 | JGI IMG/M metagenome (GOLD analysis project Ga0190282, IMG submission 131024) | Enriched cells of freshwater protists from Biology Centre CAS, Ceske Budejovice, Czech Republic - ZER3_100Endo_I3 | ecosystem: Environmental > Aquatic > Freshwater > Unclassified ...
CACACATTGCTCCCAAACAAAGTTGTTCTGTCTCATTTAAATTATCTCCAAAAAATACATTTTCTAAAAATGAAAAATGATATTTGCAATAATTGATATCGTCGCTCAAAACAACAAGATTGCAAGAATCCCAATCTGGAAAAAATGCTGCTAAGCTATTTAAATAATAATTTATCGGAAGCTGTAAATAATCTTTATGGTTTACAAAATCTCCTCTTCGGATCGAAATTAAAATTGTACTTTTTTTAAAAACTTCGCTATATATTTTGCTGATTTTTTCTTTTAACGAATCAGAAAACTCAAAATAGTGTTTTGTCAATTCGATATCAAAATATTTTTCTGTTTGCAGCCAACCACTAATATCATAATTATCACTTCCAAAAGTCCATTGATGGTGGTGATATTCGTTTTCCTCAATCAGATTAAACAAAGATTGTTTTAAAGGTAAAAGTGGTAGTTTATTTTTAAAAGCATTTTGATGTTTCCATAATAAAAAAGAGAATTCATGATTGTTTTTGGTTGCTAAACCAATAGTCGAGGCTATTTGAAAAAGTTGATTCCCCAAATTGCCTTTCTTTCCTATTTTACTAAATGTTATCATCTTTAACGCTAAAAAGAACTTTTATTTATTAAAAAAATCTTTAATAATTTTTGCCGTAAATAATCGCGCGCCTTCATCTGTCATATGCCCACATGAAGAAAAGTACTTGTCTTCTATAACAGTATTCTCGTAATTATGAATTTCTGGATATGCTTTTTTAACTTTATCAAAATAATTCATCCCTACAACATTTTCACACATAGGAGTCATAACAGCAATAAAATTGATGTTATTCTTTTTGCATATATTTTTAATCTCTTCGTAGTATTTATTGTGCTGTTTTGGATTTAAATTGACAAGATCATTTTTCATATTGCCATTTGAATGTTTTTCTAAAGGATAGTATCCTAAATTATCTAAAGCATTTGTTTTTTTATGTGCAAGCGTCAAAAATGTTTCCCTAAAGCCAATTTTACTATCATATTTTACATATCTATAAAACGGTATATAGTACAAATAAGTAAAATCGCTTTCATTTTTAAAACGTTCTTTTATTGTTTCCGAATTATGAATGTAAGGCAAAAATAGAGCTGAAATTCCTTCAGCTCTGTGATCGCTGGAAAGACTCAAATCGGCTTCTAGTATCACATTTTTAATTTCATATTTTCTTTCAATCATCAATTTCAACATTAATGAGGCCTCAAATAAATGTCCTGCGCTCATGCCGTAATTAAATGTTTTTAGTCCTTTATCTTCAAACATTTGTGATACAAAATGATTATTAGCTCTTGAAGAACCAAGAATCACTACATCATATTTTTTTACTGTAGAATTAAAAACAGCTTCGATTTTTCCACGGTTTCTTGATTGCATAAAAACATAAGTGTAAAATACGTCTAAAGCAACTGCTAAAAAAATCGTTAAAAGAAAAATTCCTAATATATATAATAAAAACTTTTTCATTAGAATTGGAAATAAATAAATTCTTTATAATCTGAATAGGTTCCAAAAGCGATAATAGCCATAATAGCTAAAGCCATTTTTAGCATGCTTCTCTTTCCTGAAATTGGTTCAACTTTCGTTCTATTATTCCATTCGACTAAAACAAATAAACCGATCATCAACAATAATTCATAATTATATCGATCGTTCTCTAAATACTGAGCGCTAAATTTTCCATCAGTAAGTATTCTTTTTAGGTATAAAATGGCATCTGTAATGGTGCGTGCTCTAAAAAACACCCACGCAACACAAGTCAATAAAAAAGTCGTTAGAATGCTAAGAAGCACTTTTACCGAATCTAAATTCCATTTTAAAGTAACAGAATCCATGTTGTTTCGATTGCTATTAGACAACAATAAAGGAAGGAAATAAACAGCATTAATGAATCCCCAAACAATGTATGTCCAATTGGCACCATGCCAAAATCCACTGACAATAAAAATGATAAATGTATTTCTAATTTTCATCCAAAGTCCGCCTTTGCTTCCTCCTAACGGAATGTACAAATAATCTCGAAACCAAGAAGAAAGTGAAATATGCCAGCGACGCCAAAACTCGGCTATGTCTCTTGAAAAATAAGGGTAATTGAAGTTTCTCAATAAATCTAAACCAAATAATTTAGAAACCCCCAATGCAATATCCGAATATCCCGAGAAATCCCCATAAATCTGAAATGCAAAATAAATTGCTCCCACAATTAATGAGAGTGAGTTCATTGAAGGATAATGATCAAAAATAGCATTAGCATACACTGCGCAAGTATCTGCAATAACTACTTTTTTTACTAATCCCCAAATAATTTGATATACTCCTTCTTTTGCTTTATCTAAATTAAATTCACGTTTAACTTTTAACTCTGGCAATAAGTGCGTTGCTCTTTCTATTGGTCCAGCAACTAAAAGTGGAAAATAGCTTACAAAGAGTGAATAATCAATAAAGTTGTATTCGGCTTTTATTCTTTTATAATAAATATCAATTACATATGACAATCCGTGGAAAGTGTAAAATGAAATTCCGACAGGAAGGATTACATTCAATAAAAATGGACTTACTTTAAACCCAAACGAAGTAAACATTTCTGCAAATGAAGTGGCGAAGAAATTATAATATTTAAAGATTCCTAAAAATCCTAAATTAACTAAGACACTAAGCCAAAACCAGAATTTTCGCTTTTTTTCTGAGTCACTTTTTTCAATTTGAATTCCAGTGAAATAATCTAAAAATGTAGAAAAAACTAACAGAAATAGAAATCTCCAGTCCCAACATGAGTAAAAATAATAACTCGCAACAATTAACAAAGCATTTTGTGTGCTTTTAGTTTTATTGAAGACAAACCAATAAAGAAAAAAAACTATTGGTAAGAATATGGCAAAAGCCAAAGAGTTGAAAAACATAAATTTAAAATCAGTTTAAAATAAAACAAAGCAAAAGTCTCTCTAGCATTTAGCTATACCATTTGTTAATGAATTCTTGAATTGGAAGATAAAAGTCTTGGACATTTTTTTCCACTTTTTCAGGTTCCCAATTCCACCATGCAATTTGTTGCAGTTTACTGATGGTTTCAGGATTATATTTCATTTTTATTATTGTTCCTGGAATTCCGCCCACTATAGCATAATCAGGAACATCTTTAGACACAACAGAGCCAGCCAAAATTGTAACTCCATTTCCTATTTTAACGTTTGGCAAAATAATAACATTCATTCCTATCCAAACGTCATTTCCAATTATCGTTTTACTTTCTGGAGTTACGATAGTTTGTTTTAGTTTGTTTTTTGATTCTTCATCCAAAAACAAACTATTATTTCTCAAATGATTAAAATGCGGAAAAGTAGTAATCTCACTAACTTGATGGTGCCCAGAATCTAGTATAAAATTGACATCGTTTGCTATCGAACAATATTTCCCTATTTCTAATGCTGAATTATTGTGCCATTGCCAAACAAATGCTCCATTGTGATAGGTTTTATACCCTATCGAAACATTTTTTGCAAGATGCAAATAGTGTTTATTCTGCCCCTTCAAGAATGTATAATATTCATTTCCGAGGATTTTCCATGCTATTTTTCGTAAAAAGTTTTTCATTTTACTATCTGCATTATTGCTTCCCATGTGCGTTGCGAGGCTAATTGCGGCGGATGTTGATTGATTATTTTAAACCACTCTTTTGCTTGAGCTTTGATTTCATTACTATCTTCCAATACTTTTTCAATAGAATCAGCAATAGAAATTGGACTATCCATAAAAAATACAGGATTTTTTTCAGGCATAGATCTAAAATGCACGTATTTGTAGCAAGTAAAGATATCCCAATTTTTATCTACTTGATTTTCTTGATTATATCGAAAATATCCGCATGGCTTATCATGGCAAATAAAATCAAAAACCATTGAAGACCCCATGTTTACGACCATTTCAGAATGATAAACAGTATTGGTTAACAAATTAACATCTTCTCTTGTCGGTAAAACAGTATTCCATCCTTCTCCTATTTTTTCCCAACTCGGATCAATTGAAACAATTAAATCTTTATTCTTAGCTAAAACCTCATCATATCTACCAGAAAAATCAACAGGACAACGTCTAAATATAATGCCTAATGAATGATTCTTCTCTTCATTTAATTTTCGTACTGCATTAGCAAAGTCAGATAAATATTCCGGATCATCTGGACAAGTAGTTGCGTCATCTCCAGAATAGCAGATGTATTTTTTATTTAAATCCATCTTATATCTACCAAAGAATTGCGCTTTATCTTCGATAATATCTTGATCAAAATGGGTTTCAAATTGTGGTGTTCCTACAACAAAAATCTGATCTTCATTTATATATGGATAATACTTTTGAAGTTCAGCCTTCATGTGTTCGCTCCAAACAAAATAATAATCCGTTTCAACCACCATTGTAGCTTTTGGAAGGTTATCCCAAGAGAAAATAAAAGTTCCTGTTGGTATTTTAAGTTCGTTGGCAGCTAATAAAGGGGCAATTGCCAAAACAGGACGCTGGTTGGTACAAAACACAAAATCAGGCTTTTCCTTTCGGAGCGTTTCTAAACAGCCTTTATAAAACTCCGTTTCCCTCTCTTTTATTTTTATCTTTTCTCTAACTTTTTCTAAGCCTTTTTCAGAATTGTTTATTGAGATAAAGAATTTTGCAAAACAACTTTTAACCGTACCTTTTATAGTTTTAAAAGAAAAAGGAAAACGATAGGAATCGTAAACAGTATCTTTTTCTTTTTTTATACTAAGATTAAGCTCAATATGTTTTCGAGCATTTTTGTAACTATCTGTTAATGGATTTGGTTTGGCATTTTTAATTTTAATTTCATTAAAACCAATTTGTTTTAAATCGAATGGCGTATTATTCCAATACGTTATATCAAAATTTTTCTCCAATCCAATTTTATAAAAATTAGAAAAAGCAAAATTTCTAAGTCCAACTCCGTCTGGCAATAAAATAAAAATCTTTTTAGGTATCAACTGTCTCTGAATTGTTTTTGGTGATTGAGCTGCCAAATATCCGATTTCTGAAGACAATTAAGAAATAATTCTGCACTATTTCCTTGTCCAAAATCATTGTCTGATTTTTGCACTTTATGAGAGTCTATAATTGAAAGAGCTCCTTCAATTTCTTCTTCAGAATAATCTACATTTATTATATCGGCATGTACTGCTCTATTTTGCTGTCTAGTGCCAATATTAATAATCGGAATACCATAATAAGGTGCTTCGCGAATACCCGCACTACTGTTTCCAATAATGAATTTGCTATTTTTTAAAAGAGTCAAAAAGTACTCAAAACGAAGTGAAGGAAAAATTTTAAATCGTTCATTATTTTTTAACTTCCCATAGCTATCCAAAATAAACTGGCTTCCTAAATCATTATTTGGATAAATAACTACATAGTTGTGATTATCATTAAGCAAGGCAGAAACAAAGTTTTCTGCATATTGTTTCATTGCATTTATTTCTGTTGTAACAGGATGAAACATTACAATTGAAAAATCGGCATATGGAATATTATAATATTCTTTTACAGTTGCCAAATCTGGCAGTTGCTCCGAAAACATAATATCAATATCTGGAGAACCAATTGTAAAGACAGATCCTTTTATCTCCCCCATTTGAATCAATCTTTTTTCGGCTTCAGCATTAGAAGTAAAATGTATATGACTCAGTTTACTTACACTATGTCTAATCAATTCATCAACAGTTCCCGAAACCTCGCCACCTTCAATATGGGCTACGAGAATATTGTTAAGAGATCCAACTATCGCGCCGGCCAGAGTCTCAACACGATCTCCATGAACGACTATCATATCTGGTTTTATAGTATTGCAATAACTTGAAAATCCTTCTATAGTTTTTGCAAGAGTAAGATCCATTGTGGTTTCATGAGTATGATTCACGAAAGTATGAATGTTTTTAAAATTGCATCGTTCAATTTCAATTAAGGTGTAACCATATTCTTCTTGCAAATGCATACCGGTTACGAAAACAAAAACCTCAAACTCTTGATGTTTTTCAAGAATTGTGATTAATGATTTTATTTTCCCAAAATCAGCTCTGGTACCCGTTAAAAAAAGGATTTTTTTCATTGATATTATTGAATATCTTCCCTAGTTAATTGTTCATCATTCTCAATATCTCTTGTTGCTGTTTTACCAATTATATCATTAAAATTTTCAGCTAAAATTTTTCCAGTTCCAGGTCTTTTTACCCAGATATTTTCTTTAGTAAAAACTTCTCCTTTTTTGATTGAAGCAATAGAGCAAACTGTTGCAAAAGCAAAATCTATAGTTACTTGCTCTTCATCAGCAGGTTTTTTTGATCCGCCACGCATTTGGGCAATTTCTGCACTTGAAATGATTAATTCGCGACAAGCGCTTTCATCCATACTGCACACAATATCTGGACCTGTACGTTGCATGTGATCTGTAAAATGTCTTTCTAAAATACTAGCTCCTAAGGCAACAGCTCCTAAACAAGCATTATTATTTAAAGTATGATCGCTTAAACCGAAAACTTTATTTGGAAAAGCTTGATTCAATTCGACCATAGCACCAAAACGAACCAAATGAATTGGCGTTGGATATAAATTTGTAGTATGTAATAAAGCGACAGGAACATTATATTTATCAAATATCGCTACTGCTTTTTGAATGCTTTCAATTGTATTCATTCCCGTACTTAAAATAACAGGTTTTCCAAAAGAAGCAATATGCTCTAAAAGTGGATAATTATTGCATTCACCAGATCCTATTTTGTAAGCTGGAATATCAAACTTTTTTAATCTTTCAGCTGCTGCACGAGAAAATGGTGTCGAAATAAAAATCATGCCTTTGCTTTCTACATAATTTTTAAGTTCTAACTCGTCTGCTTCGTTAAGCGAACAGCGTTCCATAATTTCATATATCGAAACATCTGCATTTCCAGGGATGACTTTTTTGGCAGCACCAGTCATTTCATCTTCAACAATATGTGTTTGATGTTTTACAACTTCTACTCCAGCTCTCTTAGCTGCATCTACCATTTCTTTGGCAACTTGAAGAGATCCTTCGTGATTAATTCCGATTTCGGCAATCACTAAGGGCGGGTAATCTGGGCCGATTTTACGACCTGCTATTTCAATATATGGATTCATTTTTTTTGGTTTTTATATAAATATTGAGCGTAATCAAAATCTTCTTGCGTATCAATATCAACGCTGGCAAAAGTATGATTTATCTCAAATGGTAAAGCATCTTTTGATATAATTATATCATTTAAAATTTTTTCAGATTTTGTAATATAAAGCAACCCATTTTCAAAGAAAAGAGGTTCGAGATCTTGGCTTCTTTGTCCTATTTCATAATTAAAAGGAACGAACTTGCCTTCATTTATTTTTCCAAATTTCTGATGATTTCGAGAAACTGTAAATAAGCTATCATGATTTCCTTTTAAATAAAGATCAAATGCATCTTTGAGTAAGTTCTCTGGACGCAACGGATTTGTTGCCTGTAATAGAATTACATTTTCAATTTCTTTTTCAATTGATTCTAAAACATGCTTTAATGCTGTTACTGTCGGTTCCAAATCTCCAGACAAAGATTCTGGGCGATCAATCACTTTTGCTCCATATTCTAATGCAATTTTCTTGATTTTATCATCGTTTGTTGAAACATAAATCTCATCAATTATTGCGCTATTTTGTTTTGCGTATAAAATAGAATGAGCTAAAAGAGGAATATTACCTAACAATTTTGTGTTTTTTTCTGGCAATCGTTTTGAACCTCCTCGCGCAGGAATTATTGCAATAGTTTTCATTAGCTAAAATTCTTTTTTGCGTTTTCAATAATTGTATTCATTCCTTCATTCCAGCTTTTTGTAGAGTATAAATTTTCAGGAATCGAAATATTATGCGTTTCTTTTTCCTCCAAAAATGATTCTATAACTTGTACCCAATCTTCAATAAAATTGGGGGTTTCAATCAGTTTTCCAAGTTTTCCGTACTGTAAAACTTCTGGAACTCCTCCATTTGCAGAAGCAATGCAATAACAACCAGAATGTAATGCTTCAATTAAACTCATTCCAAAACCTTCTTGACAAAGTGTTGGAAATAAATAACAATCTGCAACTTGATAATATTTTGGTAAATCATTATTAGGAATTTTTCCTAAAAAAGATACACCCTCTATTTTTGTATCTCGATTTGCACCAATTACTAAAAGAACTGCATCTTTATCTACTACATTAATTCTTTTCCAAGCATTTAAAATAAAATCCAATCCTTTTTTTGGAAGATCTTTTGAACACCATATAAATACCTTTTTATTGCTAATTCCTAATTGTTTTCTTAAACTTTCCTTTTCTTCAAAACTTACTTTATGAAACTTAGAAGTATCAATTCCGTTATGTAAAACTGAAAATTTTGTTGGCAAAACAGTGTAGTAGTTTTTATGTGCTTTATAGGAATCGTGAGTCAACAAAACCATTTCATCTATATCCTCAAAAAACCATCTGCCTAAAAAATTTTCATAAAATGGAGGAAACCCATGATAAAAGAATTGCAAATAGCACTGATTCCTTTTATTTTTCATTTTTAAAAAATGAAGCAGTGGTTTTACGATTCCAAAATTATCAATGATTTGAATTATACACTTGTCATTCTTTTCAATAATTTTTTCAAGCGCATTAAAATATCCTAAGTAAGGATTTTTAAAAAATTTCTTTTGAATTTTTATCAGATTATTGTTGACTACCAAGCCATAATCTATTCCATTGTATAAAGTTTCCGGTTTCTCACAAATAATGTAATCAATAGCATGATTACTGCTTAAATAATTATGATATAGGGTTGTCCAGCTCCCAATATGAGAGTAAGGCAATGGAATTTGGGAAATCAGAATTACTTTTGACATTTTGGGACTTTGTTATCTTTCTTATTTTTTTATTTTGAATGAAATACTATTTAAATCATCACTAACCTCTAAAAAATATGGAAGTGTATGATAAAATGAAATAGTATGCAATAACAGCAAATCATTAATTTCTTTTAAAGTATAATATTTAGGGACTTTCTTACCTAAAAGTTTCTTCATTTTATATTTCAATGAATTTTGGAAAGGATCTTTTACAAAACGAAGATTTAAAATTCCATCTTTAAAATTAGTTAATTCACTAAACAGAAAATGAGTGATAATTTCCTTTTTATTAAACATTAATATTTCTTTGTCATCCTTCTTTAAGTCTTCAAAATCATTTTCTGAAATACCTACTCCCCAATTTGCATTATTTACTTCTGCTCTTTTATTTTGAATATTTCCTAATAGCTTTTGATAATTAATTCGTACAATGTCTGTCAATTGCAAATCTTTTGTAAGAACTTTTTTTTCAGCTTTTCTATAACTAGTATGCCATTGATGAAGCATTAAAATTTCTTCGGAATAAAAAATACTTTCAGTTCCATTTTTTTCTAATCGATTGTGTACATCGATGTCTTCTGCACCCCAAAAATGCAAAAATTCATCGTATGCAGTTACTGCTTTTAAACTTTCAAGATTAAATAATGATAATCCCTGTGCTCCAACCTCACTACTGAAATCAATTTTAAAATCTTCAAATTTCTTATCCGACTTAGATTCTTTTTCATTAAGAAAACCAACTTTAAAATAATAACCTTTAATTGGATTTTTTAATTCATAAAGTTTAGAAATAAAATTTGAGCTAAAAATCATATCAACATCAGCTGTAAAAATGTATTCTGTGGTAACATTTTTCAATCCTATGTTAATTGCTTTAGCCCTTGACCAAGGCTGAAATTCAGAGTAATTATAAATATATTTTGCAAATTTATAATTAGAAACTAATTCCTTAATAGTAGATGCCGAGACTGAATCTGAACCATAATCTACTAAAAGAACTTCAAATTCAGAATTTGTCTGCTCCTTAAGTGAATCTAAAGAACGCTTAACCCTCTCAGATTCTCTATTTCTATATGGATAAATTATAGTGATCATAAATTAAACTCTAAGATAATTGTCAATATATTTCAAAATTTCTGAATTTTCATTTTTAAACTTTCTAGCAAAAAATGCACAATTGTCACCATATTCATTATTCACAATACTATTTTCAAAAATCACACGATGTTCCTCTGAAATAAAAGCAGGACCAGGAGCAATTCTCCAATCAACATAAGTTAAGTTTCCTTTCAGATTTTTAATATCCGAATTCCCAATAATTGTAGGTATTAGGATCTCTTCACTACAAAATGAATTTTTAAAAAATCTCTCATATTTTGGATTATCTTCTAAAAAGTCTAAAATATAATTAACGGTAGAATGTGTTAAAACCCACCATGTAGGACCAAAAAAAACTCTCTCAAAAGGAAAGTTTTTTTTAGGAAAATATAAACTGATTTTTTTCTCCAAACGCAATAAAACTTTTATCCAAACGGGTTTGTTCGGTTTTCTTCTGTAAAACAGATCAAAATAAAAATTGGTTATCCAACCTTTTTTAAATTCGGCAGGAAATCCTTCTTTTATACTCACAAACTCTCCGCCCTCGTTTAATAATGAATACAGAAAATCATTGTTTTTTATTGGGTAATCGCTTCCGCTAATTAAAGCGTAATAATCATAACTTCCTTTAAGCGCTTCTGCCATTAAATTAAGAATGGCTTTTTGGTGTGACCAGCCTCCCCACCAAACTTTATGCCTTTTAATGAATTTAATATTTTCAAATTCATCCAAATTTGTAGGCATTAAAGAATTTTTATCAATATGAATGAAAAAATAAACATTCTTGTCATTTAAAACAGCTATCAATCTTTTTAAATGTTCATAATCATGATAAGCCGTTATGAGATAAGCGATTTTAATTTTATTTTGAATATCCATTTTAAATCAAATAATTGCTGGCTTCCTCTTTTGAAAGCCCTTTTCTTCTTAAGAAGTACTTCATTATTTTTTTATTTAAAATAAATTTGCCAAAAATTTTATTTTTAACAATGTAGTGCAATCTAGAAGCAGATTTTTTAGGTTGTAATAAAAAATCATTTTTTGGAGAGTTTTCTTTTAATTTAGAAACCTCATCATACATCCAATCTTCAACTGTGTTTCCCATATGATAAGTGTAATTATCAAGGGTTGATAATCGCCAAAAACCTTTCTTTATAACTGCTGTATCAAACAAATTGTTACTTTTTCCTCCTAACACAAAATCTGTAAATCGTTTTTCTAAAGAATTAAAAATTGAAGCACGATAAGTTATCACATAATGACCAGCTCCAACTACAGCAGATCCATATTTATTAGAAATAGTCAAATATTTTTTTAATTGAGCTTCATTATAAAAATCTTCATTACCTACACTCACCGCAAATTTTTTCATTGCTTCTTTATTTTGAACGTCTATAAATTTCATCCTTTTTGAAAAGAAAAAATTCCAATATAAATTTGCAGTAAAAGTTCGTAAGGATCTGGAAGAAGGTGTCGTACATACAGCTCCACATTTCGGAAAATTTTGAAAAACTTGATATGCTGCATCCTGCCATCCATCTAAAAATAATACATCTGCATCGGAAGTGGTAATAAGGTCAAAATTATGCCCAACAATTCCCTTTAGCATTGCGTTTATTCTTCCAACATTAGTTACATGAATAAGCTCATTAATTTTATTTTCTTTATGTAAGGTCATTAAATAATCTACAACAAATTGACAACTGCCATTATTTACAATTGTTATATATGTTTTATCATGAACAGTCTTCCATAATGATGCTAAATTGAGCTGTAATATTTCTAAACTATCTTTGAAATATCCTTCTTGATTTGGAATATAAACTGGAATAACAACCTGATGAAAATAATCAAATTTTAAAACTTCCTTATTTTTATTTGGGTTAAAGCCTAATCTCATTCCGCTATAGTCTTATACATTTTAATTAATTTTATTTTATTTTCTGAATACTCTAATTTATTAAGTGCTATTTTTTGATTTTTAATGAATGCACTTTCTAGCAAGGTAAAATTATCAAGGGCTTTAAGAATATTTTCTCTAATTTCTTCTACCGATTCAGGATCATTAATTAAAAAACCGTTTTCATTATTACTAATTATTTCTTGTGTTGCCCCCCCGGGATTAGATTGAATTGGAAAAGCTCCCATAACAATTGCTTCAAGCAAAGTGTTCGGCATTCCATCTGAAATGCTATTTCCTATATACATCAGGGATTTACCCATCAATTTAGCCAATTCATCGTGCATCAATTCATGTCTTCCAAAAAAAGAAAATTCTAATTGATTCTCATTTATATAATTAATAATTGTATCATGAGAACCAAATACAATTACTCTATAATTTTTTATTTTGTTTTGAATGGAGTGAAGTGCTTTAACAATATTTAGACCTCGCCCAAAGTTATGCTGATAACCTTTAACCAGAATAATTTTTCTCTCTGAAATTGATAATTTAAAAGGCTCCAACTCTTTTATCTTATAGCCTGTTCCACCAGGAATAACACCTAAATATTGACCAGAAAACCCTAAATTCGTTGCCAATTCAAAATCTCTTTCACAATCTGTATGTAGAAAATCAATCCTTTTTAGAACATTTTGAATTTTAGAATAATGTTTTTTGATCCCTCTATAATAAAAAATATCATTTCCCCAGCAAGAATACAACCATTTCACTTTTGGAAATTTACACATTGTTTTCCAAATCGGGTATGAACAACTCTGCATTTCAAAACTATGAACTACATCCGGGTTTATTTCTAAAATTATTTTTTCTAAAGCTTCATTTGCTGTCACTTCGAGATATGGAAGAATTTTTTCATACAAATCAGGATATTTTTTCCTTAAAAAATATTCTCCTTTGACATAAAACAATTTTCTTTTTTTCCATTCGGTAAATTGCTTTACTGAATCAGAAGTATCTAATCTACCTTTCCCTAAAACATCAAACCAATACAACTCATAATTTGTATCTTTAAGATTTTCTATCCATCTAATTACATGAATTGAAGGCATTGAAATTAACAGAATTTTCATAATTCGTGTTTTTTTTAAAATCAGATTTTTTAAATAACATAAACCGCACCTCCAAGAATAACACCTCCATATTTACATCGTTTTATCTTATTATTAATCTAATAACTTAATTAATTATAATAGTCTATATCCTTTTTTAAAAAGACTATAAATTGCAAATCCAATTATAGTTTGTACAGCTTCTGAAAATTTAAAAAGTTTAAGTTCTATAATCAGAAGCTGTAAAAAATAATAAATTTTGTGCTTATTATTTTGAACTAACGCTTGTCTAAGAATATATTTACAACGCACTTTTAAACGTACTTTCAAAATATTTGGATTTACTATTTTATTTTTTTTTATGAGGGATATATGTTTTTTAATTACTTTAAATTCTGATTTTATTTCATCAACATTTAATTTATCAATTTCATGAGACAATGAGCTATCATGTATACGGTATTGAATAAGTTCCTCATCCAAATAAATTACTGTTGGTTCTTTATACAACATTCGCAAATTAAAATCCCAATCATCCAAATTTGTAATTGTTTCATCAAATAAATAAGGCTGTTTTTTTAAAAAACTTTTTTTCCATGTTGGAGTACATACATAGTATGCAATTTTTCCTTTAAGATAATCGTGAATTACATCTTGAGATAAAAAAACATGTTTTTTATTCAGTACATTTTTATTGAAGTCAACATATTGTAATGTTGACACAATTAAATCAGGGCTCTTTGAAAAACTATTGCCAATCTTCTCAAGGGCATTCGGGAGTAAAATATCATCACTATCAAACCATTTAATATAATTACCTTTACTTAAATCAAATCCATAATTCCTACATGAATTTGGCCCTTTTAAAATCTTTTCAGGTCTTTTAAAATACTGAAATCTAGCATCTTGTTGGACATATTTTTGCATAACCTCATCAGTTTCATCTGTCGAACCATCATCAACTATTATGCACTCCCAGTTTTTATAACTTTGCAATAAAATGCTATCTAACGTTTCAAGTATTAAATTTGCTCTATTATATGTTGGAATTATTATTGAAATCAAAGGTTTCATGCTGTCAAATTATCCTTAAAAATTCTACGAATACATTTTAAGAAAGGTACTATCTTAAAATTCTTGAAATAGTTTATTAATAAAAAAATCCATTCCTCAAAAGTTACTTTTCTATTTTTTTTAATAGCGATTTCATAATTCATTAACAGGTCATTTCTTTGGATAGATTTAAAAAAACTTAATTTTTCACGAACTATATCTGTAAAAAATAACTGTTCTGCTTTATTTTTAAGCTCATAATTATCTTTCTTACCTGTAATATTTATTTCAGAAAGTCTAACAACAACATAAGAGTTATTAATTGCATATATTGGTTTATTTTCGCTAAAATCTATCCAAGCCATATCATCGCTATGCCAAGCCAATGGATAATCTCTAAATCCATATTTCAAATATGAATTCTTGGTAAAAATATACTCTGATAAAGAGCTTCTGGTTAATCCTTTGTAACGTTTATAGTAAAAATCAAGAGCCGTTTCCCATTTTTGATGTTCAAATTTCTCTGATGTTTTTTTATTCTCTTCATTATATGTCATCGATGCAAATCTCACAACATTACTTTCATTTTCAAATTCAGGCAAGTTTGAATAAAATTTTTCTACAACAGTATTAGATAACAGATCATCATCCCCCAAAACCATTAACCATTCTTCTTTATTTGACAGGTCAATACAACGTTGCCATTGCTTGACTAATGAAATTCCACCTAAATTTTCTTCAAATCTATGATACGTAAAATCTAATTTTCCTTTAAACTTTTCTAATAAAAAAAACGGATTTTCTGAACTAGCATCATCGCCAATATAAACTTTAAATCTTTGATCTGTTTGATCTTTCAAAGATTCTAATGTTTGCTCAAAAAATGTTAATTTATAATATGGGATAATTATAGCAAGCATTTATTGAAATAAAGATTTTAAAAAATTAACATGAAATTTACTAAATGGCTTAATCCATAATAAGTTTATCCACAAATAAAATGCTTGTGTTTTAAGTTTAAGTTTTAGAAGTTCCCGAATAAATTTTGTTCCATTCTTAAACTCATAGTTTTTTGAAGCAACAAAATTAGATTTATTTAAAGGTAAAAAGTTACGATACATTTTATCAATTTGTAAAGTTGATCTATACCAAGATTCATTTAAAACACCAATAGAAAAATGTTCTAATAGGATATCTTTTGTTACAACTATCTTATATCCCTTTTTCAAATACTCAAATGAAAAATTTAAATCGTAATTATGAAAACCTTTTAGCTTTGTATTAAATGAAATCGAACTATCTTTTTTGGCTGTCATAAAAACACCATCTATAACAACAACATCTTCTAAAGCATTATTTTTAAACCCTTTGTACCAATGTTCTTTATCTCCATTTCTAAGATATTGATTAATGTTTATACATAAATCTTCGTCCGGACATTCCCACCATGCTGAAGGCATTTTTGTCTTGCTCTTGGCACCGGCCACACCAATCAATCCGATATCATTATTTCTTTCAAAAATTTTGATTAAAACTTGTCCCCAATTTTGAGTAATAAAATGAATATCATCATGAACAAAACAAACTATATTTTCTTTGCTTTTATAAAGTCCTATATTATACGCTTCAAAAATTGAATATTTGTTCTCAGAATTATCGATTACAATCAATTCATATTTTGCTCCAATTGTATCGGATATGTTAGACAGTAAATCATCAGAAATTGCAGATGATCTTGAACAGATTACTATTGAAATCATGAAATAAATTTCTTTAATTTTATTTTTAGATTTTTTTTAAATTTATATTGAATTAAAAATTGATCTAGCACACTAAGTAAAATCAAACAGCCTTTTACTTTCTCATTGTTTCGTATTAGTAATAATGCTTTCTCGTATTTTAAAGACTTTGTAATTGTTTTATTTTTTAAACGAATTATATTTCTATTAGCTGGCTTTTTATTTTTTAAGATGGAAAGCATTACTTTTCTCATCTTAAGATTGATTTCCACAATTAGACTTCGTAGATCTAACTGTACTGTTTTAGCAATAACGCTGTTAGAATGATATCTAAAATTATTAAGCGAGTTAGCTACAAAAGCAATTTTATAATCAATAATGTGTTGAAAATAAACGATCCAATCTCCACAAGTTTTCAAATCACTATTTAATACTAAATCTGGGGTAACAAATAGATTTTTTTTTCTTAATAATACTGCACTAGCGTTTGGAATTACATTTTTATAAATTAAATATTTTTCAATAAATATATTTCCGTCTAATTCAAAATCTTCACTAAACTGCTGTACATCTAAGTCATCTGTATGATCTTTCCAATTTCCGGTAACTTCATCATATGAATCAACCCTATTAGATTGACAATAAGACAAAACTACTTTTTCGTCAAGTAATAATGGTGTTATTAGTTTTTCAATAAAGTCATGGCTACAATAATCATCAGACTCTGCTATCCAGATAAAATCTCCTTGAGCCAGATCAATCCCTTTTTGCCATTGCTTAAATGTATTTCCTGAATTTATAGTATTGAAAATGCAGTGACTGACCTTTTTTTCAGATGCGTATTCTGATAATATTTGCCTACTATTATCTGTACTGCAATCATCCAACAAAATAACTTCAATATTTGAATAGCTTTGATTGAAGATAGTGTCAAGACGTTTTATTAAATATTTTTCGTGATTGTAGTTTGGAACAATTACAGAAATTAAAGGCAGGTTATTTGTAATCACTTTAACTTCTTTTAAGAATGAAACAATGTCTTCATTTTATATCTCAGCTTTTTTTTAAGCTTGATAAAAAATCGTTTAAAAAAATCTGATTTGAATAAATATAACCCAAAGACTTGATAATGATATTTTGGAATAAAATGCCACAGAAAGTTTTTTCGAAAAACAAATTTGTTAATACTGATTTTCCCAATATCGTTTCTATTTCCTAAATCTCCTTGATTATTTATTTGTACATAAACTTTATTTATCCACTTCTGCTTAGGGATAATCTTTGATAGAGAATTTATAAATCTATAATCTGATACTTTCCATCCATCCCATCTTGCTTCATTTTTATATTTAGAATGAAATAAAAGACATGCAGTATCAATATTATAAATCTCAATTATTTCTTTTTTAATTCTTTCCTTATTGGGTAAAACAGCTCTATTTGGATATCTAATTTGCCAAAAGAACATTGTATCTGTATCATTCTTTTTGATCTGATTTACAAGTTCTTCAAAAACTTTATCATGAAAAACATTTACATCATCATCCAAAAAAACTATCCAACCATCTGTAACCGCATCCAGCAATGTATTACAGTACAAATTATAATATGCTGGTGTATGCCCATCTGGATGATTTTTATCTTCTCTTAAGTCATTATTAACCTTAACTTTCTCAACATCATATTGATTAAGATAATTTAAATCAACATCATTATCATAAGAAACAATATGTCTGATTTCTTTATATGTCTGATTATCCAGAGAATCTTTTAAATTCGTAAATCCAATGGGGCGATTTGAAGTACGAGTAAGTACATTAATTAATATTCTATTTTCTTCTTTCTTCATTGCTAACTCATCAAATGCTTAAGTTTTATGAATAGCTTTATAAACTAAACCATCTAGAAATTTTAAATGCCTTTCTTGTGAGAAATTAGATTGTATGTTATCTTTTCCGTTTCTGCCTAATTTCTTTGCGAGTTCTTTATTTTCAAGAAGCATCATCATTTTTTGAGCCATTGCATCTACATCATGTTCATTAAATAGCAATCCTGTCTCTTCATTTATAATAACATCTGGAATTCCTGCATGAAAAGTTGCAATAACAGGCAAACCAGCAGAGCTAGCTTCTAAAATCGCAACTGGTGTTCCTTCCTGATCACCATTTATTGCGGTTATTGAATGCTGAACAAAGGCAAGTGAGTTTTCTAGATAATGAACAAAATCTTCTTTTGAAAAAACTCCTGGCAGTAAAACGTTATTTTCAATTTTTAAATAACTAACTAAGTTTTTACAAACTTCAAATAAATTACCATCTCCACCTATAACTAACTTAGCATTTGGAAATTTTTCCAATACTTTGCTAAAAGCCAAAATAGTATAGTACGGAGCTTTCTTCTCTACAAAACGGCCTATAGCTATAAAGGTGTCTTCTGTAAATTTGGAATTTAAATTAGTGAAGATTTTATCTGGTCCGTAAGTATTATAAACTAATTTCTCATCTGGGCAACCCAATTCTGATAGGCGTTTCTTCATAGCAATAGAAACTGCTACAATATAGGTGCTGTAATTAAAAATGTCTGCATAATTTTTACAGTTTTCAATGGTTGAATAAACAGAAGCGTCATAGCCATGAAAATGAGTAATAAGCGGAATATTCAAGTACTTGCAAATCTTTACTAAACGTTCTCCCACAGGACCATACTGCGCAAAGACTAATTGTATTTTATTCTTTTTTAAAGATTTTATAAATGCTAGTTCGTTAGGACTAAACTTTGTGAGTTTAACTTTTTTTATTATTTTATAAAATAATAAATTTCTGACATTAAGAAGCGTGCCAAAATTCTCCAAATAATTTGGAAGACTGCCACCGTAATAATAAAACACTTCGGCTTCAAGTCCATTTTTCTGAGCTTGAATAAATGTTTCGGAATATGCATTAAATGATGGTGATACCATCGCTATTTTATTTTTTTGCGACACCATAAAGTCCAGTTATCATTTGCCCCTCTATAAAATTGGCAGTAAAATGTTTATCTTTTTTTATTAAAAAAAGGATTAAAGGTTTTAAAATTAAGGAAAGAATTTTTCTTTTTCTTGCATTCATGGGAGCTCTTCTTACCCATAATCCAAGCATTTGTGCCATTGAAGCGTGCCAACCTCCTAAAGCTTTGATTTCAATATCCTTGAAACCTGAATTTTCAAGATGTCGGTGTAAAGAAAAAGGTGTATATCTATATTCATCATGAGGTACTTCGTGAAGATTCCATAAAAATGGAACAGTGAAGAAAAAAACACCGTTTTCTTTTAAAACTCTATGAACTTCTTTTAAGATTATTTCTGGTTCAGGGCAATGTTCTAAAACCTCTGTTCCAAATGCACAATCAAAAGAATTGTTCTCAAATGGCATGTTAATTCCATTCCAAGTAAAATCTGGCTTTACTTCCGAATCATAAACTATGGCTTCTTCTATATCAAGACCAATGTAGTTTGTTACTTTACTATTTTTAAGAATATATTCTTTGTATGGCATTTTGCCACAACCTATATCTAATATTTCGCCACTAAGTTTGACAAGATTTTCCTTAAGCGCATTTAAAATAGAAGTCCTAATGTAATATCTGTCTAAATTTGAATCACTTAATTCAATTTGAATAAAATTATCATACAAATTCTTTTTACTCATCTTCATTTTTTATCGCTTTAAAAACATTTTCGATATTTTCCGTCACAAAAAGATCATGATTTTTTTCAATTTTCGAGATTTCCCAATCCCACCATTTAAGCTCTAGTAATTCATTGATAATTTTGCTATCAAATCGATACTTAATAATTTTTGCTGGTACACCTCCAACAATAGCATAATCTGGCACATCATTAACTACAGTCGCTCCAGCAGCAATAACAACTCCATTACCGATTGTAACACCATTTTTTATATATACATTGGCTCCAATCCAAACATCATTTTTAATTGTAACTTTTTGGTGATGCTCAAAATAATCTTTTGTCGCAATTTTAATGTCAAATTTCTTTGTACCGTAATAGAATAAAGGGCTAGTACTCAAAAATTTTGTTGGGTGATCACCATAACCAATTATCACATGAGGGCCAATAGAACAAAATTTTCCTATTGTCGTAGAGTGTATTTTCGAATTAGGCGAGATATAAGAATAATCTCCAATTTCAGATGCAGAAAATTCTACATTATAACCAATAATATTTTTTTTTTCTGGCTCAGTATTCTTCTTTTCAGAAGAAAACATAATTAAAATTTTCTTAACTAATCTTTTTAGTTTCATCTAGATTTCATCTAAAAATTTAACCTCCCATTCTGCTTCTTCAATATATGTACAAGTTCCTGCAGTCCATTTATATGGATGTACAATACCAAACATTACAACTTCAAAAGGACAAATTTCACTAATAGTTTCTAGTTTATTGAGTCCATTTTTTTCAGCAAAATGAACAACAAGACTGTATTTCCCCATAAAAAGTCTTAATCTTGGAATTTTACAAGTTAAATTATAATAACCTTTCTTTTTTGCAAATGGTATATTTTTATCAAAATTCCACGAATACAATATTGGAGATTCATTCTCATTAATTGCTTGAAGAGCAATAGCTGCCTGTTCTAAAGCTTCAGGTACAAATATTTGAATATCTATTTCAAACATCTCATTATTTCTTTGAACATTATTTGGCAACGTAGTTTTTAATTCTACTTTTGTGATTGAAGCTTTATCTAATTTTGGTTCAGCTACATAAACATCATCTTTAGCTTGTTCTAAAGCTAAATATTTAGAAATTGCATCCCCAGTTTCGCCTTCGAAGATTATTCCTCCATTTTGCATGACAATACATTTTGTTGTAAGAGTACTTACCGCTTGCATATTATGACTTACAAATAAAACAGTTCTCCCTCCTTGTCGCGAAATATCCTGCATTTTCCCAATTGCCTTCCTTTGAAATTCTGCATCACCAACAGCTAAAACCTCATCTATAACTAAAATTTCAGGTTCTAGAAATGCTGCCACAGCAAATGCCAAACGAACTGTCATTCCAGAACTATATCTTTTTACTGGTGTATCGATATACCGTTCACATCCTGAAAACTCAATAATTTCATCTAGTTTTGAGGCAATTTCTTTTTTGGTCATTCCTAAAATGGCACCATTAAGGAAAATATTCTCTCGTCCGGTCATTTCTCCATTAAAACCAGTTCCTACTTCTAATAGAGAGGCAATACGACCACGAGATTTAATACTTCCTGTTGTAGGAGCTGTTACTTTTGAAAGTATTTTTAAAAGAGTCGATTTTCCAGCTCCATTTTTTCCAATGATGCCCAAAACTTCTCCTCTTTCTACTTCAAAATTAATATCTTGTAATGCCCAAACATAATCTGATGCTCCTTTAGTAGAACGATCGTTGACATCTCCTATTGTCAAATAAGGATTCTCTTTTCCACGAATTTTATGCCACCATCGATTAAAATCGTGTTTCAATGTTCCTGTTCCAACCTGACCTAAACGATATTGTTTAGAAATATTTTCGGCTTTTAATATGATGTCTTTCATTTATACGGTATCTATGAAGCTTTTTTCTGTTCTATTAAAAACCAATAATCCAGCAAAAAAAACTACTAATGTAACTGCCATTGTATATACTAAACCTAAAATTGATATACTACCAATGTTTAAAAGCATATAACGGGAAGTTTCTATTACATAAGCTAACGGATTATATTGCACTATCCAACCTAATTTCGGTAATTTTTCTTTTATTAACTCCATCGGATACATTACCGCAGAGATGTACATAAGCAATTGTATTCCAAAACCAACCAAATTATTTAAATCTCTATATTTTGTAACCATAGATGAAATTAGCATTCCTAAACCAAGCCCTAGAATACCCATAAATACAATTAATATAGGAAAGAATACTAGCGATCCATTTAAACTTAAATCTGAACCTTGGAAATAAAAGAAAATGTAAAAGACAACAAATATGCAAAACTGGATTCCAAATTTGATTAAATTTGAAATTACTATAGATAATGGAGTTATAATTCTTGGAAAGTAAACTTTTCCAAATATTCCAGCATTAGCTTTAAAAGTGTCTGAAGTTCCATTTAAACAGGATGTGAAATAATTCCATACCATAATTCCAGCCAAGTTAAATAAGAATGGCGAAATCGATCCTGTCTTAATACCCGCAACATTATTAAAGATAATAGTGAAAGTGATAGAAGTAAACAGAGGTTGTATTAAATACCAGAGCGGTCCTAAAACAGTTTGTTTGTAAACCGTAATAATATCTCTTTTTACAAAAAGCATTAATAAATCTCGATATTGCCAAATTTCCTTAAAATTCAGCGAGAAAAATTTATTCTTGGGTGTTATTTCAAACAGCCAATCATTTGTGTTTTTAGAATCCATTAAAGAAGAACTTGCAAACCTTGTTTTAAAATTTTAACAAGATTTTTAACATTTTAGATTTGGGTTAAAAATATCAAAAGGCGTTTTAAAAAACACCTCTTGATTATATTTGATTTTATAATTTTTTATAATTCTATTTGTCTAAAACTTCAAAAGTAGAATTCATACTCTTAAATTCTGGAACAATTTTTTTCATCTTAGCAACAATATCATCATTCTCATAAAAATCGGCAATACCGATTAATTCATCAACTTCATTATGAAGATTCTCATATTCATCTTGAATTTCTTGTGCAATCATGATTTTATTATGGTACGTTGGAAGAGTCTTAGAAGTATCATTTAATAATTCTTCATAAAGCTTTTCTCCTGGCCTTAACCCAACAATTTTAATTTTGATTTCTTTATCAGGTATAAAACCAGCTAACTTAATCATTTTTCGTGCTAAGTCAATAATTCTAACTGGTTTACCCATATCAAAAATATAGATTTCACCTCCATTACCCATTGCTCCTGCCTCTAGTACAAGCTGACAAGCTTCTGGAATAGTCATAAAATAACGTATAATGTCTTGATGAGTAATCGTTACAGGACCACCTTCAGCAATTTGCTTGGTAAATAATGGCACAACAGATCCATTCGACCCTAGGACATTCCCAAAACGAGTCGTAATAAACTTGGTTCCTCCTTCAACATTTTCTCTTTGATTTTTTAAGAATAAAGACTGTACATATTTTTCTGCAATACGTTTACTTGCTCCCATCACATTACTTGGGTTCACAGCCTTATCTGTAGAAACCATTACAAACTTCTTTACATGATACTTACAAGCTAAATCAGCAAGATTTTTAGTCCCTTTAATATTAGTTTGAATAGCTTGTGAAGGATTTTCTTCCATTAAAGGCACATGCTTATATGCTGCGGCATGGTAAACAACATGAGGATTGTAATTTTTGAAAACTTTCTCAAGTGCTTTTTTACTTCTTACATCTGCAATTACTGCGACAATTTTTGTACTGAAATTCATTGCTTGAGTTTCTAAACACAAATTATGTAGCGGTGTCTCAGCATGATCTAAAACAATTACATTTTTTGGATTAAAATTGAGAACCTGTCTCACAATCTCACTTCCAATGGAGCCAGCAGCGCCAGTAATTAAAATTGTTTTATCTTTTAATTGTTTCGAAATTGATTTGCTATCTAGAACTATAGGTTTTCTTTCTAATAAATCTTCAATCTGTATATTTTTTACTTTCTGAGAAATCTCTTTTTGATTTTCCCAGTCTGAAATCAATGGAACGGTATATACTCTATAGTTAAATTCTAAACATTGATCAACAATAATAAGTTGTTCCTCTTTGGTTAGACTTTTATCTGCGATAATTACTCCCTCCGCTGCAACAGATCGCATTAGTGCAGGAAGTTTTTTTCTTAAAATTAAAATCGGAAGATCTAGCATACGCTTAGATGCATTCTGATTATTTTTATCTACAAATCCGACAATTTTAAATCGTGAAGGAGTTTCAAATTTTAAAGCGTTTGCTACTGAAATTGCATTTGCATCAGTACCATAAATTACAGTTCTTACAAGTTTAGTTGTCGTTTTTTCTGAAAAATACATCTCAAATGTCTGTTTTACAATAACACGATATAAAAACAGTCCGCAAAAAGACAAAACTAAATTAATAAAAAGAGCTGTGTTTAAAAACGCTTTATGACCAGTATATAGTTCAAATATTAAATTTATAAACAGAAAGAAAACCAAAACTGACATTTGAGAAAAAAGTAGTTTTATGGCATCAATATATGATGAGTGTCTAATAATTCCTGAATATGTTCTAAAGAGCCAAAAGAAAAATATATTTACCGTTATTAAACTTGCTACAAAATAAAAATCATGTGATGTTATAACATATCCTATTGCAGTACCGTCAAAAAGCAAATATGTAAAAGAAAATGAAAAAAACAAGACCATTACATCAATAGAAATAATAATCCATCTAGGTAGATAGCTTAAATTATTGATATTAGCTCTAAGATTTCTTGGAGAAAAGGTTTTATACAACAAAGAGCTGATGTTATTTGGTTTTTCTGTATTCAATTTAGCATTTTTTAAGTCAGTAAAATTTGAACTTTTATACAAAAATACAAATTAAAAGGTTTTAAATAATTACTTAGTGGTGCAAATTAAATTTTAACACCTTTTTTCTTTTGCTTTAAAAATTCTAACAAATAGGTACCATAACCTGATTTCAGTAATGGTTGAGCTAATTCCTCAAGTCTTGCATCATCAATAAACCCTTGTCTCCAAGCAATTTCTTCAATACAGCCCACTTTTAAGCCTTGCCTTTCTTCTAAGACCTGTACAAATTGCCCTGCCTGCATTAAACTATTAAACGTTCCAGTATCTAACCAAGCTGTCCCCCTGCTTAATATACCAACTTTTAAATTTCCTTTTTCAAGATAAACTTTATTGATGTCTGTAATTTCATACTCGCCACGTGCACTCGGTTTTATATTTTTAGCTATCTCTACGACAGAATTATCATAAAAATATAAACCTGGGACAGCATAATTTGACTTTGGTTCTAACGGCTTTTCCTCAATAGAAATAGCATTTTTATGCTGATCAAACTCCACTACTCCATACCTCTCTGGATCAGAAACATGATAAGCAAAAACCACTCCCCCTTCTGGATCAGCATTGTCTTTCAAAAGTTGTGGCATATTAGTTCCAAAGAAAATATTATCCCCAAGTACTAAAGCAACCTTATCTTTACCTATAAACTCCTCACCGATTACAAAAGCTTGCGCCAGACCATTCGGATCTGGTTGTTCAGCATAACTAAATTTGCAACCAATTGTACTACCGTCTCCTAAAAGCTTCTTAAAATGAGGCAGATCATGGGGCGTAGATATAATTAAAATTTCATTGATTCCTGCCATCATCAAAGTTGATAATGGATAATAAATCATTGGTTTATCATAAACAGGCATTAATTGCTTGCTGACTGCTAATGTTAATGGATGCAATCTTGTGCCTGAACCTCCAGCTAATATAATTCCTTTCATAAATTCCAGTTTCTGATTTTAAATTTTAGGTTTCTGATTTTTCAAACTTCTAAAACTCTAATATTATATTTTTAAAAAAACATTTTTTTTAAACTTTCTTTATAATTTGGCACAGTTAAATTATAAATTATTTTTATTTTTTCTTTATTCAACAATGAAAAACTTGGCCTTTTTGCTGGAGTTGGGTAAGATGATGATGGAATTCCTTCTACATTACAATTATAACCTCCTAGCTCTTTAATGTTTAATGCAAATTCATACCAACTAATTTCACCTTCATTTGAATAATTATAAATTCCAGAAACCCATTTTGAAGATTCCATGACATCAATCATTGCTTGTGCTAAATCAGCTGCATATGTTGGCGAACCAATCTGATCATTTACAACGTTAATTTCATCCCTCTCTTTCATTAATCGCTGCATTGTCTTTACAAAATTGTTGCCAAATTTACTGTAAACCCAAGAAGTTCTAATAATAATTGCCTCCGGATTTTCTTTTAAACATGCAATTTCACCAGCTAATTTACTTTCGCCATAAACATTTATAGGGTTAGTTTCCGCTAATTCATCTAAAGCAATTGATGAGGATCCATCGAAAACATAATCTGTTGAGATATGAACTAATTTAGCATTATTTTCTGCAGAATATTTTGCGATTAATTCTACTGCTAAATGATTTATTCTAAAAGCCAAGTCTTTTTCTGATTCTGCTTTATCAACAGCCGTGTAGGCTCCACAATTAAATATAACATCTGGATTAATAGCTTTTAATTGAGATTGAAGCAATTCTAAATTATCTAATGTAATTTGAGTTCTATCTGCAAATACCCATTCATATTGAGGATAAAATGGTGCTAAAACTGAAAGCTCAGATCCTAATTGTCCTGTTGCGCCAGTTACTAAAATTTTTTTCATTAAAATAAACTATTACAATTTTCAATAAAAGGCAAAATTTGATCTTTTTCCGAAACTATTGCTTCATCCAGATTCATACCCCAATCAATGTTTAAAGATGGATCATCATATTTAATTCCGCCTTCAGAGGCTTTATTATAAAATTGATCACATTTATACATTACCGAAGCTGTTTCGCTAATCACAGAAAATCCGTGAGCAAATCCTTGGGGAACTAATAATTGTTTTTTATTCTCTGCCGATAACAAAACACTAAACGCTTTTCCATATGTCGGAGAATCTTTTCTTAAATCTACTGCCACATCAATAATTTCTCCTTCTAAAACGCGAACTAATTTTGTTTGTGCGAAAGGAGGATTTTGATAATGTAGCCCTCTTAATGTTCCTTTTTTTGAAAACGATTGGTTGTCTTGAACAAAATCAATATTGATGCCTAAATCTTCAAATTTAGTTTTACTATAAGATTCAAAAAAATAACCACGCTCATCTCCAAATACTGTTGGTTCTACAATTACCAAGTCTTTTATAAATGTTTCTTCGATTTTCATTTTTTAATTTTATATTCATTTAAAGAAATTAATAATAATCTCCTTTATTCTATTCTTATCTGTATTAGTTAAATTTGATCCTGATGGCAAACATAATCCTTTTTCAAACAAATTTTCAGAAATCTTACTGCCATAATATGGATATTTTTCAAAAATTGGTTGCAAGTGCATTGGCTTCCATAATGGACGACTCTCTATATTAGCTTCATTAAAAGCGAGCCTCAGACTTTCTTTTTCTTCTTCTGTTTCTAGTAATATTGCATTAAGCCAATAATTAGAAAAGAAATCAACATTTAGATTATCAAAAAATTTTACGTTTTCAATTTCTTTAAATATTTCTTTATAAAATGAATGGTTCGCTTGTCTTAAACTAATATTTTTTTCTAAGATTTTCATTTGTCCAAGACCAATTCCTGCGCAAATATTACTCATTCTATAATTGTATCCTACTTCACTATGCTGGTAATGTACCGCTACGTCTTTTGATTGAGTAGCATAAAAAATTGCTTTCTCCTTGATTTCTTTAGACTTAGCAATTAATGCACCACCGCTAGAAGTCGTGATAATTTTATTACCATTGAAAGACAAAATACCAAAAGTTCCAAAACTACCACATTTTTTTCCTTTATAACTACTTCCAAGTGCTTCAGCACTATCTTCAATAATTGGTATATTGTATTTATCAGCAATTGAATGTATTTCATCTACTTTATAAGGCATACCGTATAAATGAACCGCTATAATTGCTTTCGGTTTTTTTCCTTTTTCGATTCTATCTTTTATAGCTATTTCAAGATTTTCTGGACAAATATTCCAAGTATCCTCTTCACTATCTACAAATATCGGATTCGCATTCTGATATAAAATTGGATTTGCTGAGGCAGAAAAAGTCATACTTTGACAAATAACCTCATCGCCAGCTTTAACGTCCAACAAAATTAAAGCTAGATGTATAGCGGATGTTCCAGAATTTGATACTGCAACAAAATTTTCATTTTTAAAATAATTCTGAAGTTCATTTTCAAATTCATCAACATTGGGCCCTCCAGAAGTTATCCAATTTGATTTTAAAGCTCTCTGAATATATTCTTGCTCATAACCGCTTTCTTGAGACAATGATAAATAAATTCTTTCGTCTTTCATTATTTGAAAAGCCAATAATCTGATGGATAACGAACATCGTCATCACTTACGTTCGCTAATGGCAATGTAGAAAAGGATATTAGTTTCGAATTTTCTTCAAGAGATTCTATTGCATTTGCATAGCCCGCAGGTATATGAACAATTTTGCTTTCAGATTCAGAAACGAAAACAGTCTCAATAATTAACTCTTTCGAAGGATTTTCCCAATTATCAATTTTTATGAAATGAATATTAAAAGATCCCGAAAGGCAATAAAAATTTTTAGCATCTAATTTATGTCCCTGCCAAGCTCTAACTGGATTTTCCAGAGAATTACTGATAATGTAAAACCTTTCAATATCCGCAAAACTAAAATCATTCACATAAGATATACTTCCTCTATGATCTGAAAATCTTCCTCCATGAATTAATTTAGGCTCCATGATTCAATCGTAAATTATTCTTATTTAACAAATAAAATTTTGAGGAATAAATCAATAATAAAGGCAAAATTACAATTACGAATATAAGTGAATCTTGAACTTTTTGATAGAGAAGAATTACTAATAAAGAAATTCCTGTTTGCGCTAAGGCGTAAAAAAGAGATACTAATCTATGCTGTATTTTATATTCATTGCTCAATATTTGATACAAGTGCAATCTATGTGCTTCAAAAATATTTTGCTTTAGATAAAGTCTATGTATAATGGTGCAAACAGCATCGACACCATATACAGCTAAAAACAATAGCCAAATTAGCGATTCCGTTACAAGAATTAGTTTTACAACAAAATAAATTACCCAAAAAGCTATGGCAATACTTCCTACATCACCAGCAAAACATTTTGCTCTTTTTCTATAATTAAAAAAGAGGAATACTAAACTCGCAAGCATTGCATATTTTATAAACATTCCATCAGTAAAAAGCTGGATTTTTGTATTGACATACAATAATGATCCCATTACGACTAAAGTATATAGTCCTGTAATACCATTAATTCCATCCATGAAATTATAAGCATTTATTAGTCCGATAGCCAAAATATAAGAAACGATAACTCCCCAAACAGGCATTAAATGGAATAAATTTAAATCATAAAAAATCAAAGTGATCGAAAGAAAATGAATTCCAATTCTAATTTTATTTGATAAGCTTTGGATATCATCCCAAAAACTTACAAGGCTTACTAAAGTTATACCTGTAAAGAAAAAGTAATTATTATTTATGTGTCGTACAAAATAAAGTAAAGCTGAAAACCAGAAAATTATTCCACCTCCTCTTAATGTAATTTCTGTATGAGAACTCCTTTGATTTGGTTTGTCAATTATATTAAAATAATCGGCTACTTTGAAATAAAGCATCATTATGATTATTAATATTATTCCTAAGATTGTGTATTCCATTATTTATTTGTAAAACTTTTTATGGTTTTTTCAAGTCCTTGCTGCGCTGTATTTGGTAACTTCTCAATTCCAATAGCTTTTTTTATCTTTAGATTTGAAACCCTATAATTCTCTGTTAATTTTTGAATGTTTTCCGAATTCAAAGGCAATCGTGCAACATCACCTATCTTTGCAATTGCATTAATAATTTTTTTAGGAACAGCTATCGATTTATCTTTTTTATTTAAAACTGAAGATATAATTCCAACTACTTCATTTGTTGACAAGAATTCGTCATCAGAAAAATTGTAAGCTCCTGAAGGAATTTTCTTGTTTTCAATAATTTGTTTTATAAGAAAATTAAGATTGTCTATGCCTAAAAATGATCTTTCGTTTTGAAAAGATGCTAAAGGATATGGTATTCCTTTCTTAACCACATTAAAAAGCAAATTCAGATTTCCTTTATTTCCAGGACCATGGATCATGCACGGTCTAATAATAAATACCCTTTTACTTTCAGGAATTTCTTTTGATAAAATATATTCTTCTGCTTTTAATTTTGATTGGCCGTAAGGCGTTTTAGGATCTGGTTTAACATCTTCGTACAAAATATCAGACACATTATCGGCAACAGCCTTTACACTACTGAAGTAAATAAAATCTTTAATTTCACTTTGCAAAAAAGCATCAAATAACTTCTGGGTTAAACTTGTATTAATCTCAAAATATTCTGATGCATTATTAGTTTTTTTTAGATCATGTGCTTTTCCAGCTAAATGTATAATTACATCACCAAAAAGACTGTTTTTCCATTCTGAATTTCGTAGCGAAAGAAGAGCAGTAGTAAATGAAATACTTGAAAAATAGTTAGAAAGATTCTGTCCTACAAAACCTGATTTACCTGTGATTATAACCCTAAGCATTATAAACTTCTAAATACGTTTCAGACATTTTTCTACGTGTAAATAATTCTGCTCTTTCAATTGCGTTTGCAGAAAAAAGTTCATATAATTCTTTATTTTGAATTATTTTTACAATCGCAGATTTTAAGCTTTTAGAACATTTTGGTTCTACAGTAAGTCCAGAAAAGTCATTTAATGACACAAATGGTACTCCTGAATCTAAATTAGTATTTATTACAGGAAGTCCGTTTGCCATAGCTTCTAACTGTACAACTCCAAATGCTTCTGCTTCATTAATTGATGGCAGAATAAATAAATCTGATTTATGATAAATTTTTGATAACTCATCATCTGAAACATTAGTAATAAAACGAACCTGTTGTTTTAAACTTAAGGAGTTTACTTGATCTCGCAGAATTTCTAATTCTTCCCCATTTCCTACAATTGTTAGATTAATTGATAGATTTTGAATTGCCTCGATTAAATATTCAACTCCTTTATATTTTCTCAACTTACCAACAAACAATAACTCAAATTTTCTATTTTCAGGCATTTTTTTAGGTCCTGAAATCTTATATTTTGGATCAAAACTCAAAGGGATTACTTTAGTTTTGTTTTTATAATTTTTCAAAATATCAGAAGCTTCAAAAAGCTGTGGAGAAGTTACAATAATATAATCTGCCCTATTCAATAATTTTTCAATCATAGGGTTATAGAATTTCTCAATCCAACTCCAACGCGAATTTTTAATATTCGCATGCCAAGTAATGATTAACTTTTTATTTTGAAGTTTGTTAAGATATCTTAATAGGCTAACTTCCATAGTAGGAAATGGATAATGATGATGAATGATATCACTTTCATCTATTAGTTTTTTTAATGCTGGATATCTTAAATTTAATGGTTGACTTCTAAGGAAAATAGGAGTTATCTCTTTGAGGATGGTAATTTTTCCAAATATTTTTTTTACTTGGGTAAAGCTCTTTAAATGATTATTTGAATAAACTGTAAAATTAATTTCGTCAGAACAATCAATTACACCTTCAACTAAATTTTTAACCACACTTTCCATACCTCCTTGGCATGGATCATAGTATTTTACTATTTGGAGAATTTTCATAAATTAATTCATTAAATAATTCTATATGTTTTAGAACGGTCTGTTTCCAACTAAATTTCTGTAATTGCGCAGAGTAACTTTCTATATTAGATTTTATTTCTCCTAATAAAAAGCCATTTATTTTATTAACTAAATCGTCCTTATTAAATGCATTAAAGTAAATAGCACATTTACCCGCAACTTCTGGTATAGATGCACTGGAAGAGCTTATAATTGGAAGACTAAACTTCATTGCTTCTAAAATGGGAAGCCCAAAACCCTCATATTTTGATGGAAAAAGAAAAAATTTCGCATTTTTATAATAAGTTTTTAATTCATTATCTGATATTTCTCCCGTAAAAACAACCCTTGAGTGTAACGATTTCAAAATTTCATCTAAAGAATTATCATTTGTAATAAAGCCATCCTTTTTTCCTACAATAAAAAATTTTATCTCCTTATCATCTATTTCTTTAAATGCCTGGAGTGATAATAATAAATTTTTATGCGGTTTAACATTTCCAACGTATAATAAGTAAGAATCGTTGATTTCAAAATCTGGAATAAAATCATCAAATTTATCATTAACTGCTAAATTTATGACATTTATTTTTTTTGATGCAATTTTAGTATGCTTTATAATTTCATTCTTAGAAAATTCTGAAACAGTTATAATTTTTTTACAATAGACATCAATAAATTTCATATAAATTTTAATTCCTGCAATATATATTTTAGAAAAGCTACTAGGATTTGCTAGATGATAAACATCATGAACTGTTACGATACGTTCTTTTGCTTTTATAAAAAAAAGAGGAATGTTCCAATTTGGTGACCAAAAAATATCACATTTCGGAATCTTTAAAGGTAACTCGAATTGCTCACTAAGAGATAGTATGGCAGAATCTAATGGTATAAAATTAATTTTATCATACCAAGAAAATTTTTTAATATTATCATATCCCATGCAAGTAATTATAAACTGCTCTGATTCTATTAATCTTGGCAAAATATTTTTCAAATATGTTCCTATACCTGACATATTTATCATTCTACAATCAATTACTAAACTGGTTTTATTTGTCATTGCTTAAATTTAACTATACTATTAAATTAAAAAAAGTGTTATTATAAGGAGTCAATCCATTGAAAGGCAATTTTAGATTTGTGTATACTCCGAAAAAAGCATAAAAACATATTAATAAGAAAATAAAAAATTTGTACTCATATTTCTTTGGTATAGTTAAGAAGCTTGCAATTATTAAAAGATCGAAAGATCTATAATAAAGACTTCCTCTTGCTGCAACGATTTCAATTGCAGAAAACAGAAAATATAGTACCATAGATATAAAGTATCCGTTTAATAAAATATTCTTTAATCCTTCGCTAAGATTTATTTTTTCATAAAAAAAGAAAAACAAATAAAAAATCAATAATCTGTGGAGGGTCGAAAACCCTAAAGACAGTCCCTGCCCGTATTCTTCACTACTTGAATAACTAAAGACTTTTTGAGCAAAAACAGATTCAAGACCACTAAGCCTAGGCAACAAGAACGATAAAATAATTTTTTGCAATAAAAATCCTAACATAATACTTAATAAGATAGTAACATGAATAGTCTTTGCTTTAAGTTTTTTATTTGCAATAAAGTAAAATGGGAAAAAAATAACAGCACTATAGTGAAAGCACATTGCTAAGGATACAATTGCAATAAATGACCATATTTTCCTTTTTATCAGAGAGTCAACACTCCAAAAAATTATTCCAATGGCTAATCCTTGCCTTATTCCATTTATATCATAAGCCATGAACTGAATAGGAAAGTATATAAGTAATGCAGTAAAAATTGAATTTGAGTATCTAAATAAAAAAGCAAACTTGATAGCGGTTGAAATAGTGAAAACAGCAAAAACTAAGAATAAATAATTTAAATTAAACCACTTAACAATTATTATAAATAAATTAAAAAAAGGTTCTATACCTATTTCAAACAGATTGTCTAGTTTTGCCTCGTTAAAAATTCTTTCATAACTTTCCCAATCTGCACCTACTTTATATCTTAACCCTCCGAAGAAGATCATAATAAGAAAGGCAAATAAAGAAAAAAAAAGAACCGTAGTTCTATTTATTTTTGCTAATGTCAAAAACCCTATTGCCATTAATAAAAATAAAACAAGAAAATAAACCATGAATTTAAATATTATTAATTTTCCATTTTAATATTTTAATGGCGCTTCTAACCTTTCGTATGAATATCTTTGGACTGTAACTATTTTTAATAAATTTATCTTTGGAGATTAATGCATTTTGAAAAAAATCTATTAAATAATCTTCATTTATTTTGTTGCCAGGAAAAAAATTTAATCCAAAGTCAAGGATAGTTCCTCCATCATTATTAGTTCCCACTATACCTATATGTTGAACATAACTATTACGAGAGACATTTAATTCAAATCCTTCTTTAATTAAATAATTTGACCAATCCCAATCGTAAGATCTCGAAGGAGGAACATTATCAATTATCTTTTTTACAATATGCTTTTTAAAGATTGTTCCTGCCGCACCAACGTGTCGTTTAGTTATTATTTCCTCTTCTTTTTTCCCAACTCCTATTTGTTCATGAGAAACGGAATTGTATAATGATAATATATCTAAATTAGAATGTCTCTTAAAAAACAAAAACCAATCAGGATGAAAAATTAGATCCGAATCTGCTACTAATAGATAATCATCATCGGTTTGCAAAAAATCTACAAACATCTGATACATATTTTTGTCTGCTCCTAAATTTTTATTTCTTACAATTATTTCTTTTGCATTTGGAAATTCTTTTCTTATATCATTCACATTAATTTCAAAGCTTTTATCATCGTATATCCTAATATTGCAAGATTCAATGTCATTTGATGCGTTTAAGGAAGATGACATTCTTTTAATTAAGTCAAGCCTATTGTAAGTAGTAATTCCTATACAGAATTTCATTTATTTAAAATATTAATATCAACAATTATTTTATAAACCTTAATTAGAGAAATTAAATTTCCTTTATTAATTTAGCCGGATTACCCCCATAAATTCCATTATCATCAGCATTTTTTACAAGTATACTTCCCGAACCAATAACACATCTTGACCCTATATTTGCAGCGATAACAGAATTACTCCCTATCCAAACATCAGATCCGATATTAATTGCAGTTCTTCCCACAGCTTTTTGACTGGCTATTGGAATGGTCTTGTCTTCAAAAGAATGCTGTTTTGTACCACTTAAAAAGTTAACAAAACCACCAATGATTACATCATCTCCCATGTTCACCTCACCAACTGTGTTATAATAACCAAATAACACTCTATTACCAATGGTAGCTGTATGATATTGACAAAAACTACCGTACATAAATGTTACATTTTTACCTAATTTTTTAAGTGTTCCTTTGTAGTAATAATACCTCAACTTTTGACCAAAACTAAATGGAAATTTTGACACAACTAACGAAACATCTGAATATCCTCCTATTAAAATTCCTATTTTTCCAAAAATGATAAAAAAAACAGCAAAAGGAATTACCAATAAAAGAATTAAAAAATCGTAAAGAATTTTAATTTTTTTTAAAATACTTCTCATTTAACTAGCTTTATTTATGACTCTTTTTTTCTTTTATAACATTTTCAAATACCTCTGCAAGTCTTTTTGTTAAATCAACTCTTAAATACTTGGAAATGTTTTTTCTTTCTAACGGAATATTGGATCTACTATTGTAAAATGTCATAATTGCATTGGCAATTTTTTCTGGATTATTATTTTCTATTAGTGTAATCTCTTCAACACCTTTTACCACATCAGCAATCCCTCCTTTTTCTGATGCTAATGCTAACACCGGTCGCTTACATCCTAAATAATCAAAGATCTTACCTGTTTGTTCTGTCTCTTGTCCGTTTCCTATCAAAAGTAATACATCAGATCCTTTCATATGCGAAATTGTATCCATATAAGGTATATATCCCAGAGACTGAAATTGATCGTTAAGCCCTTTCTCTTCTACTATTGCATTTATGTTAGGATTGATTTCTCCAATATATTTAAAATTAATCTTTAAACCTTGTTTCTTAAGTATTTTTAATGCCTCTAAAAAATAACTTGGGTCCCTGTAAGACTTACCAAACAAAAACTTTCCTGCATAGGTAATAGTAAATTCTTTGCAAGCAACTTCTGGAATCAAATCATAATCATCTGGATCAAACCCGTTTGGTATAACTATAAAATCTTCAGGTTTCTTTTTAGGATAAGCCTCTCTATATTCCTTCGCCATCTTCTCCGAAACCACAATAATTTTTGATGCTCTATTAATTACTATGGGCTCTAAAATATCATTTGCTAGCAGAAATAATTTTCCCTTAATATTTTTTGGTGGTACATCAGGCTTTGCTAATTTCCAAGGATCCCTTAAATCAATTACATAATCTAAACCATAGCGAACTTTAGCATAAGGAGCTGCTAATAATGGGAAAAATGGATCTCCAGTAGCATATAAAATGGTAGGTTCTTCATCTTTTATAATCTTCCCAACGGTAGAAAAAAGAGGGCCTAACCATCTCGTAGGTAGTTTTTTTGAAAAATTTCTTATTAATCTTGGTCCTTTACTTATTTTAGTTCTATATATCCTTAATTCATCTCTCAAATCTTTTAACAAACTTTCATCAATAAGAAAATCGCATTCTTTATAATGCTCTTCACGCACAGTTAAAACAACAGGCTCCCATTCAAAATGAGGTAAAAACTTTACAAATTTTGTTATGCGAAAAGTACTAATACCTCCTGCAGGAGGAAAGTAAGTAGCAAGCATAATTACTTTTTTCATAGTTGTTTAATATTTATTTTTTTAATGTACGGTATATCATTCTAAGAAAACGATATAATGAAGATTTGTAAATACTTCCATACGGACTGTAATCCCAATAGGTTTTTTTTTGAGAATTGAATATTTCGTCTAATTGCTCTTTCGTCAAATCGAATTTCTTCAACACATATGCGGTGTCCTCATTTTGAAGTTGCTCTGGATATGTGGGCTTTTTCAATTCTTCTAAAGCTTCTTCTCTAGTAATTTCACCAGCACAAATTAAGCTAGATAAATGAGACCTACGTTTGTCATAACCAAATTTGGCAGGCAGCCAATATCCTTGAAACCAACGTGTGTAAATTGATTCATAGTGTTTCCCTCCATAATATTTCCAACCAATTTCTTTTTCTAAAATAGGCATTGCATCTTTTTTAGAAAAATCAATATAATTAAGAATATTAATAAATTTCTTACTATAAGGAGGAAAAATAAACTCTAAAAAGTTAAGGTGTGGAAAAGTTTTTAATTTTACTGTTCCAAATTTTTTCTGAATATTTTTTATATATCCCCAATCAAAATGTCCTTGAGACCATTCAGAAGGAAGATGTGTTTCGGTTCTAACATTATAACCTGTAATAATGTGATCTATCTTAATCATCTTTGCAGTTTCGAGCATCGAAACTACAATTGCATGATCACTTGGAATTTCAGAATCAGGAGTTGAAGCTTTTAAGAAAGCTAATTGCAGGTCCTTAAATTCATTCCAATCTAAAACAATTGTATGCAAATCTATCTCTAATTTTCGACAAATATTTTCAACATTTTTAATCGCTAATTCAGAATCCCAGCCATTGTCCAAATGTACTGCCAATGGACGTAAACCTAATTGTTTAACTTTATATGCAACATAGGTGCTATCAACACCGCCACTTACGCCAATTATACAATCATACTGTTTATCTTTATTCTTTCTTTTAATTTCTTTTACTATTTCCTGTAGCTTTTCTTCGCCCTCAGTACCTGAAACTACTTTCTTCCTTATTTCTTCTTTATTGGTATGGCAATGATTACAAACCCCAATCTCATCAAAAACGATTAGAGGATCTGTTGTATCCATTACACATTGAGTACAAATCTGATATGCTTTTGTCATTTTAATTTATTTATTATTAAATAATTTTACTAATTCTTGATACTCAGGATAGGTAATCAAAACAGCACGATGTGGTCCATGAAATACAAAAAAAGCACCTGCAGCTACAGCACTAGCTCCCGCATTAACAGCATCTTTAATATCTTTAAGACTTCCAATACCTCCTAAAGCAATTAAAGGAGCAGATATACCGCTACTTGCCAGTTGGATTAATGTAAGATCAGGTCCTTGTAGAGTACCATCACGATCAACTGCATTTAGTAAAATTTCTCCTGCACCAGCCTCAACAGCTTGCTTTATATATCCTAACCAATTTTCATTACTATTTTCGTTCGTAGCTGAGCGAAAAAGTTTTGGACGTCCTAGCCAATCCTTTTTAATATCCACAGATACAACAACACTTTGGCTTCCAAAGCGGTCTGCTAAGTCCTCAATAAAACGTAAATCATCAAGTACAGCAGTTTGTAAACAAACTTTTTCTACACCTAGTTTAAATATTTTTGATGCCTGATCAATCGTGCGAATTCCACCTCCATAACAAAGCGGCATAAAGCATTCGCTTGCAAATTGTTCAATTAAAGAATAATTTGGTTCTTTTTGTAATTTGCTTGCATCAATATCAAGAACCATTAATTCATCTACTTCCTTAGTATTAAAGATTCTAATAGCATTTATAGGATCTCCAATATATTTAGGATTAGCAAATTTTGTAGTTTTAACAAGTCCGCCATTTTTAAGAAGTAATGACGGAATAACTCTATTTTTCAGCATTTTAGACAGATAAAAAATTACTTAATAAAGCCATTCCAAATCTATGACTTTTTTCTGGATGAAACTGAACACCATAAATATTATTATTTTGTACTGCCGCCGTAACATAAGAACCATGATAAGCTGTTGCAATTAAATGATTCTCATTTTCACATACTGCATGATATGAATGAACAAAATAATATCGTACTTCTTCCCCACTATCATTAGGAATTAACCCATCTTTTTTGTGAATTTTAACCGCATTCCATCCCATATGAGGAATTTTAATAGGATTTTCTGACCCTGCAACAAACCTTTTTAAAAATCCAGGTATCCATCCAAGTCCCGATAGTACGCCTTCTTCACTACCATTGAAGAAAAACTGCATTCCTAAACATATACCTAAAATTGGAGTTTTATCTTCAAGTACCAATTTATTTAACACTTCGACCCATCCACCATCATGAAGTTCTTTCATCCCAGCATCATAAGAGCCTACTCCTGGCAAAATAATTTTTTTTGCTTCTAATAATTCCTCAGGAGTATTTGCAACAACTACTTTACCTCCTAAACGAGTAATCATATTTATTACTGATTTAGTATTACCAAGAGATAAATTCGGTATATGTATAATTTTGTTTCCCATTTTTATCTTATACGATTTCCTAATTAGGAAAAATTATTTTTTTGCATTAAATCAATTATACGTTTACCTGTTTGTCCGTCACCGTAAAGATTTAAATTCTTATCTATAGTCTTGTTATACATTTTCTCAAAAACAGCTATTATATCTGTACTTTCAGGTGGTGCTAACATATTTACTCCAGCTTTTACTAATTCAATCCATTCTGTTTCATCTCTAAGTGTTACACATGGTTTAAGATGAAAAAATGCTTCTTTCTGTACACCTCCACTATCAGTCATTACCAACTTACAATTTTGTAAAAGCCAATTCATTTCCAGAAAACCAACAGGGTCCACTATGTGAATATTCTTTTGTAACTGTATCTCAGGTATTTTACTTATTACCCCAGCTGTTCTAGGGTGAACAGGAAGTATAACAGTATGTTTTTCCGATATAGAATTTAATGCCGCTATAATCTTTAGTAATCTAGCTGGATCGTTTGTGTTTTCTGCTCTATGTATCGTACAAAGAACAAAATCTGAATTCAATTCTAAAGCAAATTCTGGTTTTCGTGCTTTTTCCTTGTAAAATAATGTTGCATCATACATTACATCTCCTACCTGTTGTACTTTTAAACCTTCAACACCTTCATTTTTAAGATTTTGAACAGCGGTATCAGTTGGAGCAAGTAAAAGATTGGATACGTGATCAGTAAGAACACGATTTACTTCTTCTGGCATTTTTCTGTTAAATGAACGTAATCCTGCTTCGACATGTGCAATAGGGATATGAAGTTTTGTTGCTGCAAGAGCGCCAGCAAGTGTAGAATCGGTATCTCCATAAACAAGTACCCAATCTGGTTTTTCTTTAATCAAAACTTCTTCTATCGCTTCGATCATCCTACCTGTATTTTGACCATGTGTCCCACCACCTATTTTTAATTCATAGTCTGGTTTTCGTATATCTAACTCTTCAAAAAAAACATCAGACATATTAGCATCGAAATGTTGTCCCGTATGTATTAATATCTCCTCAATACCAGAAATCTCTTTTATTACTCTTGAAATTACTGCTGCTTTAATAAATTGTGGTCTAGCTCCAATAATTGTTGTTATTCTCATATATAGTAAAAATATCTAAAGACTTTGCTAACAGCCTTTATTTTATTAATTTATTTTTATTTTTCTCAAATTTCTGATTTGAAATATAGCCATTGTATTTAAAAGGGCTCTCGTACCCTATACATTTATCCTTATCAAGTTTTTTAATAATTTTTGCCGGATTACCTGCTATTACGCAATATCCTTCAGGGAAGGATTTAGTTACTATTGAACCTGCTCCAACGATAGTAAAATCTCCCAATTCAACGCTTGGCAAAATTACAGAATTCATACCTATCCAACAATATTTACCAATCTTAACAGTACTTAATACATGTTTAGAAGTGTCATATAAATCATGGTTCCCACTAATTATGCCAACATTCGCCGCTATTTGTGTGTAATCATCAATAAAAACTTTTCCCATACCTTGAATATAACAACCAGGCATCATTCCCGGCGAAGTTTCAATTCCTATTACAATATTTTTCGGATTTACAACAATACTTGTAAAATGTACTTGCCAATCAACTGCTCTATTTATACCAATTATCTTTTGAAAAAAAAGATATTTAAAGTTAATGGGAGTCTGAGTTAATCTAGTTTCATAAATACATCTTGTAAAGGGAATAATTCTAATTATTCCCCAATAGAGACTTTTTACTATTTTTTTTAAATACTTCATATTATTATTTTTTGATTTGAGAGCTGGTAAGATCTAATAAGATATATAATATAAACGATAGAAAAATTAATAGAATAAAGCTTTACAGTAATTAAAATATCATTAAACAACATTGCGCCTATATATAAGACCGCCGCAGTACTAAGAAGAATATAGATGTGCCAAAGAAAATCTTCCTTTTGTTTATGAACTATATAAAATATAAAACTTAATGGACTAGATATAAATTTAAGTAAAAACATAAAAAGTAATATGTTCAAAAATTTACCTGATGCAGACCACTGATCTCCAAATATGAGTATAATTATTTTCTCTCCAAATATAAGCAACAAAACAAATGGCACAATTGACATTAACACCATTTTTTTAAGTGTATTTACATATATTTCTCTACAACTACCTGTTTCTCTATAGTCCTTTGATGCTTTCTCCTTAAAAACATCTAAGATTGCTCCAGCAAATAATGATATAGGCATATTTAATAATGCTAAAATAAAAGAAAAATAACCTGAATCTTTAGAACTGAAGACCCATAAGAAAACGAATACTGGCATTTGCGCACAAACAACATTCATTAATTCTGCAGGCAAAATGAATTTAGGAAATTTCGAATATTTTTTAGATATATCCAAAAAAACACTACGCTTTTCTGAACTCAATAATATCGAAGGTTTAAAATTTAATTCTTTAACTTTTAATCTAAGAAAAACGTTTGAAAAAAAATGACTTAAAGTTAACGCTATAACCAAAAAGAGTGCTGTTCTAGATATGTAAGCTAAACTTATTGCCAATAGACCAAATAAAACACTTCGCAAAATCTTATTAATTGATAAAGTAGAATAATTTCTTTTTCTGATCAACCAGTAGTTAAATATTTGAAATGTTGCAAGTAGATAAGAACAAATAGGTATTGCTAAAAATAATAGTTTCGTGCCATTTTTTAATCCCAACAAAGAATTTAAAGATTTTACTGGACACAAAAATATAAAGATCACAATTAACAAGCATACGATTAGATTAATCCAATTGCTAAGCCCCATCAAATCTTTTACTTCTAAATCGTCATCAGGCAACATTATTGCCAATTCATATTTTCCAGTTGAAAGAACACTTAAAATACTAATTGCAGCAAGAACCCCCGCGTATATTCCATATTCGGCTGGTCCAAATTGTTTAGCAATTAACGGCGTTACTAAAAATGTTATGGCTTGAGCCATAAAAGTTCCAGAAAAAACTTTTAAAATATCCTTGTCATATTCTGCAATTTTAATCTTCATCTTTAATATCCTACACTATAGATCCTCTCAATAATATCAACAACTTTCATTCCTTCTAGTGCATTTGTAGATATACTATCTTTACCCGCTATAACATTTGAAATATTTTCGTACACATAATGATGATTGGCAGCTGATCCTTTGTATAAACCATAATCATTTGGAGGGTTACTCTCAGCTAAAACTGGCATTTTGTAATCTTTAATATGGCAATATTCAACTTCATTCATATATTGGCCACCAACTTTTACAGCCCCATTTTCAGCGACTATTGTAATAGAACTTTCTAAATTCTTGTCCCAAACTGCTGTAGAATAATTTAGGCTTCCCATTCCTCCTTCTACAAAGTCAAAACTTACAAAACCTGAATCCTCAAAGTCAGTGCTTTTTTCATGCACAAAATCATTTAATCTTGCATTTATATTTGTTACATCTCCAAAATACCAATACATTAAATCGATAAAGTGTGAGAACTGAGTAAACAGAGTACCTCCATCCAAATCTTTGGTTCCATGCCATGAAGTTGGCTTACCACTCTTACTGTCTGGTTTATAATAACGATCGTCACGATTCCAATAACAGTTTATCTGAACCATAAATATCTTGCCTAATATTTTGGCTTCTAATATTTCTTTTAACCAAACCGATGGAGGTGAATAACGATTTTGCATAACACAAAACACTTGCTTATGTTTTTGAAGAGCCTTAAAAATTATTTGCTCACATCCTGCTTTTGTTAAGGCCATTGGTTTTTCAATAACTACATGACAGTTATTTTCTAAAACTTTTAATGCCTGAGCTTGGTGATATCCATTTGGAGTAGCAATAGCAACGGCATCGACTTCTATTTTCGACTCGAATAAAGAATCTAAGGAATTAAAAAATTTCGCATCTGAATAACTTTCTAAACCCAAATCTTCTTTCTTTTTAATGTCGCAAAGGGCAACTAGTTCAAAATCTGAATTCCCTAAAATCATGCTAGCATGTCTTTTACCAATATGTCCACAGCCAATAACTGCAAATTTTATTTTACTCATCTTAGGTTAATTTATTTTTGTTACTATATTCTTTTCTAATTTATATTCTTGTAAACTCTCAGGACAAACTGCAATATTTTTTTCATTAAAAACCAAGCGATGCCCGTATTCACCTACCCAGCCAATTTGTTTAGCTGGATTTCCAACTACTAAAGAATAGGGAAGTATATTTTTAGTTACTACAGCTCCTGCTCCTATAAAAGCATATTCTCCAATATCATGTCCACATACAATAGTGGCATTTGCCCCAATACTAGCACCTTTGCCAACATGTGTTTTAGCATATTGTTCTTTTCTATTTATGGCACTTCGAGGATTTATTACATTAGTAAAAACCATAGATGGGCCTAGAAATACGTCATCGTCACAAGTTACTCCTGTATAAATTGAAACATTGTTTTGAACTTTTACATTATTGCCTAAAATTACGTCTGGAGAAACTACCACATTTTGTCCAATGTTACATTTTATTCCAATAGTACAATTAGACATAATATGAGAAAAATGCCAAATTTTAGTACCTTCTCCTATTCTGCATCCAGAATCTATTATAGCACTTTCATGCACAAAAAAACTTTCCATATTAATTAAAAAATGATTTTATATGATTACAAACATATTCCATAGATTCTAAGTTCATCTCTGTATGAATGGGTAGAGAAATTACCTGTTCACACAAAGATTCAGTAATTTCTAACTTAAAATTTGAATCAACAAAATTGCAAAAAGCTTCTTGTTTGTATAAAGGAAGTGGATAATATACCATACTTGGTATTCCATTATCAGAAAGAAATTTTTGTAAATCGTTACGTCTACCATTTTTCACTTTCAAAGTATATTGATGAAAAACATGTGTACTGTTAGTCTGTCTGTAAGGTTTATCCAAATCTGAAATATTAGCGAAAGCAGTATCATAAAATGTTGCCATTTGATTACGAGCTTCACTATAATGATCTAAATACTGGAGCTTAATATTAAGAATTGCTGCTTGAATAGTATCCAATCTAGAGTTACAACCTAAAACTTTATGATAATATTTTTTTTCCTGCCCATGATTAGCAATCATCCTCATCTTAAGGGCAAGTTCATCATCATTTGTCATCAATGCTCCTCCATCTCCATAACAGCCAAGATTTTTAGAAGGAAAAAAAGAAGTGCTTCCTATATGCCCAATTGTTCCTGTTTTTGCATTAGTTCCATTTGAAAATGTATAAGTTGCTCCTATAGCCTGAGCATTATCTTCAATAACAAATAAATTGTATTTCTTAGCCAATTCCATAATTGGCTCCATATCACACGACTGCCCATATAAATGTACTGGAACTATCGCTTTAGTTTTAGGTGTAATTGCTTTTTCAATTATTTCTGCAGTAATATTGAAGGTATTAGGATCCACTTCAACCATTACCGGTATCAATCCCAACAATCCAATCACCTCGGCTGTAGCAACGTAAGTAAAAGAAGGACAAATTACTTCATCTCCTCTTTGAAGTCCTAAAGCCATCATAGCTATCTGTAAAGAATCTGTCCCATTTGCACATGGTATAACATGTTTTACTCCCAAATATTTTTCTAGATTTGATTGAAATTCTTTAACCGCTGGGCCATTTATAAAAGCTGTACTAGAAATACAATCGATAACAGCTTGATCAATTTCATTTTTAATATGATGGTATTGTGTTTTTAAATCTACCATCTGAATAGATTCTTTCATAAATTAAGATTATATTTTTTTAATGCTAATGAAGCGATATTTTCCCCTATTGCAAAAGAAGAAGTTGCGGCTGGTGATGGTGCGTTACAGACATTTATAACATTTTCATTCTCAAAAATTAAAAAATCATCTGAAAGATTCCCTTTACTATCACAAGCTTGTGCTCTAACTCCAGCGTTACCAACTTCCAAATCATCCTTTTTAATTTCAGGAATTAACTTTTGCAACGCTTTAACAAATGCCGCTTTAGAGTAAGAACGATACATTTCATACAACCCATCTTTCCAATATTTTAATGCCACTTTTTGGAATCCAGAATGACCTAAGGTTTCAAATAATTCGTTTCTGTTTATGGTTTTATTTGTATAACCTTCACGGGCAAATGCAAGTACAGCATTTGGTCCCGCTTCAACACCGCCATTAATCATACGAGTAAAATGTACACCCAAGAAAGGAAAATTTGGATTAGGTACAGGATAAATTAAATTTTTAACTAAATATTCCTTTTCTCTCTTAATATTAAAATATTCCCCTCTAAAAGGCAGTATTTGAACATCAATATTTTGGTTACTCATTTTAGCAATCTTATCAGAATATAAACCAGCACAATTGATAATCCATTTTGTCTCAAAAATATTGTTTTCTGTCTGTACTTCGGAATTATTAGCTTTTATTTTAATCCCTCGAACTTTTTGCCCAAATAAAATTTCACCCCCTAATGCTAAAAACAAATCAAGGTACTTTTTCGATACTTCTTTATAATCAATAATTCCTGTTTGAGGAACCCATATGCCATTTATTCCAGCACAATGTGGTTCGATTTCCTTAATTTCCTCAGAACTAATTTTTCTTATACCCAAAAGACCGTTAGCTATACCTCGATCATAAATGTTATTCATTATAGGTATTTCTTTTTTTTCAGTTGCAACAATTATTTTACCACAAAGATCATATTTAATTTGATTATCATTACAAAATTTAATTAATTGATCATATCCCTTCTTGCAATTAATTGCTTTTAGACTACCCGGCTTATAATAAATACCAGAATGAATTACTCCACTATTGTGACCTGTTTGATGTAAAGCTATCTGAGATTCTTTCTCAAGAATAACTACCTTTAAATTTGGATTTTTTTTTATTAAATGATAAGCCGTCGAAACTCCAACAATGCCTCCTCCTATTACAGTAAAATCAATTTTCAAATTAATATCTTTTAAATTATAATCTCCAATAATTTTTAAATCCTCTAGGATTTAACATCCCTTTAATATCAAACATAAATATTTCATCTTTAGAAAGTTTTTGAAACTCTTCAACGGTCATCTTTATATATTCATTATGTCCAACGGCAAGAACAATAATGTCATAAACCCCTACTGGCTCATCTATTAAAGTAACTCCATATTCGTGAGCTAATTCGTTAGGACAACCATGTGGGTCAACCACATGTACATGAATAGAATAATCCATTAATTCCTTAATTAAATCAACCACTTTAGAATTTCTTATATCAGCGACATCTTCCTTAAATGTCACCCCCATTACAAGTGCTTTAGATTTTCCAGGATTTTTATCTTGCTCTATTAATGATTGAACAATTCTTTTAGCTATAAAGCTCGGGATAAAATCATTTACTCTTCTTCCTGCTGCAATCACCTGTGGGTCTATTCCAATTTGTTTAGCTTTATGCATCAAATAAAAAGGGTCTACACTAATACAATGACCGCCTACCAATCCTGGCTGGTATTTATGAAAATTCCATTTAGTGCCAGCAGCCTCAATAACAGCTTTAGTATCAATCCCCATTTTATCAAAAATTATTGCTAATTCATTCATCAAAGAAATATTAATATCTCTTTGCGTATTTTCAATGACTTTTGCAGCTTCAGCAACTTTTATAGATTCTGCTTTGTGCAATCCAGCTTTTATAATTTTTCCATAAACATGAGAAATCACTTCCAAAGCTTCATTATCATTTCCCGAAACAATTTTTAAAATGTTCGGTAATGTTTTTACTTTATCACCAGGAACTATTCTTTCTGGACTATAACCAAATTTAAAATCAACACCTCCTTTTAATCCAGAAATACTTTCCAAAAGAGGTATGCAATCTTCCTCAGTGCAACCAGGATAGACTGTTGATTCATAAACTACAAAATCACCTACTTTCAATGCTGATGCTACACTTTTTGTAGCTGACAATAATGGATTTAAATTCGGAACTTTTTTCTCATCTATATCAGTTGGTACTCCAACGATATGAAAATTAGCTTTTTTTAAATCTTCAACATCAGATGTAAAGGTAATATCGCAATTTTCAAAGGCTTTCGAACTAAGTTCTTTAGAAGGATCGATTCCTTTTTTCATTAGTTCAACTCTAGCTATATTGATATCAAAACCAATAACTTTAAAATACTTAGCAAATTCTAAAGCTAAAGGCAAACCAACATAACCTAAACCAGTTACGGAAATAACTTTTTCTTTATCATTTAATGAATCGATTATAATAGACATATTTTTCTGTGTTAATTCTTATTCTACATTAAAAAACTAATTAAATTATCTTAACAAATGTTCTAAAACTCTTTTAAATATCAGAAATATTATTGTTAAAAATACTCCAAGGAAACCTCCAAGTACAATTCCTTTTACTTTACCTATTTTTTCCTTTTTTAAAGGAAATATGGGTCTATCGATAACTTGAATTAAAGGCGTTTCTTTTCTTAATGTAACTTTAGCCAATTCGCTTTGTTTTACCAATTCTGTTAAAATAGCAGTATTTGCTTGTACATCCACCTGTCTCTTAACTGAAGGTGCGCGACGAACATTCAAAGCAGGATTAAGGTTAAAAGTATTATCATTTGAAATAGCCACACCTGTAATAGCGCTATTGAGCTCAACTCTTACAGAATCAACCTGATGTTCCAAAATTTCCATGTTCATTCGAGCTTTTTTACTTTTTGTCTCTATATAGAATTTTCCCACTTGTTTTGCGAGTGCTTCACAAAAATAAAGAGAAAACAATTCATTATATGATGATACATCCATGGATATAATCGCAATTTTCTTATCTTTTTGGGCTACCGATAACGAAGACATCGATAAATTTTGATATATGATTCCTAAGATACTATCATGAACTCTTGTAAAATATTTACGGTCTGTATTTGGTAAAAATTTTAAATCCTTTAATTTAGGATTATTTTTCCAATTATTTCTCCACTCATTATTTTGAATGTACATTTCTGCCAATGAAATTACTTTTTCATCTACTGTAACAGGAGTTAGTAAAGTTTTCTCGACCATTGTACGAGATTTAAACAGTTCTGTTAAATTAGAACCTGTAAAAATCCCCCCAGCACTTCCTCCTCCGACATCAAAACCAAATGAACTAGCTAAACCAAGAGCACTGCCTAATCCTCCCCCAGTTTTTTCATCTTCTAATGCAAAAGATAAGGTTGCGGTATACAAAGGTTTCTTAAAAAAAGAATACCCCAAACCTAATCCTCCTCCAATAATTCCCCATATAACTATGGTCTTCCATTGAGATATTAAATAACCGTAATAAGATTTAATTTTTTGCAGTATTTCTTTTAAAGAAATTTCATCGTTCATAACAGGTGTATTATCCATTAAAAATTATTTAAAAGCAGTTACAATTAACAATGCCAAGCTAGCAAATGCCGTTCCAAGACCAGCCCATTCTCCTGCACTCATTTTTTGCTTTTCAGGCTTTTCGGGTACAACAATCTGAGAGTCTGGCTCTACTTTAGGATAAGATCTAAAAAACAAAAATGAAGTTGTCACTGCTGCTTTACCATTAGGGTAGATTATGTATGCTTTTCTCTTCCATCCTTTTTGATCAGCACCTCCCACAGAGTTAATATAATATTTAAATCCTTTACCACTTCTATATGGAATTTCAGAAGTGAGCAAAACATTCCCTGTCACTTTTACCCCTTCATTATATACTGCAACTTCAATTTCGTCACCAGGAAATAGCGTCACATTAGAATAGTGATTTTTATCTTTTACAATTTTCTCCCAATTAACAGGAATTGTTGTGTATTTCAATTCGTCTCTTAATTTTTTTGATAATTTAGATTTAAGTGTATCCTTAGTTTTTAGATTTAATTCCTCTGAAGTTCCTTCTTTTTTCTCTGATGTTTCTTTTTTCTCCAGATTAAGGTTTACAGTTTCTAATTGTTCTAATTGTTCTTCTTTTATGGGTCTTTTTATTTTCATACCATCAAGATTTGCAATAGATGTTAATCCGCCTGCTCTCATTACTACATTATAGACCCTTTCTTTTTTGTTGGCTAATACATATTTTCCTGGATAAGTAACAGCACCACTTACTTTAACCATTTCTGGTTTCTCATAAACTGCCATTCGACGAATATTAATAACATCAAAAGGTTTTAAAACAAAATTCTTAATTTGTTCATTATTATCTGCTGTTATTTCCAACTCTACTAATTCTATACGCTTAGGATCTGCGTCATCAATAGCATCAGATTTAATCATCCTAGCAATTTCAACTCTTTTTGAAGCAGAACCTGTTAATCCTCCTACCTGAACCACTAAGTCATTTAAAGTTAGATTTTCAAAATATTCATATTCACCAGGATTTTTTACTTCACCATCTATAGTAATCTTATACTCTTCTCTAAAATCTAAAACAGAATAGACAGTAATTATATCTTCCCTCTTTAGTTCAATATCTGCACTTAAATCACCTGATAAAGCGGCTCCTAAATCTACATTAACAATTTCTGTTGTTAAATCTGTTTTTAGACGAATAATTCTTGCTCGTTTACTATACGCATCTTCTTTTAATCCTTCTGCTCTAGTAACAAGATCTGAAATTCTCATTCCCTCTGTAAAAGAATAATAATCTGGTCTAAAAACAGCTCCTTCAATTTTAATACGATTTTCAAATCGATTCAAAATTTTTGTAACCTTAAAAACATCTCCTGATTGAGGCTCATAAGAATTGTATTCGCTTTCGTTCACATCATGAACTTTAAATTCTTTCCCTGTTTTTTGTAAAACATTTACAGAGGCAGTATAAGCAAATTCATTAAATCCAGATGCAAAATTCAACAAATCAGAAAATTTTTCTCCTTTTTTCATTTCAAAAATACCTGGACGTTTTACTTCCCCTTCTACTACTACTCTTTGAGTATAAGCAGGGATTCTTATCACATCATTATCTCTTAAGTTTACATTATCGGATTGATCACCCTTCACTAAAAATTTATAGATATCAACATTTTTATAAACCTTATTATTTCTAATTAATTCTATATTTCTGTAACTACCATTTTTTCCAGGACCACCCGCTAAATGCAATGCATTATAAACAGATGCTAAAGAAGATATTGAATAATTTCCTGGTTGTTTACCTCCAACAATTGTCACTTTAATAGTTCTTATATCGCTTAAACTAACACTAACTTGCGATTGCCCTGATCTAACTGTACTATATACTCTGGCAATTGCTGCCCTGATTTTTTGCGTAGCTGCTTCAATAGACATTCCTGCCACAGAAATTTGTCCGACATTAGTTATCGAAATTTTACCTTCAAAATTTACAGGAACCGTGTCTTCAAATTGCTGAATACCATATATACTAACTTCTAATTTATCTCCTGGCCCTAAAACGTAATTTATTGGAGTAGCCATTTTTAGATCTGGTTCAAAATTCAAAGTAGGCTTGTCAAATAGTTCTGATCCAAAAATTAGGGCATTGAGAGAATCTTTTATTTTTTCATTTTTTATCTTTTCCTGCTTTCTTCCAAACTCCGAATCTTTATCAGTTTTTTTCGACTTATCTTGATCCTTTTTATCTTTGTCCTTATCCTTATCTGAAGTATTCTTTTTTTCGTATTCTGTAATACGAGTTCTTAGCTTATCAAATTCTGTTTGACTCATCCCTTTTGACAAAGCCATAGATTCAACATCATTAATAGTTGCATTATTAGTTTTTAATTGAGCTACTATTTTAGCAATTTCATCATCTGATAAATAATCTACTTTTACAGTACTAAGATCCTTAGATTTTACAATATCTTGGGCGCTTGCATTAAAGGAAATTAATAACGTAAAAATTAAAGCAAGAACGTATATTATTTTTTTCATGTTATAAGAAAATATTTAAAGGAAATTTATTATTTAAGTCCTCTTTATGAGTATTGTTTTTGATAATAATCTTTATAAGTACCCGAAGTAACATTTTGAAGCCACTCTTGGTTATTTAGGTACCAATTTATAGTTTTTTCTAATCCTTCCTCAAAAGTAACGGAAGGTTTCCATCCTAATTCTTTATTAATTTTTGAGGCATCTATAGCGTAACGCAAATCATGACCTGGCCTATCTTTTACGTATGTAATCAATTTTTCAGAAACTCCTCCTAATCGTCCTAGTTTCTCGTCCATTATTTTACATAACAATTTAACCAGATCAATATTTTTCCACTCGTTGAATCCACCTATATTATAAGTTTCATGATTTTTTCCTTCATGAAAAACTAAATCTATAGCAATTGCATGATCTTCAACAAAAAGCCAATCACGTATATAATTCCCATCTCCATAAACTGGTAATGATTTATTATTTATAATGTTATTGATGAAAAGAGGAATCAATTTTTCAGGAAAATGATACGAGCCATAATTATTGGAACAGTTTGTCAAAACATAAGGTAAGCCATAAGTCTCTCCATAAGCTCTTACAAAATGATCTGAACTTGCTTTTGATGCTGAATATGGAGAGTTTGGATCATAAGGAGTCTCTTCAGTAAACAATCCTGTTGCACCTAATGAGCCATAGACTTCATCTGTACTTATATGATAAAATCTTTTACCCTCAAAATTATCTTTCCATTGATTCTTAGCAGCATTTAATAAATTCATTGTTCCAATAACATTGGTTTTTACAAATGCTAACGGATCTTCAATTGAACGATCTACATGAGATTCAGCAGCTAAATGTAAAACTCCATCAAATTTGTGAAGATCGAAAAGTTCATTTATAAACGTTTTATCAACAATATCCCCTTTTACAAAAGTGTAATTTGGTTTATTCTCAATATCTTTTATATTTTCCAAATTTCCAGCATATGTCAAAGCATCTAAGTTGAAAACTTGATATTCTGGATATTTATTTACAAAACGTCTTACTACGTGAGAACCAATAAAACCAGCACCGCCCGTTATAAGTATTTTTTTCATTTTAATGTTGTCTGTCTAATTTAGTAATTTAGAATTTTGTTTTTCTAACTCGGTATATACATCTTTCACATCTTGTGAATTCTCTTTCTGCAAAATTAGGTTTGCAGTTTCTGTATAAACAAAAATAGTATTTTTCAAACCTAAAAAGGTTGTATGTTTGTCACACCCTATTACCATATTACCATTAGAATCTGTTGAATGACCTTTAGAATTTAAATAATCGTAAACTGATTCAAATGAACCTAAATCTGACCATGAAAAAGAAGCTGGAACAACTTTAATTTTTTTACTTCGTTCCATTACTGCATAATCAATACTTATAGAAGGAATTTCCATAGATAAATCTAAATCTAAAAACCCATTTTTGCTTTCCTCCCACACTTTTTTTGATTTCTCATAAACATCAGGTTGGAATTTTTTTAATTCTTCAAGAAGAACGCTTGCTTTAAAACAAAACATTCCACTATTCCATAGAAAATTACCTTTTGATATAAAGTCTTTTGCTGTAGTTTCATTTGGTTTCTCACGGAAAGAAATTACATTATCCCCTTCTGCTTCAATATAACCGTAACCCGTTTCTGGTTTTGTCGGAATGACTCCAAAAGTTACTATAAATCCTTCTTCGGCTTTTGATACTGCTTCATTTATTGCCTGGTTATAATTCTCCATTTGGTCAATAATATGATCAGAAGGAGTAATTACCAGAATATCATCAGGTTCAGATGCAAATGCGGCAAAAGCAATTGCTGCAGCAGTATTTCTTGGCGTTGCTTCAATAATATTTAAATAAGAAGTACTTGTTTTTTGCATTACTTTCCCGCTTAGTTGATGATTATCTACATTTCCAACAACCATTACTTTATTGGCCAAATGACTATTTCGCTCAACAGTCATTTCAAACAAAGATTTTCCTTCAAATATTTCAAGATATTGTTTTGGTCTACTTTTACGAGAAAGTGGCCATAATCTACTTCCAACTCCTCCTGTAAGGATTACGTGCGTTATCGTTTTATCTGAACTCATATATTTTTAATAAAAAAAGAGGTTTAAAATCTAAAGTCTATTATCGGCTAAAGACCCTAGAACTCCTTTTACATCATAAATTAAACTTTTTTCTTTTTGTAAACTTGAAAAATCTATCTGAAGAAATTCCAAATGAGCAACTCCCAATACCAATGCGTCAAACTTATTGTTTGGCATAGAACTTAAGGTTACTAAATTATATTCTTTTTTTACATCTTCAGAATTTGCAAGAGGATCAAAAATAGTAACTACTATTCCGTAATCACTTAATGCTTTTACAACATCAACAATTTTAGTATTTCTTACGTCTGGACAATTCTCTTTGAAAGTAATTCCAAGCATTAGTAACTCAGCGCCATTAACTGAAATACCTTTTTTAATCATTAACTTCACTATTTGTGAAGCTACATATTCTCCCATACTATCATTCAAACGTCTTCCTGCCAAAATTATTTCTGGGTGGTAGCCGAACTCTTGCGCTCTTTGTGCCAAATAATAGGGGTCTACACCAATACAGTGCCCTCCAACGAGGCCCGGTTTAAAAGGCAAAAAATTCCATTTTGTCGAAGCAGCTGTTAGCACTTCTTGAGTATCAATATTCATTAAATTGAAAATCTTAGCTAACTCATTAACAAAAGCAATATTAATATCTCGCTGTGAATTCTCAATAACTTTTGCTGCTTCAGCAACTTTTATTGTCGGTGCTAAATGTGTTCCTGCTGTAATTACAGATTTATATAAAGCATCTACTTTTAAACCTATTTCTGGTGTTGAACCTGATGTCACTTTTAAAATTTTTTCGACTGTATGCTCTTTATCTCCTGGATTTATTCTCTCTGGCGAATATCCTGCAAAAAAGTCTTCATTAAATTTTAATTCAGAAACTCGTTCTAAAACAGGCACGCATTGCTCTTCTGTTGCTCCAGGATAAACAGTTGACTCATAAATAACAATATCTCCTTTTTTTAAAACTTTACCAACGGTTTCGCTAGATTTGTATAGAGGTGTTAAATCTGGTCTATTGTTTTTATCAACTGGGGTAGGAACTGTAACAATGTAGTAATTACATTCAGCTATATCATTTAAAGAGGTCGTACAGTATAATCCTGTTGTTTCACTTGGTTTATCAACTAAAACCTGTTGTAAAACTTCATCTTCTACTTCTAAAGTTGTATCGGTTCCTTTTTTTAAAGATCTAACTCTAGATTCATTTATATCAAAACCAATTACTGGATATTTTGTAGCAAATAATCGCGCCAAGGGTAATCCTACATAGCCTAAACCTATAACCGCAATTTTTAAATTATTTTCCAATTTCATATTTTCTAATTTAATCTGGTCACTAAAACTCACGGCTTCGCCATTCTCAGTCACACAACTTTGACTCAGATACCTATATTAATGATTTTCGCGCAAATATAGTATAATAACTCTAGTTATTCAATACGGTTTGCCGTATTACTCGAAAAACCAGCCATTATATAAAAACTAATATTTACAATAACTTATTAATCAGACTGTAAATAAATACCTTATAAAAAAAACAGAAGAAAAAATTTCTTAAAAAGACTTTTTCTCCTGTTAATACTGCTTAAAATCTATAAACTATTTATACTTTATTTTCAAAACACACCCCAAAGCTTCCAATACTAGTACATAATAATTATTAGAAACTTCTTGTACAATTGCATTTTGATTGCTAAATGCTCCTGATTCTAATTTTATTTTATCTCCCACCTGAATACTCGAAACCGAAACATCACTTAGATTTGGGGCTTTTAAACTTTTTTTAATAATTTCAATCTCTTCGTCCTTTACAATCGCTGGTTTTCCTAACCAAAACAAATACCTAACGATTCCTTGCGCTTGAAAAACTAAATTACGATCTGAATCGGGTAACTGAACAAAAACATAGGAATTAAAAAGAGGAGTTTCAACTTTCTTTTTACGATCTGACCATTGCTTTATCTGAGTAATCAACGGACAATAGCTTTCTATTCCCAGTTGATTAAGTTTATCTGCAACTTTCTTTTCCCATTTCGGTTTTGTATAAACTACGTACCAATTCATTTCTTTTTAATTATGAAGAAGCAAATATGATTACTTCTTCTCTTTATACATACCAAACCTTTTATGATCCAATACCATTATAAACGAATCCTATCGCTTCTAATTGTTTAGCATTCAAAATATTTCTTCCGTCAAAAATAAAAGCTGGCTTATGCATAGAATGGTAAATCTTTTTCCAGTCATAAGTTGTGAATTCATCCCATTCTGTTAAAACTGCAATTGCATGTGCATCCTTACATGCTTCATATGCATTATCAAATACATTTACTGCTTTTGCATTTTCTTCCGTTGATCTTGTTTCTAGATAATCAAGATCACTCAACATTTTGCCTCTTGAAACTTTCGGATCAAAAACTGATATTTTTGCTTGCTCATTTATTAAATCATCAGCAACATAAATTGCAGCTGATTCTCTCGTATCGTTTGTATCTTTTTTGAAAGCCCAGCCTAAAAAAGTAATTTTCTTATCCGCTACTGTATTATATAATGTCTGAACAATTTTATTAGAAAATCTTCTTTTTTGATGATCGTTCATAATAATAACTTGTTCCCAGTAGTCAGCTACTTCGTTCAGTCCGTACGACTTTGCTATATATACTAAATTCAGAATGTCTTTTTGGAAACAAGAACCACCGAATCCTACAGAAGCTTTTAAAAACTTAGGACCAATTCTGCTATCCATACCAATTGCTTTCGCAACTTCATTTACATTTGCACCAGTCTTCTCACATAATTCGGACATTGCGTTAATTGAAGAAATTCGTTGAGCTAAAAATGCATTTGCAGTAAGTTTAGATAATTCTGATGACCAAACATTTGTTGTCAGAATTTGATCTTTATTTACCCAATTTGAATAAACTTCTACAAGTGAATTAATAGCTTCCTGCCCTTCCTGAGTTGTATCGCCACCAATTAAAATTCGGTCAGGATTCAACAAATCTGTAACTGCAGTTCCTTCTGCTAGAAATTCTGGATTAGATAAAATTTGAAATTGAACTCGATTTCCAGTATTATCTAATATACTTTTAATTGCTTCAGCAGTTCTAACCGGCAAAGTCGACTTTTCAACTACAATTTTATTTTGTTTTGCTACTCTTGCAATTTGTCTTGCACATAACTCAATATATTTTAAATCTGCCGCCATTCCTTTTCCTTTTCCATAAGTTTTGGTTGGCGTATTTACAGAAATAAATATCATTTGGGCTTCGTCTATTGCTTTATCTACGTCAGTCGAAAAAAACAAATTTCTTCCTCTTGCTTCCGCTACAATTTCAGAAAGTCCCGGTTCATATATTGGAATATTTTCAGGATTTGGATCATTCCAATCTGCTATTCTTTGTTCATTTAAATCAACAACTGTAACTTGAATGTGCGGGCATTTTTGAGCAATGACTGCCATTGTAGGTCCACCAACATATCCTGCACCAATGCAGCAAATTTTTGTAATTTTCATTTGATCTATATTATCTTGATCTTAAATTTATTTTAAATTATTCCAATACCATTCAACAGCTTCTTTTAATCCGTCTCGCAAAGAATACTTTGGATTGTAACCTAGATTTTTTTTTGCTTTTTCTATACTTGCCAACGAATGCGGAATATCTCCCGCTCTATTCTCTCCATAAATAACAGGCACATCTTTTATTTTTGGATCAAAATCTGCTAAGAATTCTTTTAAATATTTGACTAAATCATTTAATGTATTCCTGTCTCCAAATGCCGTATTATAAACAGAATTAATAGCTTCTGGATTTTTACAAGTCATTGCCAATTCATTCATTTGAATGACATTGTCGATATATGTAAAATCGCGAGAATAATTTCCGTCTCCGTTAATTATTGGACTTTCATGATTCATAAATTGCTTCACAAACTTCGGAATTACCGCCGCATAAGCCCCATTTGGATCTTGTTTTCGTCCAAAAACATTAAAATAACGAAGCCCAACTGTCTCTAATCCGTAGGTCTTGCTGAAGATTTCAGCGTACAATTCATTTACATATTTAGTAATTGCATAAGGCGACAAAGGTTTTCCAATAACATCTTCAACTTTTGGCAATCCTTGCGAGTCTCCATAAGTTGAAGAACTTGCTGCATATATAAATCGTTTTACTCTAGCGTCTCGAGCTGCTATCAACATATTTAGAAAACCAGAGACATTTACTTCATTTGTAGCAATTGGATCTTTTAGCGATCGAGGAACAGAACCTAAAGCTGCTTGATGCAAAACATAATCCACTCCTTCCGCTGCCAAATTACAGTCAGCAAAATTTCGAATATCTCCTTCAATTAATTTAAAATCTGGATTATGTAAAAAATCTTTTAAATTATGACGATGACCCGTCGAAAAATTATCAAGACAAATTACCTTATAATTTAAGCCTAAAAAATACTCAGTCAAATTAGAGCCTATAAATCCAGCTCCTCCTGTAATTAAAATTGTATTTTTTGTTTTACCTTCCATCTGTAAAAGTTTAGCTTTTTCTTATTCGATTCAAAAATGTCTTCCAGTATCCATCTTTAACTTCCTCTTCATGATAACCATTTGAATAAGCTCCGTAACCGTAGCCATATCCATAACCACTGCCATACTTAGCTTTGTTTTCATAGCCATTCAATACAATACTCACGTTTGTTAACTCTCCACGTTTAAGTCTAGTATTTAACAACGTTATCATATCTTTCTTAGTATAATTCTGTCTCACAATGTACAATATTACATCTGCAAACTGAACCAATTCTATCGAATCTGCTACTAATCCAACTGGAGGAGTATCTAAGACTATATAATCATATTTTTGCTTCAGCTCATCAATCAATTCTTTCATTCCATCGCTTAAAATTAGCTCTGAAGGATTTGGCGGAATTGGTCCAGAAAGTATTACATCTAAATTTGGAATTGGCGTCGGATTAATAATTTCTTCTAAATTATTTTGTTTTATTAAATAATTAACGACTCCTAAAGATGATTTTAATTTAAATTCATCTGCCAATCTTGGCTTTCTTAAATCCAGACCAACAATTACTGTTTTCTTTTCGCTTAAAGCAAATACAGTTGCAATATTTATAGAGCAAAATGTTTTTCCTTCACCACTAATTGAGGAAGTTATCATTAATGTTTTAGATCCACTAACCTGTTGTTTTTTATATAAAAACTGAAGTGAAGAACGTATTCCTCTAAATGATTCTGAAAGAGCTGATTTTGGTTTTTCAAAAACGGCCATACTCCCTGAATCCTTATTTAAACCAACTACACCAATCAATGGGATTTGAGTCAGTTTATTGATATCTTCACTATTCTGAATTGAATTATTAATAAAGAAAATTACTAAGACAAAAAATAGCGGAATCAAAATACCTAAAAATAAAGCCGTTACATAATTCACAGAGGTTTTGGGACCAATTAGACCTCCACCTATATCTTTTGCAGGATCAATAAAGTGAATATCTGATAGATTAGAAGCTCTTACGATTTCTGCTTCATTTCTCTTTTGAAGAAATGCGGTATAAATATTATCATTTAAATCATATTTTCGTTTGATTTTTAATAACTCTTGCTGTTCAGCAGGGAGTTTTTTAACAGTACTTTCGGCCTGTCCGATTTTAGCATTTATCAAAGACAAATCATATCCTAAAGAAGCTTTTGCTGTAACAATATTCTCTTGAAGAACATTTTTAACTGCAGCCATTTGATTGTCAAAATCTTTAAATATTTTTTCACTTTTTACCGCATACGCCATTTCTGATCTTTGAGTAGAAAGTCCTATAAGTTTCGAAACATTGGCCATAATATTTGGATCCTCAATTCCAGCAACAGACGGGGCAGGCAATCTAGAATAATCGACACTATTATTTAAATAGGCTTTTAACGAATTATAATAGGCTATTTTTCTTGTAATCTTATCTTTTTCGACATCAAAATTCATTATTTTATCTGAAACCTTAGCGCCACCATCTTCGATTTCGTAAATATTTTTATCCTTTTGAAAAGACTTTAGTTCATTACCTGTTTCCTTAAGCTGAGATTCCATTGCTACAAGCGTACTATCAATAAACCTAATTGTATTTGTTGCAAATTGGTTTTTCCCATCCAACTGCATTTTCATAAGCATTTTTACAGTAGAATTCAAATAATCAACCATTTTGGCTTTATTGGTGCCCTGCATTGACAAAGTTAATAATGACCCACTAGTTTTACCTGCATCTACATTTATACCTTTATATCGAGATACAGTTCCATCAAAATCATTAAATCTAACAAAATATTCTTTCCCTTTATAAAAACCGGGATTATCAACTATCTGAAGTTTCCAATTCAAAAATGGAAGATCAACACCTTCTCCTACCTTATACTTTTTAATAAAGGTTATAGGTTGCACTGATGTATTACTGTAAGAATTGTCATTATATGTAATAAGGGAAACTGAATTATTTTCAAATGGAATTTGAATTTGATATTCGTTTTCACTTAGAAACTTTACACTAATTAATGAGCCTGCAAGCTGTCCTTTTGTTTTGTCAATATCGATATAAAATGGTACCGCTCCGTAAGAATCTACCAAATTATACTTTCCTTGTTCTAAATAATCAATATAAAATTTGAGCTTATCTACTACATTTTCATTATGCGATCTTGATTGCAAAATTGTAGAAATTCCATTTACCTGATCTGAAGTTCCTCCCCAATTAAAAACCAAACTTGTATTTGATGTGAAAAATGGATTACTTTCTTCTTTTATAGAAATCATAGTCTGCATCCCGTAAATCTTTTCTTTACGAATATTCACCTGATAAGCAATTGTAAATGTAATAATCAAACTTACAAGAAACCATTTCCAGTAACTCACAATTTTCAACAGAAACCCTTTAAAATCAAAATTTGAATGATTTTCAAAAATGGCAAAATCTTTAATGTCTAACATTCTAAAAAATCTATTTTTATTTTATAATTAGATAAACTGTTGTAGCCAAAGACAATAATGTAATTATTGTTGATATCGACTGTATCCCTGTTTGACCTGTACCCCAAGTTTTTTGTCTCAGTGGTTTCACGTAGATATAGTCGTTTGGCTGTAAATAATAATATGGCGATTTCATTACATTAACATCTGTAAGATCAATATTATGCATTTGAACCCCTGTTGGAGACTGACGGATTACCATCACTTCTTTTCTATTACCAACTATGGTTATATCTCCTGCATTTGCAACAGCTTCCAAAATAGTTAAATTCTCTTTAAATAATGTCTTTGTTCCTGTACTACCAACTTCTCCATTAATAGTGTATCTAAAACCGGCCAACTTAACCGTTACAAATATATTGGCTTCACTTTTAAAATATTCTTCCAATAATTTCTTCTCGATTTTTAAACGAACTTCTTCAAGAGTATAACCAATCACATTAATTTCCCCCAGAATTGGCATTCTAATATTTCCATGATCATCCACTGTAAATCCATCAAAATAAAGCCCCGTCTCTGACTTTCCTATTTGCCCTTCTGTGGTATTAAAAATAGAAACCAATTTGGGATCGATTGCTTTTAGATTAACACTTATAACATCATTGACTTGTAATCGATATGGTTTTGATTCTATTGCTGAAATTGTTGCTTGCTCATCTGAACCATTTTTATCCTGAAGGTAAACCAAATCTTTAATAGGAATACATGAGGTAAATAACGTTGAAATTAATAAGAATAGAAAAAAGCTATTTTTTGTCATTCGTTCAATTTTATCGCAAATATATTTTTCCGTCCAAAATCAAGAAAAACTAACTGCTATTTGGGGTTTAGTTAATTATTTTTAAATGTTTTTTCAAAAGGCACTCTGTGTAGGATACTTCGCCCTAGTGTTATTTCGTCTGCATATTCTAATTCATCTCCAACTGATATTCCTCTCGCAATTGTTGAAATGACAATGTCAGAATCTGCAATTTGTTTATAGATATAAAAATTTGTTGTATCTCCTTCCATAGTTGAGCTTAATGCAAAAATAATTTCCGACACATTTCCAGATTTTACTTTTGTCACCAAACTAGAAATATTTAACTGATTGGGCCCAACTCCTTCAATAGGAGAAATTTTTCCTCCAAGCACATGATATATTCCTTTAAATTGTCCCGTATTTTCAATCGCCATAACATCTCGAATATCTTCTACAATACATATTGTTTCATGGTTTCTGACTGGATTAGCGCAGATTTCACAAATTTTTGTATCCGAAATATTATGGCAACTTTCACAAAACTTAATATCCTCACGCATATTTAATAATGCTTGAGATAAAAAGGCAGTCTGTTCTTTCGGCTGTTTTAACAAATGAAGAACTAATCGAAGCGCTGTACGTTTACCTATACCAGGCAATTGCGACATTTCGTTTACTGCTTTTTCAATTAATTTTGATGAAAATTCCATGACGACAAAAGTAATACTTTTAATGGTTTAGCCTACATTACAGCCATTAAATTCAAGACTTAACAATATTTAAAAATTATTACGAAAGCCCTTTCTTTTCTGTATTCAAATGAAAGTAATTAATGATATTCTCAAAATCTATTCGATAAAATTTCGACAACTTTAATATTGATTAGTAGCTAATAAAACTAATGTACAGGCAACTTCTACCTGAATATCATTTAATTCTAATAATTGATACAATTCTGGGTTTTCAGTTCCAGGATTGAAAATTACTCGTTTAGGATGCGCTTCAATAATATAATTATAATAATCTCTTTGACGTACAGGATTTAAATACAAAGTAATGGTATCAATATTTTTTACTGGTATTGCTTTAGTTTGAATCTTCACTCCAGCAACTTCTCCAGCTTTTTGGCCAATTGCTAAAACAGAATGTCCTTTTCCTGTCAACATATTAACAGCTCTAAACGAGTAACGTTCTGGATTTGTTGATGCTCCTATAACTAATGTTTTTTTGCTTTTCATAATTTTTATTTAAGACTGCAAAAGTAATCAAAAAGAACGATTTAACTTTATGCCTTTGATTCAGAATTGATAACAATAAAAATTATTATCATAACATAATTTCATACAAAAGCATCAAAAAATAACTACATTTACTCCACTAACCAATATTTTATGGAATTATTTATTTACCTATTTGCCGCATTATTCTCCGTACTCAACCCAATTGGAACTGTACCGATTTTTGTCGGATTAACACAACATGACTCCCAAAAAGAAAGATCTCGAATCTCGCTTTGGACTGCAATTAATGTTTTTATAATATTATTGGTTTCTTATTTTATTGGCCAATATGTTCTAACTTTTTTCGGAATTAGCATCGATGCCTTAAGAATTGCAGGTGGAATCGTAATTGTAAACTCTGGTTTTTCTTTGCTTTCTGGCAAATTCAACAAAAAACGAGGAATCAATAAAAAAATTGAGAATGAAGCGCAACACAGAAATGATATTGCATTAACACCTTTAGCAATACCTATGCTTGCTGGCCCTGGATCTATGTCACTTTTAATTGCTTTCTATCAGGAACACCACGAAATAAACGAAATTATAATTTCTTCGTTAGCGATCCTTGCAATTGCAGTAGCCATTTTTGCCATTTTAAAAAGCGCACATTATCTGGCTAGAATTCTGGGAGCTTCAGGAATTGTTGCAATTTCTAGAATTGTTGGATTTATAGTTATTTCAATTGGTATTCAGTATATTGTAAGTGCAATTGTAAATATTATTAAAGGAAATTTCTAATTCAACATTATTTTCTAAAAAGAAAGGGATAAAATCATATTGATTTTATCCCTTTCTTTTTATTATTCTTTCTATTCTAGCTTCTTGGCAAGAAAACCTCTGCCATCATACATCTTGCACTTCCACCGCCACAAGCTTCAATTGTATCAAGACTTGAACTTAAAATTTCTGCATGATTTTCTAATTGGGCAATTTGTTTCGGAGTCAAACTTTGATGTGCCGATGCACTCATAACAATGTATCGCTTATCATCTTTTCCTCGAACTTCCAACATATTTCCTGCGAAATTATTTACTTGATCTTCTGTAATCAAAATGACTTCTTTTTTGTCACCTTTTAGATTATCCAAAACCATTTTGCGCTCTTTTTTATCATCAATAGAATCTGCACAAATAACAGCAAAGGTTTCTCCTAAACACATCATCACATTCGTATGATAAATCAGTTTACGTTCGCCATCAACAGTTTGAAAAGCTTCAAAAATAACCGGAGCATAATCAAAATCTTCACAGAATTCTATAAAAAGCTCTTCATCTGCTCTTGGTGACAATGCGCAGTATGCTTTTCCGTTTGCTCTATCTAATAACAAACTTCCTGTTCCTTCTAAGAAAATACCATCTTCTTCTGCAGAAGTATAATCCATGATATTAGCAATTTCGAATCCTTTTTCTTCCAAAGTATCCAAAATATCTTCACGACGCTCTTGACGACGATTTTCTGCAAACATCGGATAAAGTGCTACATCTCCATTTTCATGAAATGAAACCCAGTTGTTTGGAAAAATACTATCAGGAGTATCAGTCTCTAAATTATCATCTACAACAGTCACATCTACTCCAACAGCTCTCAGTTTTTCGACAAAAGTGTCAAATTCCTGTTGCGCTTTAGCATTAACAGTACTCGGCAAAAGTCCGTCTAATACTTTTTGATAATAATTATTTACAGCCGTCTGCTCATTCATTCTGAATGCAACTGGACGAATCATCACGATAGCATTAGTAGTTTGTCTCATGATTTTATATTTTTTGGTTTCAAGTTTCAGGTTTCAAGTTTTTGGCAACTTGATACTTGAAACTAATTTTTAGTCTCTAATTAATGGAAGCGTTGAACATCTCAACAAACCTTCTTGTTTTGCAATTTCAGCATATGGAATTTCTTCAACAGTAAAACCATTTTCGCGAAGCCAGTTATTCAAACGAGTAAAATTCTTTTCAGAAACCACTACATTTTCATCAATTGAAAATACATTCGAAAACATATTATACATTTCGTTTCTTTCGATATGAAATAGATTTTCTTTACCAAAAAGATTTACTAAGTACAAATAATCTGCTTCTTCACGGAAACCTCTTTTATAGATAATACCCTTATCTTTTCCAACAGGCTGAAAACAACAATCCAAATGCAATGCATTATCTCTCGCTTCTAATTTAGATTTCACTAAATCAAATTCTTTAACAATCTTATTTGGAAACAGCGATTTAATATAGTTTACACCATGCATATTTGTTCTCGCAGTGATATAGTCTTTATAGTCACTTCCTTTGTACGTTCCAATGAAAATATGATCATTCCAAAGCATAACATCTCCTCCTTCAATATGAACTTCTTCTGGCGGACGAACTACTTTTAACGGATCAATTTGATCAATTACGTACTGAATTGCATCTAACTCTCTTTCTCTATCAGGCAGAATATTCGATTTTACAAAAACATCATCAATTACAAACCCAATATCACGAGCAAAAATCTGATTGTAATTCTCAATCATCTCCGGACGATAGACAGTTACATCATACTTTTTGAAAACAGCATTAAAAGCATCCATTTCAGCAACCATATCTTTTTCTACAGGATAAGTTCCTGCTTTAATATGTTCCAATGATTTAGGGTCATAGGCCTCTTCTATAGTTGGAGTTGGCCCATTATGAACAGCAGAACCCAGAACTACAGCACGAAGTCGAGACGTTTCGTTCTTTACATTTAATTGCAACATAACTTTATTGTATTTTGAGCAAATATAAAAAAAGCTTCACAGTTAAGTGAAGCTTTCGTTTTTTATTTATTAGACTTAAACTCTCGTAAAGGATGTCCTGTATAAATTTGTCTTGGTCTTCCAATTGGTTCTTTGTTTTCACGCATTTCTTTCCATTGCGCAATCCAACCTGGTAGTCTTCCAATTGCAAACATAACAGTAAACATATCTGTTGGAATTCCTAAAGCTCTGTAGATAATTCCAGAGTAGAAATCAACGTTTGGATATAAGTTTCTTGCTTTGAAGTATTCATCTTCAAGAGCTGCTTTTTCTAATTTTCTTGCGATCTCTAAAATCGGATCTTCAACACCTAAAGTTTCTAATACTTCTGTTGCCGCTTTTTTGATGATTTTAGCTCTTGGATCAAAGTTTTTGTAAACTCTGTGTCCGAATCCCATTAAACGGAATGGATCATTTTTATCTTTTGCTTTTGCTAAGAATTTATCTGTATCTCCACCGTCTTTATTGATTTCTTCAAGCATTTCAAGTACCGCTTGATTAGCTCCACCGTGAAGTGGTCCCCATAAAGCAGAAACTCCTGCAGAAACTGAAGCAAATAAACCAGCATGAGAAGAACCTACCATTCTAACTGTAGAAGTAGAACAGTTTTGCTCGTGATCTGCATGAAGAATAAATAATTTATCTAAAGCATTAACAATTACTGGATTTGCAGCGTAAGGTCCTGTAGGCAATTTAAACATTAGTTGCATGAAGCTTTCTACATAACCTTTTGTATTATCATAGTAGTTTAAAGGATACCCCATAGATTTTCTGTAAGTCCATGTAGCAATCACTAAAAATTTCGCCATTGTTTTACAAATAGCTTCGTACATTTCTTTTTCGTTATCAACATTAACCGCTTTAGGATTAAAAGCTGTTAAAGCACTTGTTAAAGCAGATAACACTCCCATTGGGTGAGCTGTTTTAGGGAAACCGTCAATGATATTTTTCATTTCTTCGTTTACCAAAGAATGTTTTTTAATACCATTTTCAAATTCTTCTAATTGTGCAGCTGTAGGTAATTCACCGAAAATCAAAAGATACGATACTTCTAAGAAACTAGCTTTTTCAGCAAGATCTTCGATAGAATATCCTCTGTAACGTAAAATTCCTTCTTCTCCATCTAGGAAAGTGATTTCACTTGTACAAGATCCTGAATTTTTATAACCTGGATCAATTGTAATATAACCTGTTAAATCACGTAATTTGTTAATATCGATAGCTGATTCGTTTTCACTCCCTGTGATTACTGGAAGCTCAATCTTTTTACCATCTATTTCTAATGTAGCTATTTTTGACATAATATACTGGAAATAATTCTTTAAATAATAATTTATCAAATCTAATGAATTTAAGACTAATTAAAAAAAGAATACTGCTATGAATTTGTTAAAACTCCAAAAAAAAACCATTCATTAAAAAATGAATGGTTTATCTTAATATAACTCTTATGATTATTTAATCTTGAAAGCATTTAAACCAGGGAAATAAGCAGTACTTCCAAGTTCTTCTTCAATTCTTAATAATTGGTTGTATTTAGCCATACGATCTGAACGAGAAGCAGAACCTGTTTTAATTTGACCACAGTTTAAAGCTACTGCTAAATCTGCGATTGTATTATCTTCAGTTTCTCCAGAACGGTGAGACATTACAGATGTGTAACCAGCGTTTTTCGCCATGTTTACAGCTGCAATAGTTTCAGTCAAAGTACCAATTTGGTTTACTTTTACTAAGATTGAGTTAGCAATTCCTTTTTCGATACCAGTTGACAAACGAGCAACGTTAGTAACAAATAAATCATCTCCTACTAATTGTACTTTATCACCAATTTTTTCAGTTAAAGCTTTCCATCCATCCCAGTCATCTTCGTACATACCGTCTTCGATAGAGATAATTGGATATTTAGCAGCAAGTTCAGCTAAGTACTGAGCTTGTTCTTCAGAAGTTCTTATTTTCCCTGTTTCTCCTTCAAATTTAGTGTAATCGTATTTTCCGTTTACATAAAACTCAGAAGCAGCACAGTCAAGAGCGATCATAATTTCGTCACCGAAAGTATATCCAGCTTTCTCAACAGCTAATTTGATAGTATCTAAAGCATCTTCAGTTCCACCAGCTAAGTTTGGAGCAAAACCTCCTTCGTCACCAACAGCAGTACTTAAACCTCTATCGTGTAATACTTTTTTCAAACTGTGGAAAATTTCAGTTCCCATTTGCATTGCATGTGTAAAAGAAGTTGCTTTTACTGGGAAAATCATAAACTCTTGGAATGCGATAGGCGCATCAGAGTGAGAACCACCGTTGATGATGTTCATCATCGGAACTGGCAACGTATTAGCAGAAACACCACCTACGTATCTGTATAATGGCAAACCAAGTTCGTTAGCAGCAGCTTTTGCAGCAGCTAAAGAAACACCTAAAATAGCATTAGCTCCTAATTTAGATTTGTTTGGAGTACCATCTAAATCAATCATTAATTGGTCAATTGTGTTTTGTTCGAAAACAGAAGTTCCAACTAACTCTTCAGCAATAATAGTATTTACATTATTCACTGCATTCAAAACACCTTTACCTAGATAAGCTTTACCACCATCACGTAATTCAACAGCTTCGTGTTCTCCAGTTGATGCTCCAGATGGAACCGCAGCTCTACCTAAAACTCCATTTTCAGTTACTACATCTACTTCAATAGTAGGATTACCTCTAGAATCAAGAATTTGTCTTGCGTGAACTTTAATTATAATACTCATTATTTTTGTTTTTTATTAATAAATTATATTTTTTTTTCGAAATTATAAAAATATTTAATACTATAAACGCATTCTAGTCATTAAACACCTTTATTTATTAACTACATCGTTTTAGACTTTGCTAGTTTTAATATTCTCCACAAATTGATCAAACAAATATGACGAATCGTGTGGTCCCGGACTAGCCTCTGGGTGATATTGAACTGAAAAACAATTTTTATTTTTCATTCTCATTCCTGCAACAGTATCATCATTTAAATGTATATGAGTAAGTTCCAATTCTGGATGACCTTCTAACGCCTCTCTTTTTACAGCAAATCCATGATTTTGAGATGTAATTTCACCTTTCCCAGTAAGAAGATTTTTTACAGGATGATTAATTCCTCGGTGACCTCCAAACATCTTGTAAGTCTGAACTCCATTTGCCAATGCAATAATTTGATGCCCTAAGCAAATTCCAAACAAAGGTTTGTCATCTGCAATAATTTTTTTCGCAACATCAATCACTCCATACAATGGATCCGGATCACCAGGACCATTAGATAAGAAATAACCATCTGGATTGAATGCACTTAATTCTTCGTAAGTTGTATCGTAAGGGAAAACCTTAATGTAACAATCTCTTTTAGCGAAGTTTCTTAAGATGTTCTTTTTAATTCCAAGATCAAGTGCCGAAATTTTATAAGTAGCATTTTCATCTCCAACAAAATAAGGTTCTGTTGTAGATACTTTTGATGCTAACTCAAGACCTTCCATGTTTGGCACATTTGCCAATTCTTTTTTAAGATCTTCAATTGAGGTTCCATCTGTACAAATAACAGCATTCATTGCACCATTATCACGAATATAACTAACTAGAGCTCTTGTATCAACATCAGAGATACAGATTAGATTTTGCTTAGCGAAATAATCTTCTAAACTTCCAGAAGCTCCTTCTCTTGAATAGTTAAAACTAAAATTTTTACAAACTAATCCAGCAATTTTCACGCTCTCAGATTCAACCTCTAAATCATTTATACCATAATTACCGATATGCGGATTAGTAGTAACCATAATTTGACCAAAATAAGAAGGATCTGTAAAAATCTCTTGGTATCCAGTCATTCCAGTATTAAAACAAACTTCACCGAAAGTTTTACCGCTAATTCCGATAGATTTTCCGTGAAAGATTGTTCCGTCACTAAGTAATAAAATGGCGCTTTGCCGTGTTGTGTATTTCATTATTTAATTTGTATTGTTTTTTTAATCAAGTTATAAAACCAGTATAAAGGTTTTAAGTATAATTAGATATTTTGCAAATTTACTTCTTTAAAATAGCCCTTCCAAGATTTTTTAAAACTTTCACTCGTAAAAATAAAACCTATCATTTTAAATAAGTTACATTTTTATGGTTTCAAAAAAATCAAAAAAAAAGGATAAACTAAAAATTAGTTTATCCTTGATTTTTATAGAATGATTACTTTCATAATTATTCAGAAGCTTCAGTAGTCGTTTCTGTTTCAGCAGCAGGAGCTTCTGGAGCAGCAGTTTCAGCTTTTTTAGCTTTACCACCACGACGGCTTTTAGCTTTTTTAACTTCTTTTTTACCTCCGTTGTAAAGTTCATTGAAGTCAACAAGTTCGATCATCGCCATATCAGCGTTATCTCCCAAACGATTTCCAACTTTAATGATACGAGTGTATCCTCCTGGACGGTCACCTACTTTAGCAGCAACATCTCTAAACAAATCAGTTACAGCGTATTTGTTACGTAAGTAAGCAAAAACAATACGACGGTTGTGAGTCGTATCCTCTTTTGATTTTGTGATTAAAGGCTCAACGAATTGTTTAAGCGCTTTAGCTTTAGCAACAGTAGTGTTAATACGTTTGTGCTCGATAAGAGAACAAGCCATATTAGCCAACATAGCTTTTCTATGTCCAGTCTGTCTGCTTAAGTGGTTGAATTTTTTTCCGTGTCTCATGACGTGTTTTTTTTATCTTCATCTTGCTACAATCCACTATGGAGAGCAAAATATGAAGTAAATTATTCTTTATCTAATTTGTATTTAGCTAAATCCATTCCGAAAGTTAAATTCTTCACTGCAACAAGTTCATCAAGTTCAGTTAAAGATTTTTTACCAAAATTACGGAATTTCATTAGGTCATTTTTATTGAACGATACTAAATCACCAAGTGTATCAACTTCAGCCGCTTTCAAGCAATTTAATGCTCTCACAGATAAATCCATATCAACAAGCTTAGTTTTAAGCAATTGTCTCATATGCAATGACTCTTCATCATACGATTCTGTTTGTGCAATTTCGTCAGCCTCAAGTGTAATTCTTTCATCAGAAAACAACATGAAATGGTGAATTAAAACTTTAGCAGCTTCAGTAAGAGCATCTTTAGGATTGATAGATCCATCAGTTTTGATTTCAAAAACTAATTTTTCGTAATCTGTTTTTTGCTCTACACGGAAATTTTCGATTGCATATTTTACATTTTTTACCGGAGTAAAAATAGAATCTGTAAAAATTGTTCCAATTGCAGCATTCTGTTTTTTGTTCTCTTCAGCAGGAACGTATCCTCTACCTTTTTCGATTGTTAAATCGAAGTTCAATTTGATTTTAGAATCTAAATTACAGATAACAAGGTCTGGATTCAAAACTTGAAAACCTGAGATAAATTTTTGAAAATCACCTGCTGTTAATTGGTCTTTACCAGAAACAGAAATAGTAACTGATTCATTATCGATATCTTCAATCTGACGTTTGAAACGTACTTGTTTTAGATTAAGGATAATTTCGGTAACGTCCTCAACAACACCTGAAATAGTAGAAAACTCATGATCTACACCTTCGATACGAACAGATGTAATTGCATAACCTTCTAACGCTGAAAGCAAAACTCTTCTAAGTGCATTACCAACTGTCAATCCGTAACCAGGTTCTAAAGGTCTAAACTCAAATTTACCTTCAAAATCGGTTGAATCGATCATGATAACTTTATCGGGCTTTTGAAAATTAAATATTGCCATAAATTTCGACTAAGTCAATTATTATTTGTTGTACAACTCTACGATTAATTGTTCTTTAATGTTTTCTGGAATTTGAAGTCTCGCAGGTACAGAAACAAAAGTTCCTTCTTTAAGATCATTGTTCCAAGTAATCCATTCATAAACATGACTTGAATTTGATAAAGAACGTTCGATAGCTTCTAAAGATTTAGATTTTTCACGAACTGCAACTTTATCACCAGGCTTAAGGTGGTAAGAAGGAATATTAACAACCTCTCCATTTACAGTAATGTGTCTGTGAGAAACGATTTGACGCGCACCTCTTCTAGATGGAGCAATTCCCATTCTAAAAACAACATTATCTAATCTTGCTTCGCATAATTGTAATAAAACTTCACCAGTTACTCCTTTAGTCGCTGATGCTTTTTCGAATAAATTTCTGAATTGTTTTTCTAAAATTCCGTAAGAATATTTAGCTTTTTGCTTTTCCATTAACTGAACAGCGTACTCAGATTTTTTTCCTCTTTTTTTAGCCATCCCGTGTTGTCCAGGTGGGTAATTTCTTTTTTCGAAAGATTTATCATCTCCGAAGATTGCCTCGCCAAATTTACGAGCGATTTTGGTTTTAGGACCAGTATATCTTGCCATTTTAAAAAAAATTTAAGGTAGAAATTATGAATTCAGGTCTAATCCTTCGATAATCTATGTTCTACCTTGTTTATACTATAAAAATAAAAAATTAAACTCTACGTCTTTTTGGAGGACGACATCCGTTGTGTGGCATTGGAGTAACATCAATAATTTCAGTAACTTCAATTCCACCGTTATGAATAGAACGTATAGCAGACTCACGTCCGTTACCTGGTCCTTTTACATAAACTTTCACTTTTTTAAGTCCTGCCTCAAGTGCTACTTTAGCGCAATCTTCTGCTGCCATTTGAGCTGCATAAGGAGTGTTCTTTTTAGAACCTCTGAAACCCATTTTACCAGCTGAAGACCAAGAGATAACTTCACCTTTCTTATTAGTCAAAGAAATAATAATGTTATTAAAAGTGGCAGAAATATGAGCCTCACCCGTTGATTCAACGATAACTTTACGTTTTTTTGCAGTTGCTTTAGCCATATTACTTATTATTTAGTTGCTTTTTTCTTGTTAGCAACAGTTTTTCTTTTACCTTTTCTTGTTCTTGAGTTGTTTTTAGTTCTTTGCCCTCTTAATGGAAGACCAGATCTATGACGAATACCTCTGTAACATCCAATATCCATTAAACGTTTAATGTTTAAAGAAATTTCAGAACGTAATTCTCCTTCAATTTTGTAAAATGAAACAGCTTCACGAATTGCTCCGATTTCATCATCATTCCAATCTTGAACTTTTTTATCTTGGCTAACTTGAGCTTTTTCTAAAATCTCAATAGCTCTACTTTTTCCTAATCCGAAAATATAGGTAAGTGCGATAACACCTCTTTTGTTTTTTGGGATATCTACCCCTGCTATTCTTGCCATAATTATCCTTGTCTTTGTTTAAATCTAGGATTCTTTTTGTTTATTACGTACAGTCTCCCTTTTCTACGCACGATAATGCACTCGGCACTTCTCTTTTTTACTGATGCTCTAACTTTCATAGTGAATATCCTTTAATATCGATAAGTAATTCTTGCTTTTGACAAATCGTAAGGACTCATTTCTAGTTTCACTTTATCACCAGGTAATAATTTGATGTAATGCATTCGCATTTTACCAGAAATATGAGCAATTACAATATGTCCATTTTCTAACTCTACACGGAACATTGCATTAGATAATGCTTCTATAATTGATCCGTCTTGTTCTATTGCTGATTGTTTTGCCATAAATATATTAAGCTACCGCTTTTCTATTTTTACCAGTCTTCATTAAACCATCATAATGTTTATTTAACAAGTATGAATTGATCTGTTGAATAGTATCTATTGCAACACCAACCATAATTATTAATGAGGTACCTCCAAAAAACATTGCCCAAGATTGTTGTACATCCATAATACTTACAACAATAGCTGGGAACACAGCAATCAAAGCAAGGAATAAAGATCCTGGGAAAGTTATTAAAGACATCACTTTATCAAGGAAATCAGAAGTTTCTGCTCCTGGACGAACGCCTGGAATAAAACCACCGCTTCTTTTTAAATCATCAGCCATTTTGTTAGTAGGAACGGTGATTGCAGTATAAAAGAATGTAAATACAATAATTAAAGTTGCAAAAACAAAATTATACCAGAAACCAAACATATTACTAAATGCACCAACAATAGATTGTGATGTATCTGATTTAGACAATCCAGCCACTGCTGCAGGGATAAACATAATTGCTTGAGCAAAAATGATTGGCATTACTCCAGAAGCATTAAGCTTTAGAGGAATCCATTGTCTATTACCTCCTGCCAAATCTTGCTCATAATCTCCAGTTGTTGTACGACGAGCATACTGTACTGGAATTTTACGCACTGCCATTGTAAGCAATACACAAGAAATGATAACTAACAGCCACACAATAATTTCAATAACTAATAACATTGGACCTCCATTGTTATTGGTAACACGTGTTGTAAACTCTTGAATAAAAGCTTGTGGTAAACGTGCTAAAATACCAACCATAATTAACAATGAAATACCATTTCCAATACCTTTATCTGTAATTTTCTCACCAAGCCACATAGCAAAAATTGTACCTGTAACTAAAATGATAACTGACGAGAACAAAAATTCAGGTGAATTAAAGCCTAGCAAAAATGCATTACTAGGCAATGTTCTGTATAAATTATAGATATAAGTCGGACCTTGAACCAATGTGATAGCGATTGTCAACCAACGAGTGATTTGATTAATCTTTTTTCTACCACTTTCCCCATCATTTTGAAGTTTTTGTAAATATGGAATCGCAATTCCCATCAACTGAACAACAATAGACGCAGAAATATAAGGCATGATACCTAAAGCAAATACTGAAGCCTTAGAGAAAGCACCCCCGGTGAACATGTCTAGAATAGATCCTAGACCATTTTTAGTTTGTCCCGCTAAACCAGTCAATTGCGTTGCGTCAATTCCAGGAAGCGTAACGTGTGCTCCAAAACGATATACTAAAAGTAATCCTAAAGTAATTAAGATTCTATTCTTTAGTTCTTCGATTTTCCAAACATTACTTATTGATTCAATAAATTTCTTCATCTTAATAGATAAGTTATATAGTTACAGCTTCTCCACCAGCAGCTTCAATAGCAGCTTTTGCAGTAGCAGTAAATTTGTGGGCAGTTACTTTTAATTTTGCTTTCAATTCTCCTCTACCTAAAATCTTAACGATTTCATTTTTAGTAGCCAAACGATTTGCTACAAATTCTGCCATAGAAACAGAATCAGTAATAGAACCATTATCTACTAATAATTGAAGAGTATCTAAATTAACACCTTCGTATTCTTTACGATTGATGTTTTTGAAACCAAACTTAGGTACACGTCTTTGAAGTGGCATTTGCCCTCCTTCGAAACCAATCTTTTTAGAATAACCAGAACGAGATTTAGCTCCTTTGTGTCCTCTTGCAGCGGTACCACCTTTTCCAGAGCCTTCTCCTCTACCTAATCTTTTATTTTGATTGTGCGTAGATCCTTCAGCAGGTTGTAAGTTACTTAAATTCATAACAGTATTTGTTATTTAGCTTCTTCAACAGAAACTAAGTGTTTAACTTTGTTTATCATCCCAAGGATAGCAGGATTTGACTCATGCTCCACAACTTGTCCAATTTTACGTAGACCTAAAGCTTCCAAACCTCTCTTTTGAGAAAGAGGACAGTTGATTTTGCTTCTTACTTGTTTTACTAATAATTTAGCCATAATTTCCTAATTAACCTTTAAAAACTTTCTCTAAAGAAACACCTCTTTGTTTCGCAACAGTGTGAGCGCTTCTCATTTGCAATAAAGCATCAAAAGTTGCTTTTACTACGTTATGTGGATTTGATGATCCTTGAGATTTAGACAATACATCGTGAATACCTACTGACTCAAGAACTGAACGAACAGCTCCACCAGCAATAACTCCAGTACCATGAGACGCTGGAATTAAGAATACACGTGCACCACCAAATTTACCTTTTTGTTCGTGAGGAACAGACTGACCATTTAAAGGAATTCTAACTAAGTTTTTCTTAGCATCTTCTACTGCTTTCGCAATTGCTTCAGAAACGTCTTTAGATTTTCCTAATCCGTGACCAACTACTCCATTTTCATCACCTACAACTACAATAGCAGAAAAACCGAAAGCTCTACCTCCTTTTGTAACTTTAGTAACACGATTAACACTAACTAGACGATCTTTTAATTCAAGACCACTAGGTTTTACCAATTCTACATTTTTGTATTTAGACATAATATATTAGAATTTAAGTCCAGCGGCTCTTGCGCCTTCTGCTAATGATTTAATACGACCGTGATATAAATACCCACCTCTATCAAAAGTGATAGTATCGATCCCAGCTTTTAACGCTTTCTCTGCAACTAATTTTCCAACAGCAGCAGCTACTTCAACGTTAGTACCTTTTCCTATTTCTTTTTCTCTAGAAGATGCAGCTAAGATAGTAACTCCATTTACATCATCAATAATTTGAGCGTAAATTTCTTTATTACTTCTAAATACAGAAAGTCTTGGTCTTGCAGCAGAACCACTAACCGATTTTCTAATTCTGAATTTAATTCTCTGTCTTCTTTCAGATTTTGTTAATGACATAATCTTATATTTTAAGCTGATTTACCTGCTTTTCTTCTTAATACTTCACCCACAAATTTAACACCTTTTCCTTTGTATGGCTCTGGCTTACGGAAACCTCTGATTTTCGCAGCAACTTGTCCTAAAAGTTGTTTGTCAAATGATGTTAATTTTACGATAGGGTTCTTACCTTTTTCAGATATTGTTTCTAAACTTACTTCAGGAGCAATTTCTAAAACAATATTGTGAGAATATCCAAGAGCTAAATCTAATTTTTGACCTTGGTTTGAAGCTCTATAACCAACTCCAACTAATTCTAGTTCTTTTGTGAAACCTTCAGAAACACCAACAATCATATTATTGATCAAAGATCTAAATAATCCGTGTTTTGCTCTATGGTCTTTATGATCAGACGATCTTTCTACTAAAACTTGATCGCCTTCAACAGTTACATTTACGTCCGAAAACTCCTGAACTAGTTGACCTTTTTTTCCTTTTACTGTAATAATACCGTCTTTAACTTCAACAGTTACACCAGCAGGGATTACAATTGGGCTTTTACCTATTCTTGACATCTTATCTAGTGTTTAAAATTAGTATACGTAACAAATTACTTCACCACCTACATTTAATTGCTTCGCTTGTTTTCCAGTCATCAAACCTTTTGATGTAGAAACAATAGCAATTCCTAATCCGTTAAGGATTCTTGGTAATTTGGCAGCACCTGCGTACTTACGTAAACCAGGTTTACTAATTCTTTGGATATCTTTGATTACAGGCTCTTTAGTATCTTTATCGTACTTCAAAGCAATTTTGATAGAACCTTGTACAGTATTCTGCTCAAATTTGTAACTCAAGATGTAACCTTGATCAAATAAGATCTTAGTTATCTCTTTTTTTAGATTAGATGCTGGAATTTCAACAACTTTGTGGTTTGCAGCCACAGCGTTACGAACTCTAGTCAAATAATCTGCAATAGGATCTGTATACATATGTATTTGATTGCGATTATGGTTTTCGGGAGATACTCATCTCCCGAACCTTTAATCAATTAAAAATTATTTTTTGGTTTGCAAAAGTAATAACTTATTGCGAGATTACCAAGAAGCCTTTTTAACTCCTGGAATTAATCCATTGTTAGCCATTTCACGGAAAGTTACACGTGAAATACCGAATTGACGGATATAACCTCTAGGTCTACCTGTTAATTTACAACGATTATGTAAACGAACTGGTGAAGCATTTTTAGGTAATCTTTGTAATCCTTCGTAGTCTCCAGCTTCTAATAAAGCTTTTCTCTTCTCAGCATACTTAGCTACCGTTTTCTCTCTTTTCACCTCGCGGGCTTTCATTGATTCTTTAGCCATGTCTTAATTCTTTTTAAAAGGTAATCCTAATTCAGCCAATAATGACTTTGCTTCCTTATCAGTTTTTGCAGTAGTAACAAAAGTAATATCCATTCCAGAAATTTTATTTACTTTATCAATATCAATTTCCGGGAAAATGATTTGCTCTAAAACTCCAAGATTATAGTTACCTCTTCCATCGAAACCTGTAGCTTTAATACCACCGAAATCTCTAACACGTGGTAAAGCAGAAGTAATAAGTCTATCTAAAAACTCATACATTCTTTCTCCACGTAAAGTTACTTTTGCTCCAATAGGCATTCCTTTTCTCAATTTGAAAGATGCAACGTCTTTCTTAGAGATTGTAGAAACTGCTTTTTGTCCAGTGATCTTTGTTAACTCATCAACTGCATAGTCGATAAGTTTTTTATCAGATACAGCTGCACCAACTCCACGGCTCAAAACGATTTTTTCAAGTTTAGGAACTTGCATTACGTTTGTATATCCGAACTCTTCTTTAAGAGCAGAGATTACTCTACTCTTATATTCTTCTTTTAGTCTAGGTGTATATGCCATTACTATAGTACTTGATTAGATTTTTTTGAAAATCTTACTTTCTTATCTCCTTCTACTCTAATACCTACTCTAGTTGTTTCCTTAGTTTTAGGATCAATTAAAGCAATGTTAGAAATTTGAATAGAAGCTTCTTTCTTAACGATACCACCTTGAGGGTTTTTAGCACTTGGTTTAGTATGTTTAGAAACCATGTTTACACCTTCAACGATCGCTTTGTTTTTTTCACGGTAAACACGTAAAACTTTACCTTCAGCACCTTTATGGTCTCCAGCAATAACTCTTACGACATCTCCTGATTTTATTTTTAGCTTTATCATCTTAAAACGAATTAAAGCACTTCTGGTGCTAATGATACAATTTTCATGAATTGTTTTTCACGAAGTTCTCTTGCTACCGGACCAAAAACACGAGTTCCTCTCATTTCCCCTGCAGCATTCAAAAGAACACATGCATTGTCATCGAAACGGATATAAGAACCATCAGCTCTTCTCACTTCTTTTTTAGTACGTACAACAACTGCAGTTGAAACAGCTCCTTTTTTTACGTTTCCGTTTGGAGTTGCATCTTTGATAGAAACTACAATTTTGTCACCAACAGAGGCATATCTTCTTTTAGTACCTCCTAAAACACGAATAGTTAAAACTTCTTTAGCTCCCGTGTTATCTGCTACTTTTAGTCTTGATTCTTGTTGTACCATAATTATTTAGCTCTTTCTAAGATTTCAACTAATCTCCAACATTTTGTTTTACTTAAAGGACGCGTTTCGCTAATTCTTACAGTATCTCCAATGTTACAGTCGTTTGTTTCGTCGTGTGCAACATATTTCTTTGTTTTCAACACGAACTTACCGTATAATGGGTGTTTTACTTTTCTTACTTCAGAAATAACGATAGATTTATCCATCTTATTTGAAGTAACAACACCTATTCTTTCTTTTCTTAAATTTCTTTTTTCTTCCATCTTTCAGCAGAATACAATTATTGTAACTCTCTTTTAGTTAACTCTGTAGCTAATCTTGCAACTGTTCTTCTAACGCTTCTAATTTGAAGTGGGTTAGCAATTGGAGAAATAGCGTGAGCCATTTTTAGGTCAGCATATACTTTCTTAGTTTGACTAAGCTTTTCTTGCAACTCCGCTGCAGAAAGATCTTTTATTTCTGATTGTTTCATAATAAATATAAATTATGCTTCGAAATCTCTAGCAACAACGAATTTAGTTTTTACTGGAAGTTTTTGAGCTGCAAGACGTAAAGCCTCTTTTGCAACTGACAATGGAACCCCTCCAACTTCAAACATAATTCTTCCTGGTTTAACAACAGCAGCCCAATACTCAACTGCTCCTTTACCTTTACCCATACGTACTTCAAGAGGCTTCTTAGTGATAGGCTTGTCTGGGAAAATTTTAATCCATAATTGTCCCTCTCTCTTCATGTAACGAGTTGCAGCAATACGCGCAGCTTCGATTTGACGAGAAGTTAAGAACATTCCATCTTCATGTACAGATTTAATTCCAAACATTCCATTTGAAAGTTCATGCCCTCTTTGAGAGTTACCTTTCATTCTACCTTTTTGTACCTTACGGTATTTTGTTCTTTTAGGCTGTAACATTTTTCTTTAGTTTAAAAATTTACTTTCTTTTACGAGCATCTGGTTTACCGCCTTTGTTAAAGTTAGATTTGCCTCTAGGAGCATCTCCACCTTTACCACCACCTGTACCAGATTGTTTTTTGTCCATTCCAGCAAGTGGAGAAAGCTCTCTCTTACCGTAAACTTCACCTTTCATGATCCATACTTTGATACCCATTCTACCATAAGTAGTGTGAGCTTCAGCCAAAGCATAATCAATATCAGCTCTGAAAGTTGATAGAGGAATTCTACCTTCTTTGAAACCTTCCGAACGCGCCATCTCAGCTCCATTCAAACGACCAGAAATCAAAACTTTGATACCTTCAGCGTTCATACGCATAGAAGCAGCAATAGCCATTTTGATTGCACGTCTGTAAGAAATACGGCTTTCGATTTGACGAGCGATGCTTGTCGCCACAAGATAAGCATCTAACTCAGGTCTTTTAATTTCAAAGATGTTAATTTGAACCTCTTTGTCAGTAACTTTCTTAAGTTCTTCTTTTAACTTGTCTACCTCTTGCCCACCTTTTCCGATAATGATACCAGGTCTAGCAGTAGTGATAGTAACGGTTACAAGTTTCAAAGTTCTCTCGATGATTACTTTTGATACACTAGCTTTTGATAAACGAGCGTGGATATACTTTCTGATTTTATGATCTTCAGCTAATTTATCGCCGTAATCATTTCCACCATACCAGTTTGAGTCCCATCCTCTGATGATACCAAGTCTATTTCCAATTGGATTTGTCTTTTGTCCCATGCTGCTTAAGAATTGCTTTGTGTGTTATTGATAGCTCCAAGCACGATTGTAACGTGATTAGAACGTTTTCTTATTCTGTGTGCACGACCTTGTGGAGCTGGACGAAGTCTTTTTAACATCATTCCACCATCTACTCTGATCTCTTTAACAAATAATCCAGCTTCTTCTAAATTACCTTCACTATTTTTTTGCTCCCAGTTATTGATTGCAGATAATAATAGTTTTTCTAATTTTCTTGAAGCTTCTTTAGAACTGAATCTTAAAATGTTAAGTGCTCTTTCTACCTTCTGACCTCTTACCAAGTCCGCTACTAAGCGCATTTTTCTAGGTGAAGTAGGGCAGTTATTCAATTTTGCGAAAGCGATAGACTTATTAGCCTCTTTTCTCGCATCTGCTGTTTCTCTTTTACGAACTCCCATTGCTTCTTTTATTTTTTACCTTTATTTTTTGCTCCAGCATGACCTCTAAAAGATCTAGTTGGTGAAAACTCTCCTAATTTGTGACCTACCATGTTTTCTGTTACGTAAACTGGTACAAATTGACGACCGTTATGAACTGCGATAGTTTGTCCAACGAAATCTGGAGTAATCATTGAAGCTCTAGACCAAGTCTTAACAACTGCATTTTTACCACTTTCTACGTTTTCTTGAACTTTCTTGTCTAATTTATAATGAACGAAAGGTCCTTTTTTTAATGAACGTGCCATATCTTATTATTTCTTTCTACGTTCTACGATATACTTGTTACTCGGGTTTTTCTTAGAACGAGTTCTGTAACCTTTAGCTGGCAATCCGTTTCTTGAACGTGGGTGCCCTCCAGATGAACGTCCTTCACCACCTCCCATAGGGTGATCAACTGGGTTCATCGCTACTGGTCTAGTTCTAGGTCTTCTTCCTAACCATCTTGTTCTACCTGCTTTACCAGATACAACTAATTGATGATCAGAGTTAGAAACAGCTCCAATTGTAGCCGAACAAGTCAACAAGATTAATCTTGTCTCACCAGATGGCATTTTAATTGTTGCATATTTCCCGTCTCTTGCCATTAACTGAGCAAAAGTTCCAGCTGAACGAGCAATAACCGCTCCTTGTCCTGGACGTAACTCAATACAAGATATAACAGTTCCAAGAGGAATTCTGCTTAAAGGTAAAGTATTACCGATTTCTGGTTGAGACTCTGGTCCAGAAACTAATTTCTGTCCAACTTTCAATCCGTTTTGAGCGATAATATAAGTTTTCTCTCCATCAGCATAAGCTAATAAAGCGATAAACGCAGTACGATTTGGATCGTATTCAATTGATTTCACTGTAGCCGGAATTCCGTCTTTAGTTCTTTTGAAATCAATAATACGATATCTCTGCTTGTGACCACCACCCGTATAACGCATGGTCATCTTTCCTTGACTATTTCTACCTCCAGAGTTTTTTATCGGCGCTATCAAAGAGCGTTCCGGCTTATCAGTTGTAATGGCGTCATAACCATTCACAACTCTAAATCGCTGACCTGGGGTAATAGGTTTTAATTTTCTTACTGACATTTTTCTATCTTAGATATTGTTGTAAAAATCAATTGTTTCTCCTTCTTGTACTTGAACAATTGCTTTTTTGTATGCATTTGTCTTTCCACTGATTAAACCACTTTTAGTGTATTTAGTAGATCTATCTGGTCTCACATTCATCGTGTTAACAGAAACGATAGTTACTCCATAAGCAGCTTCTACAGCTTTCTTAATTTCAACTTTGTTTGCTTTTTTGTTAACAACGAATCCGAAGCGGTTTAGAACTTCACTTTCTTTGGTTACTTTTTCCGTTACTATAGGTCTGATAATGATGCTCATATTCCTATTATTTACTTAAATTTTCTTCAATTAACTCTAAAGAACCTTCCAAAAGCACTAAATTACTAGCATTTAATATTGCGTAAGTGCTTAATTCTGAGCTAGTTACGACGTTAGAGGCCTTTAAATTACGTGACGACAAATATACGTTTTTATTTGACTCACCCAATACAAATAGAGATTTTTTATTTTCTAACCCTAAAGCTTTCAAAACGTTAATGAAATTTTTAGTGTTTGGCACTTCAAAATTAAAGTCTTCAAGAACTACAATGTTAGCTTCTTTTGCTTTAATAGAGAAAGCTGATTTTCTAGCCAATCTTTTCAAGTTTTTATTCAATTTGAATGAATAACTTCTTGGTCTTGGTCCGAAAACTGTTCCTCCACCTTTAAACAAAGGATTCTTAACACTTCCTGCACGAGCAGTACCAGTTCCTTTTTGTTTTTTAATCTTACGCGTACTTCCAGTCACTTCAGCTCTTTCTTTAGCTTTGTGAGTACCTTGTCTTTGATTAGCAAGATATTGCTTAACATCAAGATATACAGCGTGATTATTTGGTTCAATTGCGAATACTGAATCAGAAAGTTGAACTTTTCTACCAGTATCTTTTCCGTTGAAATCTAATACTTTTACTTCCATTACTTCTGAATGATTACGTAAGAGTTTTTGTGCCCAGGAATACATCCTTTAACAACAAGTAGGTTCTTTTCAGCAACTACTTTTAAAACTCTAAGGTTTTGAACTTTTACATTTTCTCCTCCCATTCTTCCAGCCATACGCATTCCTTTGAATACTCTAGATGGATAAGAAGAAGCTCCTACAGAACCTGGCGCTCTTAAACGGTTGTGCTGACCATGAGTAGCTTGTCCAACACCACCAAAACCGTGACGCTTAACAACACCTTGGAAACCTTTACCTTTAGACACACCTTGTACATCTACAAATTCTCCTTCTGCAAAAATAGAAACATCAATAAGATCTCCTAATTTTTGTTCAGTTGCGAAATCTTGGAATTCAACGACTTTTTTCTTAGCAACAGTTCCAGCTTTTTTAAAGTGACCTAAAGCCGCTTTAGTAGAATGTTTCTCGTTTTTGTCATCGAAACCAAGTTGCAACGCTTCATACCCGTCAACCTCGTTGGTTCTGACTTGGGTAACAACGCATGGACCAGCTTCGATTACTGTACAAGGAATGTTTTTCCCGTTTTCGTCGAAAATACTAGTCATGCCGATTTTCTTACCAATTAACCCAGACATAAATATTAATTATTAATTACTAAAATTCCCTTCAATTTGAAAATAACAGAAATTTCCAAACAGGGAGTGCAAAAGTAGACATTAAAATCGAATATACCAAACAGTTACAAAAATTAAATCACTCATAATCAAAATCCAAGCCTCAAATAAGCATCAAAAACAATCTTTCTAATATAAATTTCAAAAGTCTTTTTTTTCAATTCGCACACAATTTTAACATAACTATTTACTAACAAAATAACAATAAAAAAACCTCGCACTCCCCTATAACAAAGGATTTTATGAAAAATTAAAAAATATTTTACCGCATGAATATTCTAAAATCACATCCCAAAACCAATCTTGAAAAAACAAAAAAAAGCGAGTCATTTCTGACTCGCTTTTTATATAAAAAAATATAAAAAAATTATACTTTTATCTCTACTTCAACACCACTTGGCAATTCAAGTTTCATTAAAGCATCAATAGTTTTAGATGAAGATGAATAAATATCAATCAATCTCTTGTATGACATTACTTCAAATTGCTCTCTCGCTTTTTTGTTAACGTGCGGAGAACGTAATACAGTGAAAAGTTTTTTGTGAGTTGGCAACGGGATAGGACCTGTTACAACTGCTCCAGTAGTTTTTACTGTTTTTACGATCTTTTCAGCAGATTTATCTACCAACATGTGATCGTAAGATTTTAGTTTTATTCTGATTTTTTGACTCATTTTCTTAAGAATTAAGCGTTACCTTTTGCTTTTTTAATTACCGCTTCTGAAATATTAGAAGGCGTTTCTGCATAGTGAGAAAACTCCATTGTTGAAGTAGCTCTACCTGAAGACAATGTTCTTAATGTTGTAACATAACCAAACATTTCAGATAAAGGCACATCAGCCTTGATAGTTTTAGCTCCATTTCTGTCACCCATATCATTAACCTGACCTCTACGACGGTTCAAGTCACCAACGATATCACCCATGTTTTCTTCTGGAGTAATAACTTCGATTTTCATGATTGGCTCAAGAATAACAGCTCCAGCAGCACGTCCTGATTCTTTATACCCCATTCTTGCAGCTAACTCAAAAGATAATGCATCAGAATCCACAGGGTGGAAAGATCCATCAGTTAAAGTAACTTTCAAACTATCCACAGCATATCCAGCTAATGGACCAGTTTTCATAGCTTCTCTAAATCCTTTTTCAACAGCAGGGATATATTCTTTAGGAACGTTACCACCTTTTACAGCATTGATAAACTGCAATCCAACCGGAACTTTACCATCAACTTCGTCAGCAGGCTCGATTGTAAATACGATATCACCGAATTTACCACGACCTCCAGATTGTTTCTTGTAAGTTTCTCTATGTTGAGCAGATTTTGTAAACGCTTCTTTATATTCAACCTGAGGCTCACCTTGATTAACCTCTACTTTAAACTCACGTTTCATACGATCAACTAAGATATCTAAGTGAAGCTCACCCATACCAGAAATAATAGTTTGACCAGAAGCCTCGTCAGTTCTTACAGTAAACGTTGGATCCTCTTCAGCTAATTTAGCTAAAGCCATACCCATTTTATCAACGTCAGCTTTAGTTTTAGGCTCAATAGCAATACCAATTACTGGATCTGGGAACTTCATAGATTCCAAAATAATTGGATTCTTTTCATCACATAAAGTATCTCCAGTTTTGATATCTTTAAATCCTACAGCAGCTCCAATATCTCCAGCCTCAATAAATTCGATTGGATTTTGTTTGTTAGCGTGCATTTGGTAAATACGAGAAATTCTCTCTTTGTTGCCAGAACGAGTATTTAAAACATAAGAACCAGCATCTAAACGTCCAGAGTAAGCACGGAAGAAAGCTAAACGACCTACGAATGGGTCAGTAGCAATTTTAAATGCCAAAGCAGCAAACGGCTCTTTTACATCTGGCTTACGCAAGATTTTAGTTTGATCTTCTTCTAACAAATCAGCATCGTCAGGATGAATTCCCTCAATACCTTCTTTATCCAAAGGAGATGGTAAATATTTACAAACTGCATCTAACATAAATTGAACTCCTTTGTTTTTGAAAGAAGAACCAGCAAGCATAGGAATGATTGCCATGTCAATTGTAGCAGCTCTTAACGCATTATTAATCTCTTCTTCAGTAATAGAGTTCTCATCCTCCATATACTTATCTAAAAGATTTTCATCGTAAGTAGCGATTTCTTCGATAAGAATAGAACGATATTGTCTAACCTCGTCTACCATATCAGCAGGGATATCAACAACATCAAAAGTAGCTCCTTGAGTTTCGTCGTGCCAAACAATAGCTTGGTTTTTAACTAAATCAACTATACCTTTAAAATCAGCCTCATCTCCAATAGGTAAAGTAATTGCAACCGCATTCGATTTCAACATATCTTTAACCTGTCCGCATACTCCTAAAAAGTTAGCACCTTGACGGTCCATTTTATTTACGAATCCCATACGAGGAACTCTATACTGATCAGCAAGTCTCCAGTTAGTTTCTGATTGAGGCTCAACACCATCAACAGCACTAAATAAGAAAACTAAACCATCAAGTACACGTAAAGAACGGTTTACCTCTACAGTAAAGTCAACGTGTCCAGGAGTATCAATAATATTAAAGTGGTATGGTAATGATTCTGGAATAACTTTACCTTGTACAGTTGGAAAGTTCCAAGTACAAGTTGTAGCAGCAGAAGTAATTGTAATACCTCTTTCTTGCTCCTGAGCCATCCAGTCCATTGTTGCAGCACCATCGTGCACCTCACCAATTTTGTGTGACTTTCCAGTATAAAAAAGAATACGCTCAGTTGTTGTTGTTTTACCAGCATCAATGTGAGCAGCAATTCCGATATTTCTTGTATATTTTAAATCTCTAGCCATTTCTTTACGAATTAAAATCTAAAGTGAGAGAATGCTTTATTAGCTTCTGCCATTTTGTGAGTATCCATTCTTTTCTTAACTGCAGCACCTTCTTCTTTAGCAGCAGCTAAACACTCAGAAGCTAAACGCTGTGCCATAGATTTTTCATTTCTTCTTCTTGAATAAAGTATTAACCACTTCATTGCCATAGAAATTTTTCTGTCTGGACGAATTTGCATTGGGATTTGGAATGTAGCTCCACCAACTCTACGGCTACGTACTTCTACGTGAGGCATAACGTTTGTTAAAGCATCTTTCCAGATCTCTAATGAAGTCTTCTCATCATTTTGCTTTTTAGATTCAATGATATCAATAGCATCATAAAATACTTTAAAAGCTGTAGATTTCTTACCATCCCACATTAAGTTGTTCACAAAACGCGTAACTAATTGGTCATTAAACCTTGGATCCGGTAAAAGTGGTCTTTTCTTTGCCGCTCTTTTTCTCATGTCTTTTTCTTAAAAGTTTTTAAATTACTTTTTTGCTTCTTTTGGGCGTTTAGCACCGTACTTAGATCTTCTTTGCGTTCTTCCTGCAACTCCTGACGTGTCAAGCGCTCCACGAACGATATGATATCTAACACCTGGTAAATCTTTTACCCTTCCACCTCGCACTAATACTATCGAGTGCTCTTGTAGATTGTGTCCTTCTCCTGGGATGTAAGCATTCACCTCATTACCATTTGTCAAACGTACACGCGCAACTTTACGCATTGCAGAGTTTGGTTTTTTTGGTGTAGTAGTGTAAACACGCGTACAAACCCCTCTTCTTTGAGGACAAGAATCTAAAGCAACCGATTTACTCTTCTTAGTGATCTGAGTTCTTCCTGTTCTTACTAATTGTTGAATTGTTGGCATAATTAATACTAAAAATTATTATGTTTATTAAATTCCCGCTTTTTACGGGGTTGCAAATGTATAAAATAATTTTCACTATACAAACGTTAAATCATTAATTTTCAACAACATTATTTATATCTATGATTTAACAAAGAAACATTAGATATTTGCTTTACATTTAACTAACAAAACAATTGCATTTGAAACAATTACATTACATACTCATTTTACTCTTTTCATCAAATTGTTTTGCGCAATCTTTCTACCTTAATATAAACGGAATCAACAAAAAACAAAACCAAACAATTGATTCTATTCTTTACATAAAAAAGCACCCAAATATTAAATTGCTAAACAGCGAAGTTTCTACAGTCATAAACAGACTTGCAAAAAGTGGATACATAGACTCGAAAACACTTGAAAACACAAAGATAAATGACAGCACCTACACTGTTTTAATAGACTTAAAAACCAGAATAAAAGAGGTACATATATATATAGGTATAAATAGTTTTTTTTATGAATCAAAAAAAACAGCAAAAGACACCATAATTATTCCTTATATAGAACTTGAAAATTTCCTAAATCAAGAAATATCAGACAACGAAAAAGCTGGTTTTGCTTTTTCAAAAATCAAATTAGAAAATATTCGAAAAAAGAATTCAATAATTTATGCCGACTTAAATTTCGATTCCGAAAAAAAAAGATCTTTAAATTCCATTATTGTAAATTATACAAATCCTGCCCTAAAAGATTATTTTCCAAAAGGAGCACTGAAACAATTAAATAAAAAATACTTAAATAAAACTTTTAACCAAGAAACTGTAAAAAGACTATATGACGATATTAATAGTTTCGAATTTATTTCCCAAACCAAATATCCAGAAATACTATTCACTCCGGATTCAACAAAAATCTACACTTATCTTGACAAAAGAAAAGCAAATAATTTTGATGGCTATGTCGGTTTTTCGAATGACGAAAATAAAAAGCTTATTCTAAACGGATATTTAGACATCACATTAACCAATATCCTCAGAGCGGGTGAAAAATTTTCTCTTTATTGGAAAAGCGACGGCAATCAACAAAAAACTTTTAATACCAAACTCGAAATCCCATACCTATTCCAATCTCCTATTGGACTAAAAGCACAATTAAACATCTTTAAACAAGACAGCACATTTCAAAACACCAAAACAGATATAAACTTAGGATATTATTTAAATTACAACTCTAAACTCTATTTAGGTTATCAATCTACTGAATCTAGCGACATCCAGAACATCAACAATTCCACAATCAGTGATTTCAACAATTCTTATATTACATCTACTTACGAGTATAAAAAAATAGACTCCAACAATAACCTAATGCCTGGAAAAGCTTTTTTAAGCTCGATTGTAGGACTCGGAAAACGAGAGACAAATAATGACCCTGAAACCGCAGAACCAAGCAAACAATATTACATAAATTTAAATGCAGCATACAATTTTGAACTAAATAGCAAAAATTACATTAACGTAAATTCGCAAAATTTCTATTTAAGCAGTAAAAATTACATTTCGAATGAATTATTCAGATTTGGCGGAATGAATTCTATTAGGGGATTTTCCGAGAATAGCCTCCAAGCAAACTTTTATTCTTCAATTCTTACAGAATACAGATACATGTTTTCAAAAAGCGCATATATCCATTCTATTGCGGATTACGCTATCTATCAAGACTTAACCAGTATTTCAAATCCTAAAAAAATTAAGAATTTAATAGGAATCGGCATAGGTGCAGGAATACAAACAAAAAACGGAATTTTACGAATTATTCTCACGAATGGCCAGCAAAATCAACAAGAAATACAATTATATAACACTATCGTAAACATATGTTATAATGTTAAATTTTAAAGTTTACCAAAAAAAGATTTTTATTTATTAGGAAAGTTAACAAATTATTAAGAGTTTTGCGATACTAATTCAAAATATTTAAAAATGAAACTAAAGTTCAATGGATTCTTAGTGCTTTTATTAGTACTAGTTGCGCAACTTTCTTTTGCGCAAGAAAGAGCTGTTTCGGGAACAGTTTCTGACAATGCAGGAATGCCTTTACCAGGTGTTAGTGTATTAGTTAAGGGAACAAAAGCTGGAACGCAAACCGATTTTGATGGTAAATACTCTATCAAAGCATCATCAAGCCAAGTATTGGTATTTAGCTACATTGGGATGAAAACTCAAGAGATAGCTGCAACTTCATCAACAGTTAACGTAAAATTGGCTGGAGATGCTCAAGAACTTGAAAGCGTTGTAGTAACAACAGCTTTAGGTGTAAAAAGAGAGAAAAAATCTCTTGGTTATGCTACACAAGAGGTTAAAGGAGGAGATTTAAGAAATGGTACTTCAAGTGGTAACTTCTTAAACGAACTTTCTGGTAAAGTTGCCGGTGTTAACATTACAAGAAACACTAACTTTGGAGGTTCTACAAGTGCTATTTCTCGTGGGGTTAAAGCTATTGGTCAAAGTAATGAGATGTTAATCGTAATTGATGGTATGCCTATCAACAACGGTAACAACACGAATGACGGAACAACAGCTCAATCTTCTGGATCTAGAGGATTTGACTACGGTAATAACGGTATGGATATCAATCCAGAAGATATTGAAAGTGTGAACGTATTAAAAGGTGCTGCGGCTTCTGCATTATACGGATACTTAGCTGGTAACGGGGTTTTAATGATCACGACTAAAAAAGGTAAAGCTAGAAAAGGATTAGGTATTACTGTTTCTTCTGAAGTAGTAACTGGTAGCCCAGATAAAAGTACTTTCCTTAAATACCAAAAAAATTATGGTGCTGGGTACGGTTCTTCATTCTCTTCACAAGATATCGATGGTGACGGAGTTAATGACAGCGTAGTTCTTATGGGAGACGATGCTTCTGTTGGAGATCGTTTTGATCCTACAAAAAATGTTTACCAATGGGATGCTTTCTCTTCATATCCAGGAAACGCAAACTACGGAAAAGCTACTCCATGGCAAGCTGCTGCGAACGATCCATTTTCTTTCTTCCAAAACTCACTTTCTTTAGTGAACAGTATCTCATTTGAAGATGGAAATGAAAAAACAAATGTTGTATTCAACTATACAAACACTGACCAATCAGGTGTTTTAATTAATAGTGAATTAAGAAAAAACAACTTTAGTTTAAAATTAAACCACCAATTTACAGATAAATTGTCTTTAAGCACATTTGCTAACTTTTCTGCACAACAAACAGTTGGTAGAAACATGACAGGATACAGCGACAACATCGTTTCTGGTTTCCGTCAGTGGTGGCAAACAAACGTTGATATTAAAGAATTAGAAAGAGCATACAACAATTCAGGACAACAAAACATTACTTGGAACAGAAAATCTGTTGAAAATGGAGCTCCTGCATATTGGAACAACCCTTACTTTGAGCGTTACCAAAACTACCAAAACGATAGTAGAAATCGTTTTATTGGTTATGCTAACTTAACTTACAAAATTGCTGACTGGCTTTCTGCAACTGGAAAAATCTCTACAGATACTTACTCTGAGATCCGTGAAGAAAGAGTTGCTGTAGGATCTGTAGCAAAAACATTTGGTATCAATGCTCTTGATGAGACTTCAGGATACCAACGTTACAATGGTAACTTCTCTGAGCAGAACTATGACTTGATTCTTACTTTTAACAAAAAGTTCGGTGAAGACTTTAGCTTAAGCGGAGTAGCTGGGGGAACAATTAGAAACACTTATTTCAACCAAATTACAGCTTCTACTCAAGGAGGTTTAATTATTCCTGGAATTTACAGTTTATCTAACTCTAAATCTGCGAGCCCATACCCTTACGAAAGAGAAACTAAAGCTTCTGTTAACAGTTACTATGTTTCTGGATCTTTCGGATACTTAGATACATACTTTATTGATGCTACTGCTCGTAGAGATGCATTCTCAAACTTACCTGCAGATGACAACGCTTTAGCTAGTTATTCAGTTTCTGGTAGCTGGGTTTTCTCTAAAAACATTGATGCTAGCTGGTTAAGCTTTGGTAAATTAAGAGGAGGTTACTCTGAAAGCCCATTAGGAACACCTGCATTAGCATTGGTTGACACTTATACTAAATACGATCCATTCAATGGAAATCAAATGTATTCTGTAAACTCAATTAAAAACAATCCAGATCTTAAACCTATTAAAACTAATACACAAGAGATCGGTCTTGAGATGCAATTCTTAAACAGAAGAGTTGGATTTGACGTGAGTTTATACAAAAACGTGAATGACGGAGAAGCTGTAAGAGTACCTTATTCTACTGCTACAGGTTACACTTCTAAATATGTAAATGCTGCTAAAGTAGAAAACAAAGGTATCGAGGTTCAGTTTAATGTAACTCCAGTAAAAACAAACAACTTTACTTGGGATATTAACGTAAACTGGTCTAAAAACGAAAACATGGTTACAGCTTTAGCTGATGGTGTAACTAACTTACAAGTTTCTTCTTTCCCTGGTACAGTAACTTTAAATGCTGTTGTTGGTCAACCATTCGGAGTATTAAAAGGAACAGATTATACTTATGATGCTAACGGACAAAGAATCGTTAACCCAGCAACTGGTAGATATGTAATCAATACTTCTACAAACAACATTATTGGAAACATCAATCCAGATTGGATTGGAGGTATCCGTAACAAATTCGCTTACAAAAACTTATCTTTCAGCTTCTTAATTGACGCTAAACACGGAGGTGATGTATTCTCTACTGACCAATGGTATGGAGTTGGAACTGGTTTAACTGATGAAACTGGTGGTAACAATGACCTTGGAAATCCAAAAAGAAATACTTTAGTTAACGGTGGTGGTGTAATCCTTCCAGGTGTTTATGCTGATGGAACTCCAAACACAACAAGAACTGCTTACTCTACAGGTGGAGCTATCACAAATGCTTACACTAACGGACCAAGAAGTCAATATGTTTATGATGCTGGCTTCATCAAATTAAGAGAGGTAAACATTACTTATACTTTACCATCTTCTTTAGTACAAAAAATGAAATTAGTTGATGCTAGAATTTCGCTTATTGGATCTAACCTATGGATCATCCAAAAGAACCTTCCAGATGCAGATCCAGAAAGTGGATTAGGATCTAACGTAGGATCTCAAGGTCTTTCTATCGGTTCTTTACCAACAACTAGAAATATTGGTTGTAACTTAACAATAAAATTCTAAGCTATGAAAAATAGACTATTAATATTAATATCGTTCATTGCCTTATTTTCATCTTGCTCTGATGATTTTGGGAACATGAACCAAGACACAAAAAACCCTACCACTACTTCTCCAGACTTTTTATTTACAAATGCTGAGAAATTTATGGTGGATCAGGTTACTAGCACATCTGTTAACTTTAACGTATTCAGATTATATGCTCAACAATGGGCAGAGGTACAATACCCACAAGAAACTCAATATGACTTAACTGGACGTACAATTCCAGATCGTCACTGGGCAACTTACTACCGTGATGTGCTTAGAGATTTCAAAGAAGCTAAAACTCTTTTAGTTGAAGAAAAAGCTAATTACAAAGGAGAAGCTGAAGGTTTAGTAGTAATTGACAATAAAATTGCAATTATTGACATTTTAACTTCTTACTGCTACGGTATCTTAGTTGATACTTTTGGAGATGTTCCTTACACAGAAGCTTTAGATATTGATGCTCATCCACAACCAAAATACGATGATGCTCAAACTATTTATAGAGATTTACTAGCTGTATTAACTGCTGCATCTCATAAATTAGATCAATCTGTTGGAAGCTATGGGGATGCTGACCTTATTTATGGTGGTAATACTGCTAAATGGGCTAAATTTGCAAACTCTCTTCGTTTAAGAATGGCTATCATGATGGATGATGTTGATCATACTTATGCTACTGCACAAGCTTTAGCTGCACAGGCTGATGGTTTAATCTTAACTAGCGCAGATGGTACTTACATGCCTTATGCTACAAATACAACAAATAACAACCCGTTATATCTTGACTTAGTAGCTAGTGGACGTGATGACTTTGTTCCTGCAAATACATTTGTAGATAAATTAAATGCACTTTCTGATCCAAGAAGACCTAAATACTTTACTGAGTTCCCAGAAGGTTCTGGATTATACAAAGGAGGAGTATATGGAACTGTTAACATTTATGGAGATTTCTCTCACATAACTCCAACACTTAAAGATCCTGTTTACCCAGGAGTACTTTTCACATATTCAGAAGTTGAATTTTTATTAGCTGAAGGTGTAGAAAGAGGTATCTTTGGTGGTTCTGCTGAATCTCACTACAACGCTGCTGTTACTGCATCTTTACAAGATTGGGGAGTAGCTGCTAGTGACATCACTACTTACTTAGCTAGAACTGATGTAGCATATACTACTGCTACTGGTACTTGGAAACAAAAAATTGGAGAGCAAGCTTGGATTTCTTACTACAATAGAGGTTTTGAAGCTTGGACATCTTACAGAAGATTAGACTTCCCTGCTTTAGTTGCACCTCCTGTAACATTTGGTGACATCACTGAAGTTCCAAAACGCTACTCTTATCCAGGAATCGAGCAGACATTAAACGCTGCAAACTTAGAAGCTGCAGTTGCAAAATTGGGTAACAATGCTGTAACTACAAAACTTTTCTGGGACAAACACTAATATATACTAATAGTACAAATATGAAAAAATACATAAAACAAATCGCTGCGTTTGCATTTATTGTGACATTGGCTTCTTGTTCTGCAGATGACAATATGGAGCTTGGAACTACTGGAGGTAATGCAGTTCCAACAACGTCTAGCATAAGTCGTTTGGACAATAATTACGACTTAGTGCTTAACACTTTTACTAAAGCAGGCGTAACTGTTTCTAAAGTTGAAATCTTCAAAAACAATGCAAAAACAACTTCTGATCCTATTGTATTTGGAGATAAAGTAGCGGACGCAGTTTTAAGTGAAGGAAAAGCTACTTTCAATACTTCTAAATTAGGAAGTTTTGATAATTTCCCTGTAACATCAGGAAGTACAACAACATTAACTGGTAAAACAGGAACATTTCAGTTAGCAGTTCTTGGAACTTACTCTGATGGGACTACATCTCAAGCTGTATTCAGTTTAGTTGTTGGAAAAGGAATTACATGGCAAGGTTTTGACGATTCTGGAGCTCTTGTTAACACAACTACAAGTGGTGTATCAACAATTGAACTTGATGATTTAACTCCTGTTAATGTATACATTAATCCAATTAAGAAAGCGTCAACTACAGTAACAAGCATTGTTGGATACTGGGCTAAAAATGATAGTACTACATTTGCAGCATTACCATTAACCCTGACTAACGGTAAACAAACTATAGACTTAGCTAAAATTGATTACTCTACTTATGGAGGACTTGTAGCTGGTGACAAAATCACTTACAAGTTTATTATAACTGCAGGAACTCAAACAGATGAGATTTCTACAACAGTTACATTTGTAGACGAAGAATAGAAATTACTGACTATGTTCGAAGAACAAAAAGTCAAGAGTTAAAATTCAAAATAAGAAGGATCTTTTTTTAATTATTCCTTTTTTAAAATGAAACTAAACCATCCCAATCCGGGATGGTTTTTTTTTATATAAACATTACCTATATTTGTCCAATGGAAAAAGAACATCAAATATTTGGCATTAGAGCCATCATAGAAGCAATTCAGGCAGGAAAAGAAGTAGACAAAGTTTTCATACAGAAAGATATTTCTGGTGAGCTTATGAAAGATTTAATGAAAGTGATGAAACGTGCAAACGTCAATTTCTCTTATGTGCCTGTAGAAAAATTAAATCGCCTAACTCCAAATAATCACCAAGGTGCAGTAGCAACCATCTCTCCTATTGGCTTTATCGATTTAGAACATCTTGTTGAGTCAACTGTTGAGTCAGGTAAAAAACCTCTTTTTCTTATCTTAGATCAGCTATCAGATGCTAGAAACTTTGGTGCTATTATTAGAACTGCAGAGTGTACTGGCGTAAACGGAATCATTGTACAAAAAGCAGGTTCTGCTCCAGTAAACGGTGATACTGTAAAAACTTCTGCTGGTGCTGTATTCAATGTGCCTATTTGCAAAGTTGAACACATAAAGGATGCTATCTTTTATTTGCAAGGTTCTGGAATCAAAACAGTAGCTGCAACTGAAAAAACAGATCAAAACATATACGACATATCACTAGCAGAACCAGTTGCAATTATTATGGGGTCTGAAGATCGAGGAATAAATCCTTCTGTCTTAAAAATAGTAGATGAAAAAGCTAAGTTGCCAATGTTTGGTTCGATCGGATCACTAAACGTATCTGTTGCCTGCGGTGCTTTTCTATACGAAGCTGTTCGACAAAGAATCTAAAAATACATTGAGATTAAGATTAGAATGAAATAATTAAACACCTTTTAATTAATGCTTTCAAAATCTAATTCAAAATTAAAAATTACATTATTCCGCTGCCTGTTTGTAGTTTTCATAATTACAAACAGCTACGGACAAAATACGACGTACAATCAGTTTTGGAATGAATTTCAGTTCAATCAGACTTTAAGCAAAAAGTGGGCAACTGAAATAGATTTTGCTGCAGCTTACAGCAGTACCGAATCATCACCAAACTTATTTGAAAATACGATTCAAAGATCCATTAGAGGTTGGGGACATTACTACTTTTCTCCAAGATGGAAATTTTCAGCTTTTGTAGCTCATTTCAATAATAGAGATGTACCAGAAATTGGTCAATTCGAATCTCCTGAATGGCGTTTTGCTCTTCAAGGCACTTATTTTTTTCATAAAACAGGTTATACATTAAGCACAAGAATGCGTGCTGAATATCGTCACATTAAAAATGAAGATGATGAATATGAAAATGTTTTTAGATACCGTCAGCAGATTAAATACATTCAACCTCTTAATAGTAAATTTTTAAGAAGTGGCGTTGTTTATGCAGTCGCATCTGATGAACTTTATTTTAAATCTGGAGCGAAAGTTACAGGCGAAAGTTTCTTTGATCGGAATCGATTGAATATTGGAGCTGGTTATTTATTTACAGATGATTTTCAAGTCGAATTAACTTATTGCAACGAATACCTTCCAAGAAATAGCGGAAATCAAACTACTAATGCTGCCTCGCTAACGGTAACCTTCAATAATCTTATTCGAAATCTTCAAAAGAAAATCGAAGCTAAAAACCATCCCGAAGTAAAAGACGAAGAGTAAACTAGTTTTCTTCTTTCTTTAAAAAGCATTTTAGCTGTTCTACAATAGCATTTTTATGGAGCTTAAAGTTATAGCTTCTCACAAATTCAGTGCCCTGCATATTAATTTCAGCGCTAACAGCTTCGTAATTAGAAAATGCTTCGATATCTTTATTATCAATCAAATAAAGCACCTGCATAATAGAATCGTTACGTCGATATTGAGTATCGTAATGTGTCAGCTTATATGTTTTGCTATCTGCTAAGTGAATTACTAAATCATCTTTGATTTTCTTCCCTTCTTTCTTTTCTGGAAAAGGCGTGGGCTGTAGTGCAACAAAATAATGTTCTTCGTCAGTAACAATATTAATTTTTAGCGATTTTGATTTTGTTGTATAAAAGACTGCTGGTTCAAAATAGTAAATCATACTTCCATCTGCCTGCACCCTATTTTTTATTTCACATTGAGCAATGCCCTTCGCATTAAAAACAAAACATAAAAACAAAACTAAAAACTTCATTTTCATAATGCTCGAAATTAAATTGTTAGCCTAACAAATTTACTTCTTTTATTTCAAATAAAATTATTGCTTAGTTTCTTCTTCTTGTTCTCCTTTTTTAATGACGATATAGTTTACTGGATGACTAGAAAAAAAATAATCAATTCCCTCTTCTTCCTCATGAGAAACAGGTACAAAATTTCCATTTTCATCAAAATATTTCATAAAAGGATCATTGCTTGGATCAAAATCTGGACGCTGCCAATCGTAAACAATTGGTTTTGCATATTCAGGTGCTTTATAAAATAAAGTCAAAACGAAACCCGTGATAAGACCTGCCAAATGCCCTTCCCAAGAAATGGATTGATCAACATCTGGAAAAACATACCAAATCATTCCGCCGTAAAGTAAAATTACAGTCAAAGACAACGCTACCAATCTGTAATACTTAGTCTGAATGCCTTTAAAGAAAATAAAACTAACTAGCACATAAATTAATCCGCTTGCGCCAATGTGGAAATTTTCTCTTCCTACCACCCAAGTAATCAATCCTGAAAATATAATCCCGTAGACAATAACTCCAAAAGTTTGTTTTGGATAAAAAAACTGCATTGCCGCCAATAGTATTAACATTGGAATACTATTGTTATATAAATGATCTAAATTTTCATGAATGAATGGACTAAACAAAACACCTCGAAGTCCTATAAAATCTCGAGGATAAATTCCGTATTGGTAAAAATCAAAATCAAAACGGATCTGAAGCCAATACACTATCCATAAAAAAAGCACAAAAAATAACGGAAGTCCTATAACCGAATTTGAAAACTTAAAATTAGTATCGCTCATATTTTTACAAAATAACTTTTAACTGAACTCAAAAAACTATCCAAAATTATTTTACTGATAATTTGTCATATCAGAAAACAAGAAATTGTCTCAAATCAGAACAATCCTTCTCTTTGAGTACTGTTTTAACTTTTGAATGAATGAAATTTAAATCTTAAAATAGTAATTTTGTGATATGGAAGCACCTTTAGCAGAGCGTATACGTCCGCAGAAATTAGAAGATTATATAAGCCAACTTCATTTGGTTGGACCAACTGGTTCTTTAACACAGCAAATTTCAAAAGGAATAATTCCTTCGTTGATTTTCTGGGGGCCTCCTGGCACAGGAAAAACAACATTAGCCCAAATTATTGCTCAGGAATCCAAAAGACCTTTTTATATCTTAAGCGCCATAAATTCTGGTGTAAAAGATATTCGTGATGTTATTGAAAAAGCAAAACAAAGCGGAGGGCTTTTTACTGCTAAAAATCCTATCCTTTTTATTGATGAGATTCATAGATTTAGTAAGTCTCAACAAGATTCCCTTTTGGCTGCTGTCGAAAAAGGCTGGATAACGTTGGTTGGTGCGACAACCGAAAACCCAAGTTTTGAAGTAATTCCTGCATTATTGTCACGTTGCCAAGTTTATATACTAAATGCTTTTACAAAAGCCGATTTAGAGGCTCTTTTAGAACGCGCAATGAAAACTGACACTTATTTATTGACAAAAAAAATAAATCTAAAAGAAACGGAAGCTTTATTACGCATTTCTGGCGGCGACGGGAGAAAACTGCTAAATGTGTTTGAGCTTGTTGTAAATGCTTCTGCCGGAGACGAAATTACGATAACCAATGATCGCGTTTTCGAACTTGTACAGCAAAATACGGTTCTTTATGATAAAACTGGCGAACAGCATTATGATATTGTTTCTGCATTTATAAAATCTATTCGTGGCAGCGATCCTAACGGAGCTGTTTATTGGTTGGCCAGAATGATTGAAGGTGGAGAAGATGTGAAATTCATTGCCAGAAGAATGCTCATTTTAGCAAGTGAAGATATTGGAAATTCGAACCCAACTGCCCTTATAATGGCAAATAACACATTTCAAGCCGTTACTACTATCGGATATCCAGAAAGTCGTATCATTTTAAGCCAATGTGCCATTTATTTAGCTACATCTCCAAAAAGCAATGCTTCTTATATGGCTATTGGAAATGCGCAACAATTGGTAAAACAAACTGGCGATTTGCCTGTTCCGATTCATTTGCGAAATGCTCCTACCAAATTAATGAAAGAGTTAGGATATGGAGATGAATATAAATATTCGCACGACTATGCCAACAATTTTGCCGAACAAGAGTTTTTGCCAGATGCTATAAAAGAAACGGTTCTTTACAATCCTGGAAACAATTCTAGAGAGAATAGTACCCGTGAATTTTTAAAGAACCGTTGGAAAGATAAATACGGCTATTAAACCGTATTTTGTATTTAGAATTTAACTACAATTTTTTCTGAAACCAGTTTGTCATTCTGATAAGACTCAAAATACCATTGACCATCTTCTTTCAAGATAAGCGAACCTTGAACAGTATCTTTTGTTGCGATGTAAACATTTGGCTGTGAAGTTTTGAAAAGTTTCATAACCACTTTTGGCGTTTTATCGATCAATTGATAACCCGATTCTGTTGGCTGAGCATATAATAAATTTGGATCTTTTAAATCTGGTGAAGGAGTCGCCGCAACTGTATTCGCAGGTGCTACTTTTACAGCTGCAGCTGCAGGAACAACTGTTGCTGCTGCCAAAGTTTCAGCCGTATTTTTTTGTGCAACTGGCAATTTAGATGGTGCTACAGACTTACCGCTATATTTATAATGCAATGCATAAATTGACTTGAAAGCATTATCTAGAGATTCTCTATAAGCTACCTCATATTCTTTCTCTCTACTTTTACCTACTTCTGATGTGTAAATAACTTGCCCGTAACAATCTTTTAGTTCAACAAAAAGCTTAGTTACCAAAAATGCATTGTCTTTTTTTACATCAACGTATAAAACCTGACAACGATCTGTAAGTCCGTCTGGCAATTGTTCATTTGTATAATAAGCTTCAAAACCAGCCTTTAACAAATTTGATTTTGTTAATGTAGCCAAACGATATTGATTATCAGTTTTTATAAAATCATATCTCAGAGGCACAATTACAGCTCTGTAATCATTAACAGACTGCGCGAATCCAATAACTGAACATAAGAAGGCAGTAAGTAAAAGTTTAATTTTCATAATTATAAATAGTTTTTTAGTTCTAATAGATGGTTAATTTGTTTATAATTTCCCGAAACGTCTACTCGTTTTTCATTAAAGAAAATAGCATCTATACCAGCATTTAAAGCCCCATTAACATCAGCTTCAAAATCGTCGCCGATCATGATACTGTTTTCTTTTGAAGTATTGGCCAATTTTAATGCATAATCAAATATAATACTATTTGGTTTTTTAACACCAGCTAATTCCGAATTTGTAATTGTGCTGAAATATCCTCCAAGTGAAGCATTATTTATTTTCTTTTCCTGAACTTGAGCAAATCCGTTTGTTATAATATGAAGTTTATATTTTGGTTTTAAATATTCTAAAACTTCAATGGCTCCATCAAAAAGATAATTATTATCGGTAAGAAACTCGATGTAATCGTTAGCAATTTCGAAAATATTCTCTTCTGAAATTACATAATTCAATGCATCAAATGAAAACTTCAAACGATTATAACGCAATTCTTGGTGCGTAATTTTATCATTCTGATACAATCGCCAACATTCTTGATTGATCGGAATATATTCTTTAATAAAATCTTGGGTAATAATTTCTTGATATTTGCTTTTAAAAATACGATCAAAAGCCATTTCTGAGTTTTTATCAAAATCCCAAAGCGTGTGATCTAAATCAAAAAAGATGTCGGTAATATTGGTATTCATGTGTTAAAAAATTCCTTCATCTACAAAACTATAATATTTTGATTCAGTTATAATCAAATGATCTAAAACTTTAACATCTAACTTGTTTCCAGCCTCGCGAATTTTCCTAGTAATTTGCTTATCGGCATCACTAGGAATCAAACTACCCGAAGGATGGTTATGACACAAAATCAAGGCTGTAGCACATTTTTCAAATGCTAATTTAAAAATCAATCTTACATCAACGGTTGTACCGCCAATTCCTCCCTTACTCAATTGCGTCTTAGAAATCACATTATTGGAATTATTAAGAAAAAGCACCCAAAATTCTTCATGAGGTAATTCTCCTATTATTGGCTGCATTAATTCAAAAACCCTCTTACTAGACTTTATATTAACCAATTCAATAGCTTTTTCTGATCTCCGTCTTGCGCACAATTCGAGGGCTGCAACAATTGTAACTGCCTTTGCCTCTCCTATTCCTTTAAATTGCATTAACTGCGCAATAGATAATTTCGCCAAAGAATTAAGTCCGCCAACACTAGCCAAAATACGCTGACTTAGTGCAACAGCAGATTCGTTGCGACTTCCAGAACCTATTAAAATAGCTAGTAATTCAGCATCACTTAAAACATCTTTCCCTTTTAACATTAATTTTTCGCGAGGCTTATCATCTTCAGACCAGTTTTTTATCGCGAAATGACTTCCATCCATAAACATAAAAATTTAGAAAGCGAATATATATTAAAAAGAAGAAAAATCTTTCAAATATTGTTATGCATTTTGAAAATTATTATATTTAAAATTAAATCATCTGAAAATGAAACCATTGCAATTCACTCTTCTATTCTTTATTTTCATTTCATGTCAACAAAAAGAATCTAAAGCTTTTGCGGTTTCGGATTCCATTAAACCAACAACTTTCGCAGAAAAATTATCGCAAGCTGCAATTTCAATAATCGATCCGTCTATTGATTACGATCCCGCGTATTTTAAAATTGAATATCCAAATGGTGATGTTCCAAAAAATAAAGGTGTTTGTACGGATGTTATAATTCGTTCGTATAGAATTTTAAATATTGATTTGCAAAAAGAAGTTCATGAAGATATGATTGAGAATTTTTCACTTTATCCAAATCTAAAAAAATGGGGAACGAAGAAAACCGATACAAATATTGATCACCGAAGAGTTCCAAATCTAGAAGTTTTTTTCGAAAGAAAAGGAACAAAATTACCCGTAACTCAAGATGCAAAAGATTACAAAACTGGAGAATTAGTAACTTGGATGATCAACGATAAACTGCCGCATATTGGAATTGTAACCAATAAAAAGTCCAAAGATGGAAAACGAAATTTAATCGTTCATAATGTCGGTCGCGGACAAGTCCTAGAAGATTGCTTGTTTGAATATAAAATCGTCGGACATTTTAAATATGAAGGAACTTCAAATTAGAAAATGTTGCAATGTGAGAATGTGTCAATTAGATAATTCAAAAAAAAATGTGCCAACTGCAAAGCAATTGACACATTATCTAATTTTCTAATTGATTAATTACTCAATTAATCCTTTTACGTCATCAAAATTTAAGCCTCCGTAATTTCCTGAACTCATAAGTAAAAGTGCAGAATTATCTAAATTTAAGTTGAATAAATATTCTTTAAACTCAGTTGGATTAGTATAAATAATTAAATCTTTTCTATTGAATGCTGTAGCAATTTGCTCGTAAGTTACTTCTTCTAGTTGTTTGATTTTTACCGCATCTGGCGAATAAAAAACAACTGCAACATCAGCATATTCTAAAGCACCTTCATATTCTTTCAAAAACTCAGCATTTAAACTGCTGTAAGTATGCAATTCTAAACAAGCCACTAAAGTTCTGTTCGGATATTGTTCTTTAACTGCCTTCGTAGTTGCTGCCACTTTACTTGGTGAATGGGCAAAATCTTTGTAAGCTACTTTTCCTTTTCCTTCAGCAATTTTTTCTAAGCGTTTAGAAGCCCCTTTGAAACTTGCGATTGCTTCGTAGAAATCTTCTTCATCAACACCCATATTTTGGCAAATCTATTTTGCTCCTGCCAAATTATTTAAGTTATGCGCCCCAAAAACTTCAATTGGCATATCTCCCTCTGGAGTTTTTAATAAAGTTACACCATCATTAACAGAATATTCTGGAGTTGAATACGCAATTTTTCTAATCGGATTTGTTGCTGCTTCAGAAACGCGTTTTACTTCTGGATCATTTTCGTTGTAAACTAAAATTCCTCCGTTTGTAATTTTTTCTATGAAAATCTCAAACTGTTCCACATAGTTTTCATACGTTGGAAAAACATTAATATGATCCCAAGCAATTCCAGAAATTAAAGCAATATTTGGTTGATACAAATGAAACTTTGGACGTCTATCAATTGGAGAAGATAAATATTCATCTCCTTCCAACACCATAAAATCATTTTCTTCTGTCAAATGAACCATTGTATCGAATCCTTCCAACTGCGCTCCCACCATATAATCTACTGCGATATTGTGGTAATGCATTACGTGAAGAATCATAGAAGTAATTGTTGTTTTTCCGTGAGAACCACCAATTACAACACGAGTTTTATTTTTAGATTGCTCATATAAAAACTCAGGATATGAATAAATTTTTAAACCTAATTCCTGCGCTTTTAATAATTCAGGATTATCCGCTTTTGCGTGCATTCCTAAAATAATAGCATCAATATCTGAAGTGATTTTTTCTGGAAACCAACCCATTTCAGCAGGAAGAATTCCTTTCTTATCTAATCTTGATTTTGAAGGTTCAAAAATTGCATCGTCACTTCCTGTTACCTGATATCCTTTATTATGTAATGCTAATGCAAGATTGTGCATAGCGCTTCCGCCGATGGCGATGAAATGTGTTTTCATTTAAATTCCAATTTTTAAATTCCAAATCTCATTTTTGCTGAAATTTGCCTTTATATTATTCCGCGAATTTTTGTTTTAAATCCTTAGCTTTTTTGGGGTCTTTTAACTTATTCAAATATAGATTATATAATTTTTGAAATGTCACTTTTGAACCGCCAATTTCATGCGCTTTCTTATAATTTTTCTCGGCCAGATTATACCTTTTGAAATATTCTTCAATTCTGCCTCGTGATAAATAACCATCAACCGGGGAAAATTGAGCTAATTCATTTGAATAAGCAATTGCTTTCGATTCACTTCCTCCTAAAATGCCTGGTAATTGAAGATATATTTCGATTAAAGCCCACCTTGCCTGCACATGTTTTGGATTCAATTCTATGGCTTTCTCAAAAGCTTCTTTCATGTCTCCAACCATTGTAAAAGCTTTTAATCGATTCACTTCAACCGCTCTCATGGCCAAACATCCTCCATACTTAAAAAAATAATCAGCTGTATTAGGACGCAATTCTTTAAGTTTTTTGAAGTATGACGCTCCTTTTACCCACATTTTTTGATGTCCTGATCCTTCTCCTAAATACTCTAATGCTTTTATGTCGGATGGATTGTTTTTTAATATTCCTTCAAAAACAGACTCAGCTTCACTATATTTTTTGGACTGAAATAATTTTTCTCCCTTCTCAAAATTAGATTGCGCCCAACTAAAAGCAGGCAAAATAAAAAGTAACAAAAGAAGATTTTTCATGCTTCAAAAATAATGAAATATAAAATAAAAAACCCGACAGCTTAAAACTGTCGGGCTTAATTTTATAAAGAAATTAAGATTATTTAGTAATCGTCAATTCGTCAATGATGTTTTTTGCACCAGCGTATTTGTCGATAATCCAAAGTACGTAACGGATATCTACGTTAATAGTTCTTTGTAATTTAGAATCGAAAATTACGTCTCCAGCCATAGCTTCGATGTTTCCGTCAAAAGCGATTCCGATTAATTCTCCTTTTCCGTTAAGAACTGGTGAACCAGAGTTTCCTCCTGTAATATCGTTATCTGTTAAGAAGTTTACTGGCATGTATCCTGCTTTGTCAGCATATTGTCCGTAATCTTTTTTCTTGTTTAATTCTAATAAACGAGCTGGCAAGTCAAATTCCTGATCTCCTGCTTTGTATTTTTTAACCATACTTTCCATTGTAGTATAGTTGTTGATTTTAGCATCGTTGCGAGGATCTGCAGGTAAAGCGCGAACTTTTCCATAAGTTAACCTCAATGTTGAGTTTGCATCTGGATATTTAATTGCGTTCAATTTAGACTCTCTTAAGCCTTCTACCAATTTACGGTAAGCAGTTGCAAAACCATCATCAGCTTTTGCTTGATCATCTGTTTTAGAACGGTATTTTGTCAATAAATCATTAGAAATAATATACAACGGATCGTGTACAATTGCTAATGGTTTTGGATCAGCTAAAAATGCTAATACTTTTTCTTTATTTGTAAAATAACTAATCTCTGTTGCTTTTGCTACATCTGTAGTAAAGTCTCCATTATTAGCTGTTTTCATTTTTGCAATTTCTGGAGCAATTCCGTACTCAGCAGCTTTAGAAGCGTATAAATTCAATTGCGCAACTAAAATATCTTTTTCTAAAGGAGCATAAAAATTACCATAAATGCTTTCAACCATTGCATTGATTTTAGGAAGCATTTCAGCTTTCTTAGCATCATTTTCTTTGTAGTAAGCAATTAATGCATTTCCTAAATTAGCTGGTCCTGTTGCATAACTAGAAGTACGTAAAAGCTGAGTCAAATAATTATCGTGAAGCGCTTTTAAGTTTGTTTCTCTGTAATAATCGTTGATAGTCGGAATTACATTCTCGTACTTTTCTTTGTTTGCAGGTTTACTTGCCCACTCATAGAATTTATCTTCTTGCTCTGCCTTAGTATCAACTGTTCCAGCTTTTGTTAAAGCATCAATCATACCTTGACGGTTTTTCCAGTAATTTGCGGTAGAAGCATATTTAGAAGCGTAATTTAAACGAACCGTTGCGTCTTGATCCATATACTTTTTCATTACGTCCATTCCGGTTTTTGCACCTTCAACCCAAGCAGGATAAGCATATTTAATATTTTGCTCAATTCCACCAGCTGGCATCCAACGATTTGTTCTTCCTGGGTAACCTAAGATCATTGCAAAATCATTTTCTTTTACCCCTTTTAAACTTACAGGTAAATGGTGTTTTGGCTGCAATGGCACATTATCTTTAGAATAAGCTGCTGGATTTCCATCTTTATCAGCATAAACTCTAAACATAGAGAAATCTCCCGTTTGGCGAGGCCATTCCCAGTTGTCTGTATCTCCACCAAATTTACCAACGCTTTCAGGAGGAGTTCCAACTAAACGAACGTCTGTGTAATCTTGGTAAACAAAATAGTAGTATTCATTTCCTTGAAAGAAAGGACGAACAGAAACAGTGTATTTTCCGTTTTCGCTATTTTCTTTTTCAATTAAAGCGATTTCTTGCTGAATGATAGTGTTTCTTTCCGTTTCTGTCATAGTGTCGTTTACTTTTGACAAGATTCTTTTTGAAACGTCATCCATACGAACGAAGAAACGAACGTATAAAGATTTTGGTTTTAGTTCTTCTGAACGGTTTTTTGCCCAGAAACCATTTTTCAAATGATTTTGTTCTGCAGTCGAAAGTTCTGCAATCGCACTATAACCACAATGGTGATTAGTAAGAACCAAACCGCTGTTTGAAACGATTTCTGCAGTACAACCTCCGTTAAACTGTACAATCGCATCTTTTAAACTATGATTGTTAATGCTGTAAATTTCCTCGGCTGTCAATTGCAAGCCCATTTTTTGCATATCCCTATGATTTAATCTTTCGATAAACATCAGGAACCACATTCCTTCATCGGCTCTCATTGGGAAAGCCACGAGGCACATGGTAAAGAATAAAATTACTTTTTTCATGTTATTTTGTTTAAGTGATGCGAATATAAGCCATTTTGTCAATTATTCCATCTAAAACGATTCTAAAATTAAATATGACTGTAGGTTTTTAGCCGTTTATTACGAATTTAACATTCTTTTAAACAAAAAAAGGCGTTCTAAAAATAGAACACCTTTTTTTGAAAAGTTACTAAGTTGCTAAGATTCTAAGGCCCTAAGTTTTTCTTTGAACTTAGTAGCTTAGTAACTTAGAAGCTTAGAAATTTATCCATTAAGCATTTTCCAAAGTCTGTCTTTTAAATCTGTTAAACCTTGTTGCGCAACAGATGAAATAAACATATAAGGAACACCTTTGAAAGAAACATCTAATTCTGCTTTCAATTCTGCTTTCAATTCATCATCCAACATATCGCATTTTGAAATAACAACAAGACGCTCTTTATCCAACATTTCTGGATTGTACTTCGTTAATTCGTTAACCAAAATATCGTATTCTGCTTTAATATCTGCCGTGTCAACAGGAATTAAAAACAACAAAGTTGAGTTACGTTCGATATGACGCAAAAAGTAATGTCCAAGGCCTTTTCCTTCCGCAGCGCCCTCAATAATTCCAGGAATATCAGCAATTACGAAAGATTGGAAATCTCTGTAAGCCACAATTCCTAAATTTGGTTTTAAAGTCGTAAACGGGTAATCAGCAATTTTTGGTTTTGCTGAAGTCAATACAGACAATAAAGTAGATTTTCCTGCATTCGGAAAACCAACCAATCCAACATCAGCCAGAACTTTAAGTTCTAGAATCACATCCATTTCAATTCCAAGCAAACCTGGCTGCGCATAACGAGGCGTTTGGTTTGTAGAACTCCTAAAATGCCAGTTTCCTAAACCTCCTTTTCCTCCTCTTGCAAGAATTTGCTTTTCTCCGTGTTCTGTAATTTCAAAAAGTGTTTCACCAGTTTCTTTGTCTTTTACAACAGTTCCTAATGGCACTTCAATGATTTTATCTTCTCCATCTGCTCCTGTACTACGGTCTCCTCCACCGTCTCCACCGTGTCCAGCTTTAATGTGACGCGCAAACTTTAAGTGAAATAATGTCCAGAGTCCTTTATTTCCAACTAAATACACATGTCCACCACGGCCACCATCTCCACCGTCTGGACCACCTTTTTCAATAAATTTCTCTCTATGTAAATGCGTAGAACCTTTCCCTCCTTTTCCGGAAGAAACATATATCTTAACGTAATCTACAAAATTTCCTTCTGTCATTTTTCTAAGTATTCAGTCGCAGTCTCAGTTTTCAGCACCAAATATGATCGAAAACTTTAACTGAAAACTATAATTTATCTTTTATTCAACCTCAGCCTAAATTTCCAGTGCAAACTGCGACTGTAAACTGTGACTGTAAACTTTATTTTTTATTCTTTCAATGCTTTCACAAGCACTTTATCAATCTTAACTCCGTCCATATCGACAACTTCTAGAACGAATTTCTGCCAAACCAATTTTTCACCTTCTTTTGGAATATGAGAAAGCTCAGTCATAATCATTCCGCTTACAGTGTTTACTTCGTAATCGTTTGTTAATTCGTCCAATTCGAAATACGTTAAGAAATCGTGTAACGAATAATGTCCGTCAACTAACCATGAACCGTCTTCTCTTTCTATAAGTTGGAATTCGTCTTTATAGAATTCTGCAGCATCTCCAACTAAAGCTTCTAGAATATCGTTCAAAGTAATTAAACCTTGAAAAACACCATATTCATCTGAAACTAAAGCATAATGAACACCCGTTTTTTTGAAATTTTCTAAAGCTTTATAGGCCGTAGTCTGTTCCATCAAATAAGGCGCATCAGACAATATTGAGTTCAAATCAAAGTTATCTTTTTCAATATGTGCGAAGATATTTTTCAGTGTTACCACTCCAACAATATCATCGTAATTATCATTGTAAACAGGATAAACCGCATGCAGATCTTGAACAACCAATTCTTTGATTTTTTCTCTATCTGCTTTTAATGGCAACATGTCAACCGACTTGCGGTGCGTCATTAAAGAATTTACTTTTCTGTCTCCGATATGGAAAACACGCTCCACAATATCTTGCTCAATTTCTTGAACTTCTCCTACTTCTGTTCCTTCTTTAATAATAGCTTTAATTTCTTCTTCGGTAACTTTTCCGTCAGCAGTTGGTTTTATTTGAAAAACATTCAATAAAAAATCTGTTGATGAAGTTAGCAACCAAATAAATGGAGCCGTAATAATCGAAATCACTTTCATTGGCATTGCAACCATTTTTGCAATTGCTTCTGGATAATTTAATCCGATTCGTTTTGGAAGCAATTCTCCTAAAACCAATGAGAAAAAAGTTAAAACTACAACTACAATTCCCACCGCGATAGAATGTGCGTAAGGTTTAAGTGCTGCAAATCCTGCGACAAAAAGTTCTACATCGGCAGTGATTTTGTCACCAGAATAAATACCCGTCAAAATTCCGATTAAGGTAATTCCGATTTGTACTGTAGATAAAAACTTATTTGGGGAATTGGCTAGATCGAGTGCTGTTTTAGCACTTTTATTGCCTTTTTTCGCTGCTGTTTCCAACCTGTTTTTACGGGCCGAAATCAAAGCGATTTCAGACATGGAGAAAACTCCATTTAATAGAATTAGAAAAAATATAATTAGTATTTCCAATTGATAGTGGATTCGTTATAAAATGGTCTCGTTAATAGTAATTCGCAATCTTGATTTTTTAGCCCAGATGGAAGTGAAAAGCCCGGAGCTAAAAAAACTAATTTTTCCTGCCAGAAAACAGCGACCAACGGAAGCTCGTTTTATGGTTTGGAAAAATAGTTTTTTTAGCGAGGACTTGTAACGTACAGCTGGAATAAGCTTCTACAAATTATCTATAACTGACGTTAATCGTTCTGTAATTTGTTCAATAGTTCCAATACCGTCTACAGCATGAAACTTGTTTTGTTCTTTATAATATCCAATAAGAGGAGCTGTTTTCTCATTGTATTCTTGATATCTCACGCGAATTTTTTCTTCGTCTTGATCATCAGCTCTTCCGCTTGTTTTTCCTCTTTCTAATAAACGCGCTACCAAAATTTCGTCATCTGCTTCTAAAGCGATTGTTGCTGTTAAGCTAGATCCGATTGTTGGTAAAAATTTATCTAAAGCTTCAGCTTGATTGATTGTTCTTGGGTATCCGTCGAACAAAAATCCTGCTGTATCTGGGTGTTTTTTTACCTCATCAATTAACATTGCAGTTGTTACTTCGCATGGAACTAATTCTCCATTGTCCATAAAAACTCTTGCTTTTTTTCCTAGTTCAGTATCATTTTTTAAATTGAAACGAAAAATATCTCCTGTTGAAAGGTGTGTTAAATTGTATTTTTCTTTTAAAAATTCTGCCTGAGTTCCTTTTCCTGCACCAGGCTTTCCAAATAAAACGATGTTAATCATAATTGAAATGAGTGTTGTTACTTCTTATTTTTTTAGAAGTCTTTAAATGAATATATAGTTGTGTTTTGTTATTCTGCTAATTTGTAAATTTCAGTCAGGTTTCTTCCTAAACCATCATAGTCTAAACCGTAACCGACAATAAATTTGTTCGGAATACGAATTCCGACATAATCAATTTTAATGTCTTTTTTATACGCTTCTGGTTTAAAGAACAATGTTGCAATTTTAAAATGTTTTACATTTTGCGCTTTAAACAAGTGCTTCAATTCTTCGATCGTATTTCCTGTATCGATGATATCTTCAATTATTATAACCGTTCTTCCAGATAAATCTTGATTGATTCCGATTAATTCTTTAACCGAATCTGTACTTTCTGTTCCTTCATACGAAGCCATTTTGATAAACGAAACCTCACATGGTTTTTTGTATTTTTTCAGAAAATCTGATACCACCATAAAAGCACCATTCAAAACTCCAATAAAAATTGGTGTATCATCTCCAAAATCGTCTTCTACTTGAGCTACTAATTTGGTTAAAGCAAAATCAATTTCTTTAGCCGAAATAAACGGAACAAATTGTTTATCGTGAAGTTGTATCATTATTTTTCTTTTTAAAATAATGGACAAAGATAAAGAATTAGAACTTAACAGCTTCTATCAAAATAAACTGTATCGAGATATTTTTTAGGAATGTTAAATATCAGTTAATGTTTACAAATTATTTTTTGAGGATGTCTGAAATTTCCGTAAATTGTTGTGATATAATTATTTAACTCCAAAAAATCAATGAAAAAATCCCTACCACTATTTGCCATACCCTTATTAGCCTTAATGACTGCCTGCAATGGACAAGTAAAAAAAGAAGAAAAAGAAGCTTTGGCCAAACAGCCGGGCAATGTTGTAAAAACTGCCATTGGAGACATTACACTTCCTCCGCCCTATGGAACCGAATCTAAAACCAACAACAGCAAAGTGATTGGCTGGCCTGCCGGAAGAACGCCGAAAGCTCCTGAAGGTTTTACTGTAACAAAATTTGCCGACGGATTTGAGAATCCGCGCTGGACATATATTGCGCCAAATCAAGATATTTTTGTTGTGGAAAGTGGCACTCGCACGAGCAAAAACCAAATTACCGTTTTACGAGATAAAGATAAAGATGGAAAATTTGAAACTCGCCAGGTTTTTATTTCCGGACTGAACAAACCCTTCGGAATGCTGGTTCTAAAAGACTTTTTCTACATTGCCAATACCGACGGATTATACCGTTTTCCTTATAAAAACAATCTGCTAAAGCTGGAAACTAAAGGAGAAAAAATCCTTGAACTTCCTGCGGGCGGCTACAACAATCACTGGACAAGAAATTTATTGCAAAGTCCAGACGGAAGTAAAATTTACGTTTCTGTAGGTTCTGGAAGTAATAATGGTGAAAACGGAATGGATAAAGAAGTTCGCCGTGCTGCAATTCTAGAAATTAATCCTGATGGAACTGGAGAAAAAATCTACGCTTCGGGATTAAGAAATCCTGTTGGAATGGATTGGAATCCTGTAAACAAAGAATTATGGACTGCCGTAAACGAACGCGATGAATTGGGAGATGATTTAGTTCCCGATTATATTACAAGTGTAAAAAGAGATGGTTTCTACGGATGGCCATATTCGTATTTTGGAAGCATTCCTGATCCGAGGATGAAAGGTGAAAGAAAAGATTTAGTTGATAAAACGATTGTTCCTGATGTTCCGGTCGGCTCTCACACTGCTTCTTTGGGATTGGCTTTTTATACGAAAGATGCTTTTCCAACAAAATATAAAAACGGTGCTTTTGTAGGTCAGCATGGTTCTTGGAATCGTTCTAAAATTTCGGGTTATAAAGTGCTTTTTGTTCCTTTTAAAGACGGGAAACCTTCAGGAAAACCAGAAGATTTTTTAACTGGTTTTATCTCTGATCAAAATAAAGCCGAAGTTTACGGGCGCCCAGTTGCCGTTACAGTAATGAACGACGGGTCACTTTTAGTAAATGATGACAGTAGTAATACAATTTGGAAGGTTACTGCGAATAAATAAATTTTAAATTCCAATTTCTATCCCGAGGCTTCGGGACCAAATTCCAACCTAGATTGGAATCAATTATAAAAGAAAATTTAAACACATAGAAACGTAGTCCCGTCCCGAAATTTCGGGATCGGGATTGTTTAAAAAGAAGTTACTATTAAATTTGAAACGCCTTTTTTGCCTCAATCAATGCTATGTTTCTATGTGTTAAAATTATTTACGCCCTTAATTTCATTTTATGATTTCTAAAAAATATTTTCTTCTTCTTTCTACTCTTTTTATTTTTCAAAATATCATCTCGCAACAAAAAGAAGTTCAAAATATTGATTCGGTTAAAACGCAAAAACTGAATGAAGTTTTAATAAGTCCACTTCACATTAATCGGGATTTGCAAAATAGTCCCGCTTCAATTGGCATTTTATCCGAAAAAGAATTACTTCGAAATAATACTACTGACATCAGCAATGTAATCAATACGATTCCTGGCGTTTTTATGCAATCGTCTAATATTACCACAACCCGAATTTCGATTCGCGGAATTGGCGCGAGAACTCCGTACGGAACCAATAAAATTCGAGCTTTTTACGGAAGTATTCCGCTAACTTCTGGAAACAGCGAAACGGTAATTGACGATATCGATCTTCAAAATATCAATCAAGTTGAAATAATTAAAGGACCGCTTTCGAGTGTTTATGGCGCTGGTTTGGGTGGGGCGATTTTGATTTCACCTGAATCTTTAAAAAGCGGTAATTATCAAGCTGAAGTCAATTCTGTTTTTGGATCTTACGGATTATTGAAAAACAGAATAAGTTTCGATTTGAATGAAAAAAGTTCGTCTTTAAATCTGACTTATCATAATTTAAAAACTGACGGCTGGCGCGAAAACAGCGCTTACAATCGGGAAGGAATTACGCTTGGGGGAGAATTATTTCGAAAGAAAAACAGCAAACTGACTTATTTCTCAAATTACACTTATTTGAAAGCTTACATTCCGAGTTCGATCAACAAAACGACTTATGACAATAATCCACAAGCGGGCGCGCCGACTTGGGTTGCTTCGCAAGGTTTTAAAGAATACAAATCGACTTTGGGTGGATTGGCTTATGATTTTAAAATTAATGATCATTTGAATAATTCGACTTCCGTTTTTATCAATTATAAAGACAGCAACGAACCGCGTCCTTTTGATATTTTGCGTCAATATACTTTTGCTTCAGGAGTAAGAACACAATTTTCGGGCGATTTTAAAATCGGAAAAATCAACAATCAATTCATTGGCGGAATTGAATATTTCGAAGATAATTATAGCGGAAATACTTTTCAAAATCTATATCAGCAAAATAACGGAAACGGAAATTTGCAAGGCGACCAACTTACGGCAACGAATCAAAAAAGACGTTTTTATAATGTTTTTTCACAAATCAGAACGTTGCTTTCCGACCGATTTGAGATTCAGGCGGGTTTAAATTACAACAAAACCAAATTCGAACTTCAGAATGATTTTCCCGCTTTCGCTAATAATCCGACGGAACATTATAGTTATGATGGCATTCTTTCTCCACAACTTTCTTTTTTGTTCAAACCAAATGAAATTCAGACTTTCTACTTTTCTGCAAGCAGAGGATTTTCTCTTCCTGCAACCGAAGAAACTTTAACGAGCACAGGAAATATCAATCAGAACATAAAGCCAGAAACGGGTTATAATTTTGAATTGGGAAGCAAACTTCATCTTTTAGATAAAAAACTATACGCCGAAATTGCTGTTTATCGAATGGAAATTAAAGATTTATTGGTTGCCAAAAGAATCGGTGACGATCAATATGAAGGTGTAAATGCCGGAAAAACATTTCATGAAGGAATCGAAATTGCATTAAAACACAATTGGACAATTAATAGAATTTTTAATTTGAATTCTTATGTCGGAACTTCTATCGGAAATTATGAATTCAAAGAATTTGTAGACAATGGAAATGATTATTCTGGAAACAAATTAACCGGAGTTCCTGCCAATACAGCAAGCGCAGGTTTTAATTTCAATACCAATTCAGGATTTTATTTTTCAACAGATTTTCAGTTCACAGATAAAATTCCCATGAATGATTCAAACGCCAATTTTTCCGATTCTTATTCTCTTCTAAATTTAAAAACAGGTTATCAATTTGAAATTTTATCAGGTTTAAAAGCACATTTAGACGCAGGAATCAACAATGTCACCAATGAAAAGTATGCTTCGATGATTTTGACCAATGCAACAGGAGTTGGAAACGCGCAACCAAGATTTTATTATCCAGGATTACCTATAAATTATTACGGAATTATCTCATTAAATTACTTATTTTAGCAAAGTACTAAACTCCAAAACAATGCCGTCTGAATTGCAAAAAAAGCTAGATTACGTAAATGCATATAGGGAAAACCGTCTAAAAGCGGCACAAGATGTTCTAGAAAATCCGTCGCTTTTTAGCGAATTAGTTTCAATCTGTTTTACACCTTCAGACAAAAACAATCATAAAGCCTGTTGGATTTTAGAATTTGTTTCTTACGAAGAATTGCTTTGGCTACAGCCCCATCTTGATTTTTTCTGTTCGAATTTGAAGGTTTTAAAAGATGAAAGTTCGCTTCGCCCAATTGCAAAAGTGACACAGCTTTTGGTTAAATCACATTATAAGAAAAACGAAAACTGCATTAGACTCTCCGAAGAAAATCTTCAGGATTGCATCGAAGCAAGTTTTGATTGGTTAATTAATGATGTAAAAGTCGCCACAAAAGCTTATTCCATCAGAACATTATATGTTTTAGGAAATCATTACGATTGGATTCATCCTGAATTAAAAGTAATAATCGATAAAGATTTCGGGGATCATTCAGCAGCGTACAAAGCCGTCGCAAAAGAAGTTTTGAAGAAAATAAAATAGTTTTTGAGTTGCCACGAATTACACTAATTTTCACTAATTATAATTGGCAATAAAAAATTCGAGCAATTTGTGTAATTCGTGGCAAAAAACTAGTACGCAATGAATTTTGGCTAAAAAAAGATTAAAAAGTATCTTTGCAAAAACACAACACAAAATGAATTATTTTTCTTCTGATTTTAAATTAGGAATATTAGGTGGCGGACAATTAGGCAAGATGCTTTTGTTCGACACCAGAAAATTTGATATACAAACTTACGTTCTAGATCCGAGCGACGAAGCGCCTAGTAAAATTGCCTGCAACAAATTCTTTCAAGGCGATTTAATGGATTATGATACGGTTTACAACTTCGGGAAACAAGTCGATGTTTTAACTTTCGAAATCGAATTGGTAAATCTTGAAGCTTTGACACAATTAGAAAACGAAGGCTTAAAAGTATATCCATCTCCAAAAACCTTAAAAGGAATTCAGAATAAAGGTGTTCAAAAAGATTTTTACGCTCAGAATAATATACCAACTGCACCGTATAAAAGATTCGAAAATTTAGAAAATCTAAAATCAGCTGTCACATCGAGCGAAGTCGAGATGCCTTTTGTATGGAAATGCACTGAATTTGGTTATGATGGAAATGGTGTAAAAATAGTTCGCCAAGCTTCAGATTTAGATACACTTCCAAATGTGGAATGTATTGCAGAAACTATGGTTCCGTTCAAAAATGAATTGGCAGTAATTGTTTGTAGAAATCCATCAGGAGAAATTAAAACGTATCCGGTTGTAGAAATGGAATTTCATCCAGAAGCTAACCAAGTAGAATACGTAATCTGCCCAGCAAGAATCGATGATAAAGTTGCAGAAAAAGCGAGAGCAATTGCTTTGAAAGTTTCTGAAAACTTCAATCATGTTGGCCTTTTAGCAGTTGAAATGTTCCAGACTCAAGACGATGAAATTTTGGTTAACGAAGTTGCTCCACGTCCGCACAATTCTGGTCATTATTCTATTGAAGCGAGTTATACTTCACAATTCGAAAATCATTTGCGCGCTATTTTAGATCTTCCGTTAGGAAACACAGACAGCAAAGTTGCCGGAATTATGGTAAATTTAGTCGGTGCTGAAGGTTACTCTGGAAATGTCGTTTATGAAAACATCGAAACCATTTTAGGATGGAATGGTGTTACGCCACATATTTACGGTAAAAAACAAACGCGCCCTTTTAGAAAAATGGGGCACGTTACAATCGTAAATGAAAACATGGCTGAAGCAAGAAGAATTGCAGAGGAAGTTAAGAATACTATCAGAGTAATTAGTCAATAGTAAATAGTGATTAGCTTTTAGTCGCAGTCACAGTTTTCAGTTTCCAAAACTTGAAACTTTAAGCCTGACTCGAGAGCTATGCTCGAACAGGCGAAGCAAACAAAACACAACAAATAAAAAAACATGAGCAAAGTAGCTATTATAATGGGAAGCATCTCAGACATGCCAGTTATGCAGGATGCAATCGACATATTAAAACAATTCAATGTTGAAGTTGAAGTAGATATTGTTTCGGCACACAGAACGCCAGAGAAATTATTCGATTTCAGCAAAAACGCACATACTCGCGGGATTTCGGTAATTATTGCTGGAGCAGGCGGTGCGGCACATCTACCTGGAATGGTAGCTTCAATGTCTCCGCTTCCTATAATTGGAGTTCCAGTAAAATCAAGCAATTCGATTGATGGTTGGGATTCTGTTTTATCTATTCTACAAATGCCGGGCGGAGTTCCTGTTGCAACAGTAGCTTTAAACGGAGCAAAAAATGCCGGAATCTTAGCGGCACAAATCATCGGAAGCCATGACAAAAAAGTTTTGGACACGATTATTGCTTATAAAGAAGAATTGAAAGCTGCGGTAAATAAAGCGGCTGAAGGTTTAAAATAAGTTTTCAGTCGCAGTCTCAGTTTTCAGTTCCTATTGAGACTGAAAACCGAGACTGCGACTGCGACTGAATACTTAAAAATAATTCTTAGCCTCAGTTCACACTGAAAACTGAGACTGAGACTGAAAACTAAAAAAATGAGCGTATTAACACAACATTTCAATACCAAACATAACACCGCGCCTTTTTCGCAAATTAAAATCGAAGATTACGTTCCGGCTTTTCAGGAAGGAATTGCTTTGGCTAAAGCTGAAATTGATGCGATTGTAAATAATCCAGACGCGCCAACTTTTGAAAACACAATTGTAGCAATGGATTTTTCTGGCGATATTTTAGATCGTCTTTCTAGTGTTTTCTTCAATTTAAATTCGGCTGAAACGAATGACGAAATGCAGAAAATTGCTCAGGAAGTTTCACCTTGGCTTTCAGAATTCGGAAATGACATTCGTTTGAATGCTGAATTGTTTGCGCGCGTAAAAGCCGTTTACGATCAAAAAGAAAGTTTGAACCTCAACCCAGAGCAAACTACTTTATTAGATAAAAAATATAAAAGCTTTTCTAGAAACGGAGCTAATTTGCCAGAAGACAAGAAAAATCAATTAAGAGAAATCGACAAAGAATTATCGAAATTGAGTTTACAATTTGGCGAAAATGTTTTGGCTGAAACCAATGCTTTCGAAATGCACTTAACTGATGAAAAAGATTTGTCTGGTTTGCCGGAAGGAGCAATTGAAGCCGCTCGTTCATTGGCGAAAGCCCAAGAAAAAGAAGGCTGGATTTTCACTTTAGATCATCCAAGCTATATTCCGTTTTTGACTTATGCCGATAATCGTGAATTGCGTAAAAAAATGGCAATTGCTTTTGGAGCAAAAGGTTTTCAAAACAACGAATTCGACAATCAAGAAAATGTTTTAAAGATTGCAAAATTGCGTCACGAAAGAGCGAATTTATTAGGTTATAAAACGCACGCTCATTTTGTTCTAGAAGAAAGAATGGCCGAAAGTCCAGAAAAAGTATTTTCTTTTTTGAATGATTTATTGGCAAAAGCAAAACCTGCGGCTCAAAAAGAATTTGCAGAATTAACCGCTTTCGCGAAAGAACTAGACGGAATCGAGCAATTGGAAAAATGGGACGGCGCTTATTATTCTGAAAAACTAAAACAACAGCTTTTTAATTTAGATGATGAAAAACTAAAACCTTATTTCCAATTAGAAAAAGTTTTGGACGGTGCTTTTACAGTGGCCAAAAAACTTTACGGTTTAACTTTTACCGAAGTTTTTGATATCGATAAATACCACGAAGAAGTAACAACTTATGAAGTTCGTGATGCTAAAAATGATTTAGTTTCGATTTTCTACGCTGATTTCTTCCCAAGAAAAGGAAAAAGAAATGGCGCTTGGATGACTTCATTCAAATCGCAATATGTAAAAGACGGCGTAAACGAAAGGCCACACATTTCGAACGTTTGCAATTTTACAAAACCAACCGAAACTAAACCTTCGTTATTGACTTTTAATGAAGTAACGACTTTATTCCACGAATTCGGTCACGGATTACACGGAATGTTGGCCGACACGGTTTATCCAAGTTTGTCTGGAACTTCTGTTTATTGGGATTTCGTAGAATTACCAAGTCAGATTATGGAGAATTGGTGTTACGAACCAGAAGCTTTGGCTTTGTTTGCGAATCACTACGAAACGGGAGAAATTATTCCGATTGAGTATGTTCAGAAAATTAAAGAAAGTGCAAGTTTCCAAGAAGGTTTAGCAACGTTACGCCAATTAAGTTTCGGATTATTAGATATGGCTTGGCACGGACAAGATCCAACAAGTATTACAGATTTGAAAACGTTCGAAATAGAGCAATTTGCGAACACGCAATTGTATCCAGATGTAAAAGAAAATGCGATGAGCACTGCTTTTTCACATATTTTCCAAGGTGGATATTCTTCTGGATATTACAGCTACAAATGGGCTGAAGTTTTAGACGCAGATGCTTTTGAATATTTCCATGAAAATGGGATTTTCAATGAAGAAATCGCTAAAAAATTCAAAGACAACGTACTTTCTAAAGGAGGAACAGAACACCCAATGACTTTATACAAACGTTTCAGAGGTCAAGAACCAAAACCTGAAGCATTGTTGAAAAGAGCAGGATTATTATAAAGCTTCTAACTTGCTAAGCATCTTAGGGATTTTAATAAAAAAACCGAAGCAAAAAATGCTTCGGTTTTTTTATTTGATTTTGTCTAGCTATCTTAGCATTTTTGAATCTTAATCTTACAAAATACATTTTGAAAAAATATTTTAGAATAGCCCTTTACCTTGCGATTATCGGATTGGTTGCGATTGTTTCTGTAAACTATTACGTTAAAAATTCTACCAAAAAATACATTCATTATTCCATTAAAAAATTTCCAAAAAATGATGTTGGAATTATTTTTGGAGCTGGAATTAACGGAAATCAGCCGAGCAAATATTTAAAGGATCGACTTGATGCAGGAATTATGCTTTGGAAAGCAAAACGTATCAATAAAATTCTCCTTTCGGGAGATAATGGCCGCGACGAATATGATGAATTGACGGTTATGAAAAATTACTGCTATTCTCACGGAGTTGATACTACAAAGATTTTTATTGACTATGCTGGCTTTGATACTTATTCAACAATGTATCGCGCGAAACATATTTTCAAAATAAAAAAAGCCACTTTAATTTCACAAGAATATCATTTGAACCGCGCGATTTATATCGGAAACAAATTGGAAATAAAATCTGCTGGTTATTCTGCGAATCAAGGAGAATATTTAGGCTATAATTATGTTCGTTTTAGAGAATCTCTTTCGATTTGTAAATCATTTTTTGATGTTTTAAGAAATCGCGAACCGAAGTTTTTAGGCGGAGAAATTAATATTAATGGAGAATCAAATTATTCGAAAGACGATAAGCGATAAAAACAAAACCCTGCAACTTGCAGGGTTTTCAGTTTAATATCTAAAGACAAAGAATAAAAATCTTTCTTCTTTGCTCTTTACTCTTTTTCTAGAACACGTTTTGCCAATTTTCCAACAGTCAATCCTTGCACAACAATTGAGAATAAAACCACAATATAAGTTACCTCTAAAAGTAAGTTTTTATATTCTCCTTCAGGCATAGAAAGTACAAGTGCAATAGAAACTCCTCCTCGGATTCCTCCCCAAACTAAAACCATCAAAGAACCTTTGTTATAGGCCGATTTAATTCCGAAAAATTTAAAGATATCAAAGAATTTCCACGGTAAAACGATAGAAGTCAATCTTGAAAACAGTACAATAAAAATAGCTACAAAACCTGTCAATAATTGTTTGTTCAAATCTGGAAGCAATAACAATTCGAAACCAATAAATAAGAATAAAACAGCATTTAAGATTTCGTCAATAAGTTCCCAAAACTTCCCTAGGTAATCTTTAGTAACTTCGCTCATGGCAACTTTTTTACCATAATTACCAATAATCAATCCGGCAACAACCATCGCTAACGGACTAGAAACGTGTAGCGCCTGAGCAACTAAAAATCCTCCTGTTACAATAGAAAGTGTGATTAAAACCGAAACTTTATAATCGTCGACTTTTTTCATGACTCTTGAAGCTGTAAATCCGAAAACTGCTCCTAATAAAAGTCCGCCGATTCCTTCTTTTATAAACAACCAAGTAATTGAGCTAAAAGTTGCGTCAAATGTTGGATCTGTAGCCATTTTTAGAACAACAGCAAACATTACTACCGCTACTCCATCGTTAAACAAAGATTCACCAACAATTTTAGTTTCTATTCTTTTTGGGACTTTCGCTTCTTTCAAAACCCCCAAAACCACAATCGGATCGGTAGGAGAAATTAAAGTTCCAAAAACTAAACAGAATATATAAGGTATTTTTATTCCTAAAAGTGGTGCTATATAAAAAAGAAGCATTGAAATAATTAAGGCTGATAATACGACACTTATGGTAGAATAAATCATAATTGGAACTTTTTGTTCTTTAAGATCTGAGATATTCACGTGCAATGCACCCGCAAACAACAAGAAGTTCAACATCGCTCCCATCAAGATTTCGTTGAAATCAAATTGTTTAATTAAATCAAAAAAATGTTTGGTGGTTGCAGGAAAATAAGAATCTCCCAAAAGGCGAATTCCTACTGAAACCAGCATAGCAATAATCATGATTCCGATAGTTCCCGGAAGCTTTAAAAATCTTAAATTCAAATAGGCGAAGAAAGAAGCCAGTACAATAAGTACCGAAAAAGTGTAGTATAATTCCATAAAAAGTGATTTTTACAAAAATAGCCGTATCATTATTTAATCAAAATTTCGTGGGTTGAATTAACATAACTTTATAATTAGTTTAAAGACATCTTTAAATGTAAAAGGCCGTCTGTTATGACGGCCTTTTAACTCAAAATTATAGTCAACTCAGAAAATTTAATTAATCTGAGTTATTCCTTTTATACCAACTCAGACTTTAATTCTTTTGCAGCTGCTACTGGTACATTTTCAACAGCGTGATTCCAATATGAGAAACCACCTTGACCATCCCAAGCATTGTTAATTGCTAAATTAGCATTAAATTCTGCTAAGAAAGAACCAATTCCTGGAGGCGCAACAGATTGAACATATTGTCCTTGCAAACTCACTACTTGTGTAAATTGACCTAATCCAGTAGAAAATATTTTTCCTTTTACTTGAACCACAATGTGGCTATCTGCTCCTTGAACAGCTTGTGTAATTACTACTGTTCCTGAAACTGAATGTTGCGATGGAACAACAACTAAACTAAATGCTGCGATTGGAGCGCCTGGTGTTCCTACATTTCCGATTGTACCTTTTGCTAAATAAGCACCTGCTAATAATTCTGACATAACTTGTTGTTTTTGGTTTCCTACTCATAAGGCTTTTCGGATCCGCCTCGTTTTTTTTAGTGGGTTCTGCTCCACGTTTTTTGTAAAAAAATATCTCAGAATTCATTTCAGATAAGTGCTATAGGTTCATTTTCTCAAATCTAAAGTGCAGATTCGAATAGTAGGCTTAAATGGGGAATGAGAATTGAGGCTTTTTCTTACAGGAACAAAGTAAAGGATATTGTAAGAAAAAGAAATGAGTACAAATACCTGATTTAAAGAATATTCTTCTTTTTAAATTATCTTTCAATTATTTTTGAAAGTTTAAAAACTTTTGTTTACATTTGATCCATGGAATTCAAAGAAGCAAAAAATAAATTCGTTCAAACATGGGGAGCATTAGGTTCTCAATGGGGCATTAATAAAACTATGGCACAGATTCATGCTTTATTAATGGTTTCGAATGAAGCTGTTTCTATGGAAGACATAATGGAAGAATTGCAAATCTCTCGCGGAAATGCAAGTATGAACCTAAGAGCTTTAATGGATTGGGGAATTGTTTACAAAGAATTTAAAGCTGGCGAAAGAAAAGAATTCTTTACAGCAGAAAAAGATTTGGACGAATTGGCTGTTAAAATTTCGAGAGAAAGAAGTAAAAGAGAAATCAAACCTGCTCTTAAAATCTTAAAAGAAGTTTCGACTATTGAAGCTAATGAATCTGCAGAAGAGAAACACTTTGTGGATCAGACTTCTAAATTGTACGATTTCGTTTTAAAAGCTGATAATATGTTAGATAAAATGACTGAATTTAATGATAACTGGCTTGGAAAGTTGTTTTTAAAAATGATGAAATAAAAAATTTTAATCAAAACTTTCAATATTTTCTGAAAGTTTAAAACAATCAATAACCATGATAATACTAAAACAAATAAACCTTTTTGCTTTGCCATTTGTTTTTCATGTGGAATGATTTTTTACAAATCCTTTTGTATCACTAATTGCAAATATTACGGCAATTTATTTTTTTAGAATATTAATTAAATACGAAAAAATACAATGACATTATTTACAACACTTCACAAAATCAACAAAGTCTTCTATTTTACTACTCTCGGGCTTTATCTTTTATTCGTATATCCTGGAATGTTATTTCAAATAGCATTGGGAATTGTGCAAATTTTAATCGGGATTATTTTATTTATAAAAAGAGAAAAACTTAGTCAATCAGATTTAAATAAAGTTAGCAACTATTGGATTTTAGTATTAGCAGCGTTTGTATTTATTGTATTCAATTTAAAATTTGGAAATGATTTAGGCAATTTCATTTTTCTTTTTCTATTTCCAATGTCAATTGCAACATATTTTTATTTCGTTACTGCAAACCTTAATTCAGATTCATTTCTAGAAGCAGAATGGAAAAATTTAGCCTTATTCAATTATGAAATTGACCCTGAGGTTTTAAAAAAATATGTTCCCACTGGAACTGAAATTGATATTTGGAATAACAAATGTTATGTAAGCTTGGTTGGATTTATGTTTGAAAACACGAAAGTTTTAGGATTGAAAGTTCCATTTCACATCAATTTTGAAGAAGTAAATTTGAGATTTTATGTCAAACGTTTTGAAAACGGAGAATGGAAACGAGGCGTTGTTTTCATTAAAGAAATTGTTCCGAAAAAAGCAATCACTTTTATTGCCAATACTTTGTATCAAGAACATTATGAAACTCAAAAAATGAAACATGAAATCATTGAAAATAAAAACACTAATACATTTATTTATCAATGGAAAAATGACAAAAAATGGAATACAATTGAAATCGAAACTAAAAAAGATTTAAGCGAAATCGAAGTTGGTTCAGAAGCTGAATTTATTACCGAACATTATTTTGGATATACCAAAATCAGCAAAGAAATAACTTTTGAATATGAAGTTACACATCCGAGATGGGAACAATTTGAAGTTTTAAATCATCAAATTGATATTGATTTCAGAAAAACTTACGGTAGCGATTTTGAATTTCTTCAAACTCAAAAACCAGCTTCTGTATTCTTAGCAAAAGGATCAAAAATTACAGTGAAAAATAAAAGAAAGATTCAGTTGTTTCCAGTTGAAGAAGAATTATACGCTTAACTCGTTAGATGAATTTAAATATTTAACACATAGAAACATAGATTTTTATCTCAAAAAGAGCACAAAAGAAACTAGTTTCCACACATAGATAAACTATGTGAATTAAAATTAGTGAAACGCCTTTTTCTACCTTTTAAAAGCTATGTTTCTATGTGTTGAAAACATCAACCTTAAAACCTAAAATTATGAAAACGCTCGAAAACCAAACTTTGCTTTATGATGAAGATTGTCCGCTTTGCAGTTTATATACTACTGGATTTGTAAAAAGCGGTATGTTGGATCAAAACGGAAGAAAATCTTATTGCCAGTTATCTGAAGAAGAGCAAAATTTTGTGGATTTAAAACGTGCTCCAAACGAAATTGCTTTGGTCGACAATAAAACCAAAACCGTAACTTATGGAATTGATAGTTTGATCAAAGTGGTTGGTTTTTCTTTTCCTTTAATTGAAAAAATAGCAAATGCAAAGCCTATTCATTTCATTCTGAAAAAGCTTTATTCTTTTGTTTCTTATAATCGAAAAGTCATTATTCCGGGAAATGTAAAAGAAGAAAACAAATTGCAATGCATTCCCGATTTCAATTACAAATATAGATTTCTGTTTATCGGATTTGCTTTGACTATAACAACTTTCGCTTTATTCGGATATTCTAATTTGATTTTGAATTTTCCGAAAAACACTATTACAAGAGAATTAATTTTAGCTTTTGGACAAATTGTTTTTCAAGCTTTATTTCTTTTCAAATTGAACAAACAAACTATACTTAATTATGCAGGAAATGTAATGACGGTTTCTTTGATGGGAAGTTTAATTCTAATGCCAATTTTAATCTTAAGTCAGTTTGTTCTGCTTCCGCAAATGATAGTTTTGGGCTGGTTTGGGGTTACGGTTTTGATTATGTTTTTAGAACATTTTAGAAGAGTGAAACTTTTAAAACTTCCTTTTTATTTATCTTTCACTTGGGTTCTTTATAGAATTATTGCTCTGTTTCTAATTTTAAATTAATTAAAAAGAATCGCCACGAATTCACGAATCTTTCACATCTTATTTATTTATAATTCGTGAATTCGTGGCGAAAAAAAATCGCACAACATGACTAAACTTATTATAGCAGCCGGAACTGGATTTTTAGGACAGATTTTAGTAAATCATTTCAAAAATAAATTTGATGAAATCGTGATTCTAACTCGAGGAAAATCTCAAATAGTTGACGGAATTAAATACGTAAACTGGAACGCCAAAACATTTTCTGGTTGGGAAAAGGAATTAGAAAACGCGACAGTTTTAATAAACCTTGCTGGAAAATCTGTTGATTGTCGTTACACGAAAGAAAACAAAAAGAAGATTTTATGGTCTAGAATTGACAGTACCAAAGTATTGAATAAAGCAGTTTTAAATTGCCAAAATCCGCCGAAACATTGGCTGAATTCATCAACGGCAACTATTTATCGTTTTTCTTTAGACAAACAAATGGATGAAGCCGATGGAGAAATTGGAAATGACTTTTCTATTAATGTCGCTTTGTCTTGGGAAAAAGCATTTTTTAAAACTGAAACTCCGCGAACTTTAAAAACTGCTTTACGAACTTCTATTGTTTTAGGAAAAAATGGTGGCGCTTTGATTCCGCTAAAAGCTTTAGCGAAAATTGGTTTTGGAGGAAAACAAGGAAACGGCAATCAGTTTATAAGTTGGATTCATGAAGAAGATTTTGCTAATGCTGTTGACTTTATTATTGAAAAAGAAATGACGGGTGTTATTAATGTCGTTTCTCCTGAACCTATTCGAAACAAAGATTTCATGCAAAAACTTAGAAAAGCTGTTGGTTTTCCATTCGGAATTTCGTTGAATACTTTTCTTCTAGAAATTGGTTCTTTTTTCATTCGAACTGAAACGGAATTGGTTTTGAAAAGTAGAAATGTTATTCCAAAAAGACTTTTGGAAAATGGCTTTCAATTTAAGTTTGGGAATATTGATGAAGCTTTTGAAGATTTAGTAAAATAACGAACTTCTTTCTAATACAATTCACACAATTTTGTCATTCCGAGGAACGAGGAATCTTCGCAAGAAACTCGACAAAGATTGGCGATTAACATTGTGGAGCTACTAACGAAGATTCCTCGTTCCTCGGAATGACAAGATTGCGAAAAACAAAACAAGAATTTCATGACAACAATATATCTAACCACCAAAATAAACGCTCCAATAAAAACAGTTTTCGATGCCTCAAGAAACATCGATATTCATCAACAATCTGCGAGTCCATCAAAAGAAAAAGCAATTGCTGGAATAACTTCTGGTTTAATTAATTTAAACGAAACCGTAACTTGGCGCGGCAAACATTTTGGTTTTTATCTGACTCACAAAAGTCGAATTACCGCAATGAATCTTTATGATTATTTTGTGGACGAAATGGAAGAAGGCAAATTCAAATCTTTCAAACATGAACATTTTTTTGAAGAAGAAAATGGAATTACGATCATGAAAGACAAATTGCAATATGAAACTCCGTTTGGAATATTTGGAAGATTATTTGATGTCTTGTTTTTGAAAAAACATCTAACAAATTTTCTTCTGGAAAGAAATAAAGTTCTGAAAGAAGTTTCGGAGCAAACAATTTAATTTATCTAAAAAAAGCAATCATCAACCACCAAAAGATCGGAACGCTTTCTACCCAAAAAGACGTATAATATCTGGAACGATTTGAATTGGCGAAAAAGATAAACAACATCAGCATTACAACCATAATCAAGTTTATAATGGCATCATGAATGTTGAATGTCGAAATAAAAACCTCCAAAAACCAAAACGGAATCAATAACAAAAATCCTAAAAGTTTGGTTTTCTTCACTCCGATTGTCTGCGGAACGGTTTGCAAATGCGGATCGTCATTGGCTAAATCTAAAATTTCAAAAACTAAAATTAGTACAAAAACCAGAATAAAACGCTGAATGCATTTGATAAAGAAATCTATCGTTGAAGGTAATTCGGCATTTATTAAAGGTAAAACCAAAGTTGCGCCAACCCAACAAAGTGCTACGATATAAATTTTTACTCCTGCCCAATTTCTGGCATTTCTTCTATTGGGAAAAAAGGGCAATGTATATAGTGCGGTGATGGCAAAAATTCCGACGGAGACAATCTGGGTAATTCTTTTTAAATGAAAGAAATAATACCCGACTAAAATCACCGAAATAAAACTCAAAACAGCGATAATTTTTAGCTGCGTTCCAATCGGGTTTTTCTTTACGCGAACAAGTGCGTCATATTTTACGAAATTATATCCTACAATTGTTCCGAAAAAAACGAAAAGCGCCATCGGCTCATCGTACTGAATATGAAACACATGAAACGTAATTCGGACCAAAGCATAACACGATAAAGCCACGTGAATACTGCTGTTTAAATAAAAATCGAAAATTTGTTTTAGAAGTTTCATATCTCAAATCTAATCATTTATTAACAAATCATATCATTAGTTAGAAATTTGATAAAAAATGAAGTTAAAAATACCTATTAAATTATTAATAATACTTAATTTTGCGCCACAAAAAAACAACACATTTACTTTTAAATGTGATTCGTAGATCAAAAGATACACGATCACATTAATTTAAAAAAATTTAGATAGCTACATGAAAACAGATGCTTTTGCTTTAAGACACATTGGTCCAAGAGAAACTGATCTTCAGCACATGCTGAAAACTATTGGAGTTGACTCAATCGAGCGACTTGTTTACGAAACCCTTCCGGACGATATTCGTTTAAAAGCACCTTTAAATTTAGATCCTGCAATGACAGAATATGAATTTGCAAATCATATTCAGGAATTAGGAAAGAAAAATAAAGTATTCAAATCATACATTGGTTTGGGTTATCACCCAACTATCGTTCCTGCTCCAATTCAGAGAAATATCTTCGAAAACCCAGGATGGTACACAGCTTACACACCTTACCAAGCAGAAATTGCTCAAGGTCGTTTAGAAGCTATTTTAAATTTCCAAACTACAGTTATTGAATTAACTGGAATGGAAATCGCCAATGCATCTTTATTAGACGAAGGAACTGCAGCGGCAGAAGCTATGGCTTTACTGTTTGACGTTCGTACTCGTGATCAAAAGAAAAACAATACACATAAATTCTTCGTTTCTGAAGAAATTTTACCACAAACTTTATCTGTACTTCAAACACGTTCAACTCCAATTGGAATTGAATTAGTTGTTGGAAACCACGAAACATTTGATTTTTCAAATGAATTCTTCGGAGCTATTTTACAGTACCCAGGAAAATATGGTCAGGTAAATGATTATAGCGCTTTTGTTGCTAAAGCAAAAGAAAACGAAATTAAAGTAGCTTTTGCTGCTGATATTTTATCATTAGCAACTTTAACTTCTCCGGGAGAAATGGGAGCAGCAGTTGTTGTTGGAACTTCACAACGTTTTGGTGTACCAATGGGTTACGGTGGTCCTCACGCTGCATTTTTTGCAACTAAAGATGAGTACAAACGTTCTATGCCAGGTCGTATCATTGGAGTTTCTGTTGATGCAAACGGAAACCGCGCTTTACGTATGGCTTTAGGAACTCGTGAGCAACACATCAAACGTGAAAAAGCGACTTCAAACATTTGTACTGCTCAAGTTTTATTAGCAGTTATGGCTGGAATGTACGCAGTTTACCACGGGCCAGAAGGTTTGAAATATATTGCAAACAAAGTTCATGCATCGGCGGTTACTACTGCTGAAGCTTTAAATAAAATTGGAGTTTCTCAAGTTAACTCGGCATACTTTGATACAATCTTAGTAAAAGCAGATGCTCAAAAAGTAAAAGCTGTTGCTGAGAAAAACGAAGTAAACTTCTTCTATGTTGATTCTGATACGATTTCTATTTCGTTAAACGAAACAACTTCAATTAATGACATCAACCAAATCGTTGCTATTTTTGCTGAAGCTTTAGGAAAAGAAACGGTTTCTGTTTCTGAATTAACTGAGGCTAGTCAATTACCAGCTTCATTAGAAAGAACATCTTCTTTCTTAACGCATGATGTTTTCAACAATCATCATTCAGAAAGCCAATTGATGCGTTACATCAAAAAATTAGAGCGTAAAGATTTATCATTGAATCACTCGATGATTTCATTAGGTTCTTGTACGATGAAATTAAACGCAGCTTCTGAAATGTTGCCTTTATCAATGCCAAACTGGAACAGCATTCACCCTTTTGCACCAGTTGAGCAAGCTCAAGGTTACATCACAATGCTTAAAAAATTAGAAGAGCAATTAAATGTAATTACAGGTTTTGCTGGAACAACTTTACAGCCAAACTCTGGAGCGCAAGGAGAATATGCTGGTTTAATGGCGATTCGTGCTTACCACATGTCAAGAAACGAAGGTCACCGTAATGTATGTTTGATTCCATCATCGGCTCACGGAACAAATCCTGCTTCTGCAGCGATGGCTGGAATGAAAATCATTGTTACGAAAACGACTCCAGAAGGAAATATTGATGTAGAAGATTTAAGAGAAAAAGCAATTGAACATAAAGATGATTTATCTTGTTTAATGGTAACGTATCCTTCTACTCACGGAGTTTTCGAATCTTCAATTATCGAAATCACAAAATTAATCCACGAAAATGGTGGATTAGTATATATGGATGGTGCAAACATGAACGCGCAAGTTGGATTAACAAATCCTGCTACAATTGGCGCTGACGTTTGTCATTTAAACTTACACAAAACTTTCGCTATTCCTCACGGTGGTGGTGGACCTGGTGTTGGACCAATTTGTGTTAACGAAAAATTAGTTCCGTTTTTACCAACAAACCCGATCTTAAAAGTTGGTGGTGAACAAGCAATTACAGCTATTTCATCTGCACCTTACGGATCTGCTTTAGTATGTTTAATCTCTTACGGTTACATCACAATGATGGGAGCTGAAGGATTAAAAAGCGCTACTGAGCATGCAATCTTGAATGCAAACTACATGAAATCTCGTTTCGAAGGTCACTACCCAATTCTTTACACAGGAGAATGCGGAAGAGCAGCTCACGAAATGATTTTAGATTGCCGTGCATTCAAAGAAAACGGAATCGAAGTTGGTGATATCGCAAAACGTTTAATGGATTACGGTTTCCACGCTCCAACGGTTTCTTTCCCAGTTGCAGGAACTTTAATGATCGAGCCTACAGAATCTGAAGATTTAGCAGAATTAGATCGTTTTTGTGATGCGCTTATCTCAATCAGAAAAGAGATCGAAGCAGCAACAGCTGATGATAAAAACAATGTATTGAAAAATGCACCTCATACATTAGCAATGTTAACTACAGATGCTTGGAATTTCCCTTATACAAGAGAAAAAGCGGCTTATCCATTAGATTACATCGCTGAAAACAAATTCTGGCCATCTGTTCGTCGTGTTGACGATGCTTACGGTGACAGAAATTTAGTTTGTAGCTGTGCTCCTATCGAAGCTTACATGGAAAGCTAAAAAATAGTTTTTCTAAATATATTTCAAACCCGACAGATTTTAAAAGTTTGTCGGGTTTTATTTTTGTTTCAAGTTTCAGGTTTTCAGGTTATGTAGGCAACTTGAAACCTGAAACTTGAAACTTTTTTGAAACTTCGGTAGCTTCCTCCTATCCCTCAAGCGATCAAGGCTATAAAGAAGATTCGGATTTATAAAAACATAACTTTTTGTTAGATTTATGTGAAATTATTTTCTTAAAACAATAATTTTGACCAAATTTAATATTTCAAAAAACCAGCTTCAATCGTTTGAAATCTAGGAAATATTAAAAAATCATTAGAAAAAATACAATATATCAACTTAAAAATCGTTTTTTCATAATTATATGCATGCATACTATTTTTTATGATAGTTATCATAATATTATTTATACATTAGCGCTAAATTTATCGGATAATTAAAGGGAAAAATGAAAATAAAAATTATTGGTATTGGAAGTTACATTCCTAACCTCGAAGTTAAGAACACAGATTTTGACAAACATGTTTTTTTAAATGAAGATGGAACTCCATTTGGTTACCCGAACGAAGTCGTTATTAAAAAATTTAAAGGCATTACCGGAATTCAAAACCGTCGTTATGCTGAACCTCAATACAATTCTTCTGATTTAGCTTTTTTCGCTGCACAAAAAGCAATCGCAAATGCAGGAATCGATGCTGAAACTTTAGACTACATTATTTTCGCTCATAATTTTGGTGATGTAAAAGTAGGGACACATCAAACTGATGTTTTACCTAGTTTAGCAACCAGAGTTAAAAACAAATTAGGAATTAAAAATCCTAAATGTGTGGCGTACGATATTCTTTTTGGATGTCCAGGCTGGATTGAAGGCGTGCTTCAAGCCAATGCTTTTATCAAATCTGGAATGGCAAAAAGAGTTATGGTAATTGGAGCTGAAACTTTATCAAGAGTTGTTGATGATCACGACCGTGATTCTATGATTTATTCTGATGGAGCTGGAGTTTCAATTTTAGAAGCATCAACTGATGAAGCTGGATTATTATCTTACGAAAGCGCTACTTATGCCAATGATGAAGCGAATTATCTTTTCTTCGGAAAATCGTACAATCCAGATTTAGATCCAGACATTAAATACATTAAAATGTATGGCCGTAAAATCTATGAATTTGCTTTAAACAATGTTCCGTGCGCTATGAAAAGCTGCTTAGATAAAAGTGGAATCGCAATTGACGAAGTGAAAAAAATCTTGATTCACCAAGCCAACGAAAAAATGGATGAAGCAATTATCGAACGTTTTTACAAACTTTACGATAAAACGGCTCCAAAAGACATTATGCCAATGAGCATTCACGATTTAGGAAATAGCAGTGTTGCGACAGTTCCTACTTTATTCGATTTGATTTTGCAAGGAAAAATAGAAAACCAAGAAATCAACAAAGGCGATGTTCTAATTTTTGCTTCAGTTGGAGCGGGAATGAATATTAATGCTTTTGTTTACCGATATTAAAATTTAAAGTCGAATAAAAAATCTCGCAAAGACGCGAAATCGCAAAGTTTTTTAAACCATATAAGCAATATAAGATATTTTAAGTTTTCACTTAATTGAACTTATATTGCTTATATGGTTTATTTTTTTCATGAATACTTTGCGACTTTGCGTCTTTGCGAGAGATTCATTTTTAAACTAACCATCGTAACTGAACACTGACTACTTTTTTAGTATATTTGCGACCTAATTAAAATCAAGAACGAGAGATTGTTCGTTCGCTTTAACTATGTACGAAAAAACGTTTCCGAATAAAAGATTCAAACTTACCTTAGAGTTTTTACAAAAGCACGTTAGCACATCAGAAACCATTTTTGATTTTGGAGTTCCAAATCCGTTTTCTAAAATAATGGAAGAAAATGGTTATACGGTAAAGAACACAAAAGGCGAAGATTTAGACAACGATCAAACGGCTTTACAAACAGAAGATTATACTGTTTTTACTGCATTTGAAATTTTCGAACATTTGCTAAATCCATACACGATTTTACAAAACGTAAAATGTGATAAATTACTAATTTCAATTCCGTTACGTTTATGGTTTTCGCCAGCATACCGTTCTAAAACAGATATGTGGGACAGACATTACCATGAGTTTGAAGACTGGCAATTGGATTGGCTTTTAGAAAAAACAGGCTGGAAAATCACCGACCGTTTGCAATTTACACATCCAGTAAAAAAGTTTGGATTAAGACCTTTATTGAGATATTTCACTCCAAGATATTACATTGTGGTAGCTGAAAAAGTTAAGATCTAAGATTTTTGATTAACGATTTTTGATTTATGATTTTAAAAAGCGGGAAAACCAATGTGAAATCTAAAATTTAAAATCTAAAATTTTCATATGAAATATTACATCGTCATTCCTGCACATAATGAGCAAGACTTGATTGGTCTGACTTTACAATCTTTGGTAACTCAAACTGTTTTACCAACAAAAGTTGTGGTTGTAAATGACAATTCAACTGATAAAACAGAAGAAGTTGTTTTAAGTTTTGCAAAAGAGAATCCGTACATCTCTGTTGTAAACAAAACTTCGGATGCCATTCATATGCCGGGAAGTAAAGTAATTCAGGCTTTTCAAAAAGGTTTTGCAACTTTAGATTCAAATTACGACATCATTGTAAAAATTGACGGCGATTTAATTTTTCCACCTAATTATTTCGAAACCATTATCAAACATTTCGAATCAGATCCAAAAGTTGGAATGGTTGGCGGATTTTGCTACATCGATAAAAATGGCGAATGGGTTTTAGAAAATCTCACCGATAAAGATCATATTCGAGGAGCATTAAAAGCATACAGAAAAGAAACTTTTCAGCAAATTGGCGGTTTAAGACCTGCAATGGGCTGGGACACGGTTGACGAATTACTTTGTAAATATTACGATTGGAAAATTGTAACCGACCAATCTTTACATGTAAAACACTTAAAACCAACAGGAGCAAATTATAACAAAACAGCTCGTTACAAACAAGGCGAAGCTTTTTATACTTTAGGTTATGGTTTTTGGATCACAGCAATTGCTTCGGCAAAACTGGCGATGATGAAAAAGAAACCATTCTTATTTTTAGATTATATAAGAGGATTTTGGAAAGCCAAAAAAGCCAAAACGCCTTTATTAGTTACACCAGAACAGGCTAAATTTATTCGAAACTATCGTTTCAAAAAAATGAAAGAAAAGTTAATTTGATTGACAAACCGGCCGAAAAACCGGAACGTATAACTCAAAACTCATAACTTATTTTTACCTTAGCCAATATTTAAAAATTATGATGCTAATTCGTTATTTATCCCAAATCGGGAAATATTTTTTAATGCTGAAAGAAATTTTCAATAAACAGACCAAATGGCCTGTTATGAAAAAATTGATTTTCAAAGAAATCGACGATTTAATTATTGACTCTCTTGGAATTGTCTGTTTTATCTCTTTCTTCATCGGAGGAGTTGTTGCCATTCAGACAGCATTAAATTTAACCAATCCTTTAATTCCAAAATATTTAATTGGTTTTGCTACACGTCAATCTGTGGTTTTGGAGTTTGCTCCTACTTTTATTTCGGTAATTATGGCCGGAAAAATGGGATCTTACATTACTTCAAGTATCGGAACAATGCGCGTTACAGAACAAATTGATGCTTTAGAAGTTATGGGAGTTAACTCAGTAAACTATCTTGTTTTTCCAAAAATCATCGCATTATTAATGTACCCTTTCGTAATCGGAATAAGTATGTTTTTAGGAATTTTTGGTGGATGGCTTGCTTGTGCTTACGGAGGATTTTCAACTGGTGCAGATTTTATTATGGGAGCTCAGAAAGATTTCATTCCTTTCCATATTACTTATGCTTTTATCAAAACTTTAATCTTTGCAATGTTATTGGCAACAATTCCGTCTTTTCACGGATATTACATGAAAGGTGGAGCATTAGAAGTTGGTAAGGCAAGTACAACATCATTTGTTTGGACATCTGTTACTATTATCCTTCTAAATTATATATTAACTCAATTATTGCTAGGATAATGATAGAAGTAAAAAATATAGAAAAATCATTTGGTGACAGCAAAGTTTTAAAAGGCGTTTCAACGGTTTTTGAAACTGGAAAAACTAACTTGATTATTGGACAAAGTGGATCTGGAAAAACGGTTTTATTAAAAACGTTATTAGGAATTCACACCCCAGACGCAGGAACAATTGAATTTGACGGAAGAGTTTATTCTGATTTAGACAAAGATGAAAAACGTGAATTGCGAACTGAAATCGGAATGGTATTTCAAGGCAGCGCATTGTTTGACTCTATGACTGTTGAAGAAAATGTGGCTTTTCCATTGAGAATGTTTACCAATAATACTAAGTCACAAATCAAAGAACGCGTTGATTTCGTTCTAGAAAGAGTAAATCTAGTTGACGCTCATAAAAAATTGCCTTCTGAGATTTCTGGAGGTATGCAGAAACGTGTTGCTATTGCTCGTGCGATTGTAAATAATCCAAAGTATTTGTTTTGTGATGAGCCTAACTCAGGTTTGGATCCTAATACTTCGACTTTGATTGACAACTTAATTCAGGAAATTACAAAAGAATACAACATTACAACCGTAATTAATACTCACGATATGAACTCTGTAATGGAAATCGGTGAGAATATTGTTTTCTTAAAGAAAGGCCTTAAAGCTTGGCAAGGAACGAAAGAAGAAATCTTCACAACCGACAATGAAGCGGTCGTTAAATTTGTTTATTCTTCAAATCTTTTCAAGAAAGTAAGAGAAGCTTATTTAAAAGGCTAAAGTCTTGTAAAATTTAAATATTAAAAATCCCAAACTCCAAAGTTTACTACAATTGGAATTTGGGATTTTTTATTGGATTTTCTTTTAGTGAACATTGATCAGCTCGACTTCTGCATTCGGATTAAAAAGATATGTTTTTCCGGAGCTTATTTCGATGCATTCAAAACGTTTGGTACGAACGGCCAATTTCTTAAAAACTTTTCCGTTTTTGATCCTAAAAACACTTCCGTAGGGAATTTCAAAAACATAGTTCTTATCATTATCCTTGTCATATTGTTTTAAAGCCAAAGATAAAGTCGTATCAGTATCACTACTCGCAGATGGATTCTTGAAATGTCTAGCCAGAAGAGGCAATATTTGTCCCGGAAATATTTCAGGTCGAATAAAAGGAACCATTAAACGCTGAAAAGTAAATTTCCATTCATTCCCATGTGGTTTTATATTTCGTCCAAACTTTTCAAAAGCAACCAAATGTGCAATTTCATGAATCAGGGTAATCAAAAACCGATATTTATTCAAACTTGCATTAACCGTAATTTCATGCTTCCCACTTGGTCCTCTCCTATAATCTCCATGACGCGTCTGACGCTCGTTTACAATTTTCAAGTGAACTTGATTGCTCACTATCAAATCAAAAACGGGTTTTACCGCATGTTCAGGAATGTATTTAGCTAAAGTGTCGCTCAAAATAATTATAAATTATGAGTTATGAATTATGAGTCATAAGTTTCTTTTTGGATGTAATTATTATACTTCTTATAATTTTCAACACCTCATTACATTGCTGATGAATTGAATCAAATTCAATAACAGAAATATATTTTGTTTCTTTTAAAATTTCAAGCCAATACATTGATTCATCGCATTCTTTTTGAGCGATTGACAATTTATGTATAAAATCAGGTTTACTTTGCGCATTAACTGCCTCTCTTACATTCGCACCGACCGAAGTAACGGAACGCAAAAATTGTTTACTAATTACGAATTCTTTCTTTTCTGATACAAACCATTTATAAAAATTAACTCCTCTAACAGCTAACTCAAAACTTTTGTTTTTCACAATACTCTCACTCATAACTCATAATTCATAACTAATAATTAATTTTTACGGATTCGTCGATGAAACTTCTAAAACTTTTCCGTTAAAATATTTATTGCCGTTAAGCGTGAAATCATAAATGTAAGTTGCCATTCCTTCAGCAGAAATTGGCGCTTGATATCCTGGGAAAGCTTCATTCAGCATTTCCGTTTGAACAGAACCCAAAGCCAAAACATTAAATGAAATTCCTTTTTCTTTATATTCTTCTGCTAATAATTCAGTCAAAGTAATCACAGCACCCTTACTTGAACTGTAAGCAGCTAATCCTGCAAATTTCAAACTTCCGCGAACTCCGCCAATTGAACTAATCGTAACAACATGACTTCCTTTTTCCAAATACGGAATACAAATGCGAGTTAAATTCGCAACTGCAAAAACATTCACTTTATAAATATTTTCAAAATCTGCCTGAGTAGTTTGTTCAAAAGGTTTTAAAAGCAAGGCACCAGCATTGTGAACCACTGCATCAACTTTTTTCCAAGTAGAAGAAAGAAAACTTTCAACTTCACTTAAAACCGATTCATCTGCCAAATCAACAGACAGGCAAGTTACGTTTTGATGTTGCAATAAAGTTTGCGGTATTTTTCTAGAAATGGCCAAAACTTGATGACCAGCTTCAGCAAATTTCAAAGCTAGCTCATAACCAATTCCTCTGCTTGTTCCTGTAACGATAATATTTTTCATGTCGCAAAAATAATCAAATGCTGTAAAACAGCCTCTTATTTGTTCGTGGTTATTTCTTGAGTTGGAGAAACCGCAATTTTCGTCACGGCAGGCAATAATTCTTGTGTGAATGCCGTGATGTGCGGAATATCCATTAATTTAAATTCATCCGAAACATGGTGATAATAATCAAAATTTTCGAAATCAAAAGTACTTAAGGATTGACATGGTTTTTTGAAAGCATCATAAAACGAGTAATTATCAGAACGATAAAACAATTTATATTCTGCTTCTTTTGGCAAAAATCCGATGGTGTTTTTTCCTGTGTATTCGTTTATTTTTTGGGCCATATTCGATTTATCAAAACCAGTAATGTAAGCTAAGAAATCTCTTTTCATTGGAACACCAATCATTTCAATATTCAATTGCGTATAAAGATTGAAATTTTGTTTTTTCAATTTCTCAACTAAACTTTTAGAACCTAACAATCCTTTTTCTTCACCAGCAAAAAAGACAACCAATATACTACGCTTGTTGGCTTTAGTCTGGCTAAAATATTTTGCCATCGCAGCAACAGAAGTCACACCCGAAGCATCATCATTTGCACCATTATTAATTTTATCCGCCTGATCTTTCGTCTCGATACCAATATGATCATAATGCGCACTCAAAACAACAAACTCTTTTTTAAGTTCAGGATCTGTTCCTTCTATCATTCCAACAATATTAAAAGCTGGAGAATCAAAATTTGTTAATGTATCTCTGTAAGTTTTAAAATACGGTTTGATTTTATTTTTCTTCAAAAAATCTTCCAAGAAAACCGCTGCTTTTTCAATTCCTTTAGTTCCAGTTTCGCGTCCTTCCATTTCATCGGAAGAAAGATATTTTAGAAAATCTGAGATTTCAGTTTCTTTTACTTTATAACTAACTGTTATTGTTTTTGAATCTGATTTTACTTCGCCCTCGTTTTTCGTTGAAGTTCCCGATTTACAAGCCAAAAAAATAATTGGAAGCAAAAAATATAGCTTTCTCATGATTTGTGTTTTTATTGATGATTTAAAATAAAAATTAATTGGACTATAAACTTATGAAAAGTAATAGAATATTCATAAAAAAAACCCTTCGAACTAAAAGTCAAAAGGGTTTTCAAATCTATTTATAACCTAATTTTATCCAGCGATAACTGCTCTTGAAATTACGATTTTCTGAATTTCAGAAGTTCCTTCGTAAATCTGAGTGATTTTTGCATCGCGCATCATACGCTCTACGTGATATTCTTTTACATATCCATTTCCTCCGTGAATTTGAACTGCTTCAACCGCAGTATCCATTGCAACTTGCGAAGCAAAAAGTTTCGCCATTGCACCGCTCACATCATAATTTTTATGCTGATCTTTATCCCAAGCTGCTTTCATACATAAATGACGAGCCGCTTCAATATTCACAGCCATGTCTGCCAATTTGAAGGCAATTGCTTGATGATTGCAGATTTCAGTTCCGAAAGCTTTTCTTTCTTTAGAATATTTCAAAGCCAATTCATAAGCTCCAGAAGCAATTCCTAAAGCTTGAGATGCGATTCCGATTCTACCACCCGCAAGAGTTTTCATTGCAAATTTAAATCCGAAACCATCCTCACCGATTCTGTTTTCTTTCGGAACTTTCACATCAGAAAACATCAAAGAGTGTGTATCAGAACCACGGATTCCCATTTTTTGTTCTTTTGGACCAACAGAAAAACCTGGCATGTCTTTCGTCATAATCAAAGCATTGATTCCTTTGTGCTTTAATTCTGGATGTGTTTGTGCAATTACTAAATATACAGAAGCAGTGTTTCCGTTTGTAATCCAGTTTTTTGTACCATTAACTAAATAATGATCTCCCATATCAATCGCAGTTGTTTTTTGTGAAGTTGCATCACTTCCAGCTTCAGGCTCACTCAAACAGAATGCACCGTGAATTTCTCCAGAAGCTAAACCTGGAAGATATTTTTGTTTTTGTTCTTCGGTTCCATATTCTTGCAATCCCCAGCAAACTAATGAATTGTTTACCGACATTACAACAGAAGCAGAAGCGTCTATTTTAGAAATTTCTTCCATTGCAATAACATAAGAAATAGCGTCTAACCCACTTCCTCCGTATTTAGGATCAACCATCATTCCCATAAATCCAAGCTCACCCATTTTTTTGACTTGCTCAGTTGGAAAAATTTGTTTTTCGTCACGTTCAATAACTCCCGGCAATAATTCATTTTGAGCAAAATCTCTTGCTGCCTGCTGAATCATTAAATGTTCTTCGGTTAGATTAAAATCCATAGTAGTATACTTTAAATGTTTTTTCAGCTAAAATTAAAAACAGAATTTCAGCTTGATGGTTTTATGTTTTTTGTGATTTTTCGGATGCCCTTAATTTTTAATCCAAAGGCTTCCAAAGATACTTTTTAAATGTTTAAATTACAATGCGCGCATATAAAATTAATAGATCAGCAAAGATTACGATAACGTTTTCGTTATTATTTAGCTTTTTTTTCAAAAGAGCATCAATTTAGCAACAAATTTTCTAAAATTTAAGATTCAAATTGCGCTAAAATTTTCAATTTAATTAAAAAATTGATCTTAATTAAAAGAGAAAAATATTAAACAATTCTTAAAACGAGTAAAACTACGTAAAGCTAGTCTTACTAAATTGATTTTTAATGTAATACAAAAACCAAACATGAAATATTGAATAAAAAAACATTGTCAATATGAACTAAATATTAATAAATTACCATTATTTTTGCCTTAAAAATAAAAATTTGATAGAATATGAAAAAGATTTTACTTTTACTGACAGTCCTGTTTAGCTTCCAGTTTTCGACTGTTTCTGCTCAAACTCAAATTGAAGTTAATGGGGTAAGCGTACCAAGAAAAATAGATTTTCAAGGGAAACCATTACAATTAAATGGTGCCGGCGGAAGATCTAAAATGTGGTTAGAAGTTTACGTTCAGGCATTGTATTTATCTCAACTTGCTCAAGATCCTCAATTCATCATAGACAGCGATACTGAAATGGCTGTTAGAATTGAAATCACTTCTTCGATGGTTTCTTCTAGCAAACTAACAAAAGCTATGAATACAGGTTTTGAAAAATCTGCAGGAGCAAATCTTGAAGAATTACGCCCTAGAATTGAACAGCTAAAAAGTTTTTTAAGTGATGCAATTACAGAAAAGGATGTTTTTATTTTAGCATACAATCCTTTAGATCAAAATGTTTACGTTTCTAAAAATGAAGTTTTGAAAGGAAAAATCCCTGGATTTGATTTCAAAAAAGCATTATTCGGAATCTGGCTTTCAGACAAACCAGTTGACGAAACTTTGAAAAAACATTTATTAGGACAATAATTCTTAATTTTCTGAATATTCAAAAAGCCGAAAACCAAATAGTTTTCGGCTTTTCTTTTTTGTTTTATAAATTTGATGTAAAATACATTATTCACATTATTCTATTTTATACATTTACGCAAAATAAACATATCACAACAAAATGAAAGATTTATTACAACAATTTGAAAACAAAGCACCTGAAATTGTTTTCAATTGGAAAGATTCAGAAACAGAAGCTGAAGGGTGGACTGTTATTAATTCACTTCGTGGAGGAGCTGCGGGTGGAGGAACAAGAATGAGAAAAGGCTTAGACATGAACGAAGTTTTGTCTTTGGCTAAAACTATGGAAGTTAAATTCTCAGTTTCTGGTCCTGCAATTGGAGGAGCTAAATCTGGAATTAACTTTGATCCAAACGATCCTCGCAAAAAAGGTGTTTTGCAACGTTGGTACAAAGCCGTTTCTCCGTTATTGAAAAGCTATTATGGAACTGGAGGAGATTTGAATGTTGATGAGATTCATGAAGTTATTCCAATGACAGAAGAATGTGGTGTTTGGCATCCGCAAGAAGGCGTTTTCAATGGACACTTTAGACCAACAGACGCTGACAAAATAAATAGAATTGGTCAATTGCGTCAAGGCGTAATTAAAGTGATCGAAAACCCAAAATTCTCGCCAGACGTTACTAGAAAATATACGGTTGCCGATATGATTACGGGTTATGGTGTTGCAGAGGCTGTTCGTCATTTCTACGCAACTTACGGCGGAGACATTAAAGGTAAAAAAGCAATCGTGCAAGGTTTTGGAAACGTTGGTTCTGCTGCAGCTTTTTATTTAGCTGAAATGGGAGCAAAAGTAATCGGAATTATTGATCGCGATGGCGGATTAATTAAAGAAGAAGGTTTTTCTTTTGAAGAAATTAGAACTTTGTTTTTAAATAAAGATGGAAACAAATTGGTTGCAGAGAATATGATTCCATTTGAAGAAATCAATTCAAAAATCTGGACAATTGGCGCTGAGATTTTCACGCCTTGCGCAGCTTCAAGATTGGTGACTCAAGCTCAAATTGATAGCTTAATCGCAAACGGATTGGAAGTTATTTCATGTGGTGCGAATGTTCCTTTTGCTGATAAAGAAATTTTCTTTGGTTCTATTATGGAGCAAGTGGATCAAAAAGTAAGTTTGATTCCTGACTTTATTTCAAACTGCGGAATGGCGAGAGTTTTTGCTTATTTCATGGAGAAAAAAGTTCAGATGACAGATGAGGCGATTTTTAATGATACATCAGAAACGATTAAAAATGCTATTGTAAAAGCTCATGCTTTAAGCGCATCAAAAACAAATATTAGTGCAACTGCTTTTGAAATTGCGTTGAAACAGTTGGTGTAATTTTTTATACTTTATTTCTAAAACGGGCTAATTATTTAGCTCGTTTTTTTTAAAACCGCAAGGAACGCAAAGAACGCTGGTTTATTTCTCGCAAAGTCGCGAAGTCGCAAAGTTTTTCTTTTTTAAGTTTCTCTGCGACTTCGCGACTTTGCGAGATTTAAAAACAAATCGCTTTGCGAACCTTGCGTAAACCTTTGTGAACTTAGCGGTTAAATTCTCTCTTTCATTCTAAACAATTTTTACTACTTTTAAACGTTTTTAAAATAATACATTTCAAAATTCAGAATTCAATGAGTTTCACTATTTCTTCAGATAAAAAGAAATCATTATTAATTACTACCGCAATATATGTGGTGATCATTGCATTGCTGTTTTTTATACGTTTTTGGCCTCCTTACAATCCTGAAAACAACGTCGCTCTTGCTGATGGCGGAGGTGGCGGCGGAGGCGTAACAGTAAACTTTGGAGATAGTGATTTAGGTTCTGGAGCCAATTATAAAAGTGAAGTTCTGGATGTAAAAAATAACGTAAAACAAGCGCCTGCAAAAGCAACTCACGAAGAAGAAGCTATCATTTCTCAAGAAAATACAACTGCGGATAACGACGTTGTTATTCCGACGAAAGAAAAACCTAAAAAACCTGTTCCTGTTGAGAAACCTGTGCAAAAACCTGTACCAGAAAAACCAAAAGTTTCTAACTCAACAAACGATGCTTTAGCAAGCATTATGAAAGGTTCTAACAAAGGTGGTGACGGAGATGATAAAGCAGCTGGAAATAAAGGAAAATCGAACGGAAGTTTAAACTCTAACGGTTATTACGGAAGTGGTGGTTCTGGAGGAGGAACTGGAGGCGGTAACGGAACCGGAAATGGTATTGGTACCGGAAGTGGTTATGGAGCTGGAAGCGGTGGCGGTTCTGGCGGTGGATCTGGATATAACTTAAATGGACGAAAAGCATTATCTAAACCCGCTCCCAAATATACTTGCAACGAACAAGGAAGAGTAGTTGTAGAAGTTACAGTTGATCAAAATGGCAAAACCATAAGCGCAACACCTGGAGTAAAGGGTACAACAAATACAGCAAGTTGTTTATTGGAGCAAGCTAAAATTGCAGCACTAAATACAAAATGGTCTGCTGATTCAAATGCAGCTGCCAAACAAGTCGGAAAAATTATTTACAATTTTAGTTTGGATTAAAAATTATAGAATCAACAAAAAAGGCTTTCAGAAATCTGAAAGCCTTTTTTGTTGGTTTTGCTTCCAATCACTCACTTCACCTAGTTTGTCATTTCGACGAAGGAGAAATCTCCGCAAGTAATTCCGCAACGAAATTCCAATCTTTGTAGAGCTTCTCGTGGAGATTTCTCCTTCGTCGAAATGACAAGATTGTGGCTAATTTTCTATCATGATCGCTTCATTCCTCGCAATGATCTAGATTACGTTTGCGCGCGTGAGGGATAGAAGCTAGCTACCGAAGTAGCGCTCCCGATAGCTATCGGGACGACCGCAATAAAAAAATGGGCGTATCAACGTTTTGTTGATTGGCCCATTTTTTTATTGTGGTCACGCCCTAATTATAAATCTATTTCGGACTTGTGGCAATTACAAATTTCAAATTGTTCTTCACTCCTATTTGCAGAACATCTACTAAGTCTTGAACTTGCAGATTAAACGGAATTCGAACTACTACGGTTTGTTCTTTATCTGTTCCTATTTTTGACATTAAGCTCGTTTCTAGATTTTCGAAATCTACTTCTTGTTTGTCAATGTAGAACTTTTTATCTTCTGTAACCGATAAACTAATTAGCTGTTTATTGGTTTTTTCATTCGCTTTAGCTTTTGGCAAAGTCATCTTAATCACATTCGGATTTGCCAGTGTTGAGATAATTAAGAAAAACAACAGCAGGAAAAACATAATGTCACTTAAAGATGAAGTCGCAACTTCGGCGTGAAATCTTCTTTTTCTTTTAATAGACATGGCTTATGCTCTTTGAATTATATTGACAAATTCTAAAATCTGTTTCTGAATTTTTAAAGCAAAATTATCAATCTTTCCGTTTAATAAGTGGTAAGCGCTATAGGCAATAATACCTACAATTAATCCAGATCCAGAACTGATCATTTTTTCGTATAACCCTCCAGAGATATTACCGATACTGATATTTTCTGTAACCGAAATGCTGTAGAAAATCTTGATAACCCCAGAAATTGTTCCGATAAAACCTAAAGTTGGCGCAATACCCGCAATAAGTCCAAGGTGACCTAAATGTCTTTCCATTTCTCCAATTTCGATATCGGCAGCACGGTCCATGTTGGATTCGATTTCAGCAATTGGTCTTCCGATTACTAGAACACCTTCTTTTAAAATATTTCCAGCAGCTGTATTATTTCTTTCTACAATTGTTCGTGCCAATTCGATATTTCCAGAATGTAGTTTATCTCCAATATCTTGCATTAATCGGCTATCAATTCTAGACGCGCGGCTAATGTACATATAACGTTCAAAAATCAGGTAAATAGTGTAAAACAACAGAATCGCGATCGGAATTAAGAAAACCCCTCCTTTCATGATAAATCCAAACATTGAAATTTCATTTTGCGGTGCCGCGATCTTTTCGACCACTACATTTGAAGCATTTGCGATTGTATCTGTTTGTAACTGAATAAAACTAAACATATATTAATTCTGGTTTTTAATAATTAATTCTAAAAAATATTTGAAATTTGCAATAAAGATAATTTTCGCTGTAATATTAAACTACAAAAATCGAAATTTATTTCAATCAACAACCATTTTATCTAAACAAATGAACTATCAAGAGACTACCAATTGGATGTTTAATCAACTTCCAATGTACCAATTGCAAGGTGCTTCTGCGTATAAAGAAGATTTAACGAATATTAAATTATTGGCAGCTCATCTTGGCAATCCTGAAAAGGAATTGAAATGCATTCACGTTGCGGGAACAAACGGAAAAGGTTCTACTTCGCACATGCTTTCTTCTGTTTTGCAGGAAGCAGGTTATAAAGTTGGTTTGTACACTTCTCCTCACCTGAAAGATTTTAGGGAAAGAATTAAAATCGACGGTAAAGAAATCTCAGAAGAGTTTGTTATTGAATTTGTAGCGAAACACAAAGATTTTTTTGAAGCCAATGATATGAGCTTCTTCGAAATGTCGGTTGGTTTGGCATTTGATTATTTTGCTTCTGAAAAAGTAGATATCGCAATTATCGAAGTTGGTCTTGGCGGAAGATTGGACGCAACAAATATTATTACGCCTTTGGTTTCGGTAATTACGAATATTGGTTTAGACCATACTCAGTTTTTAGGAAATACATTGGAAGCAATTGCTGGCGAAAAAGCTGGAATTATTAAACCGAATGTTCCGGTTGTTATTGGCGAATATAATGACGAAACGAAACCAGTATTTTTGGCTAAAGCCGAAGCGAACAATGCGCCGATTTATTTTGCATCAGATTTATTTGATCAGATTTATTTGTCTGACTTGATTGGAGATTATCAGTTTCATAATAAAAAGACAGTTCAGCAGACTATTTCAATTCTTAATAATGAAACCGATTTTAATGTTTCGATTGAACAATTGAAAGAAGGTTTGCTGAATGTTGTAAAAAATACGGGCTTACAGGGAAGATGGCAGCAATTGGGAGAAAACCCGAAAATTATTTGTGACACGGCGCACAACAAACACGGATTATCGGTTGTGATGAATCAGTTGAAAAATGAAAAATTTGAAAACTTGCATATTGTTTTGGGTGTTGTTAACGATAAAGATCTAGATTCTATTTTGCCTTTATTTCCAAAAGAAGCGCAATATTATTTCTGCAGTCCGAATTCTTCGCGAGGACTTCCTGCTGAAACTTTAAAAAATGCTGCTGCAAATTTCGATTTAAAAGGAGAAAAATACGATTCTGTGGAAATCGCTTTCGCGGAAGCAAAGAAAAATGCCTTAGAAAATGATTTTATTTACGCTGGCGGAAGCACTTTTGTTGTTGCCGAATTGCCTTTGGACTAAAATATACTTTTGATTCTGAAAAAAACTTGAAAAATTCATTTTAATAACAAATTCATAAACAAATAGATATAAGTTATTTTTAAAAAAGTTTTATTTTTTCTTCGTTTTTGTTTGCAGAACTCAAAAACAGGCGTATATTTGCACTCGCAATCACAAACGATAGCAACCTAGTAAAATAGGGCGATTAGCTCAGCTGGTTCAGAGCACCTCGTTTACACCGAGGGGGTCGGGGGTTCGAACCCCTCATCGCCCACAAAAAACTCCTTAAGAAATTAAGGAGTTTTCTTTTAAATTAAGAAGACTAAAAAGAATATTAAAAACTCACAAAAGTTTAAATTTCTTTGCAGGAATCAAAAACAAACGTATATTTGCGTTCGCAATCAGAAACGATAGCAACCTAGTAAAATAGGGCGATTAGCTCAGCTGGTTCAGAGCACCTCGTTTACACCGAGGGGGTCGGGGGTTCGAACCCCTCATCGCCCACCAAGAAACTCCTTAAGAAATTAAGGAGTTTTTTTTATGCTTTATTTTAGAATAATTTCATTACACGAAATTATTATCTTATATTTTTGTTGTCTCAACAGATTTCAAATCTGTAAAAAACTTCACGAAAGAAGATGGAGTAGAAAGCAATCATATTTGGACTATTTACAAAAAGCAAAAAAGGAGAATTGTGGTTCGGAGGAGCAAATCCAAGTGGTGTATACCGTTTTAATGGTAAATCTTTCGAAAGAAAATATTAAGAAATAATAAGAAGCATAAAAAAACTCCTTAAGAAATTAAGGAGTTTTTTTATGCTTTCGATTTTTTATTTACCCAACTCTTTTTCAATTTCTTTAATAAGTTCAACTGCGAGCGGTTTAGTGTTTTCGTTATAAACTCTTATATTATTCTTACCTAGCTTAACAAGATATCCGAGTGTCTTTTTATATTTTGGGTCTGAATATAATTCTTTCTCTGGCTTATCTGCATTTTCTATTTCTCTATCAAAACACTTAAACAAAAAATCAGTGTACATTTTATCTACATCGTTAGCAGCCGGTACGCATATTTGGTAATAATTTAAGATTTTCTGTTTTAATTTTTCATCTTCAATGTAGCCTATTTTACCACTTGATTTAAAACCTTCATAATTACCTATATTCAATGTTTGTCCGTGTGAATGAATTGGAAAATTAACTTTATTATTAGACTTATAAATACTATCAAGTTGCGGAGTCGTTAATGCTAAAATTTTTTCGTACTCTGCGTTTGTCTTTTGATATGCTTTCACTTCAAAGTTGATACTTTCTACATCACTCTTTAAATCGTTCTTTAAATTAGCAAGAAACGCATCTACTTCTTCTTGTTGGTGTTTATGTTCACTCCAACCATGTAGCGATATTGAAAGCGTCACAGCAAAAACGATTATACATATTTCTATAATGATTTCTTTTACTTTCTCTCCCAATGTATGTTCTGATTTTTTTACAGCTTTGTAAATTTTGTTTGAATGTTTGGTTATTTCTTCTTGCATAATTTAGTTTTCTAATTTTAACTTTGGTTATTATTGGTAGTTTATTTTAGTACGCTATTTAATTCTATAAGCTTAAAATCAATCAATTATTTAAATAAATACAACTGATTTTCTTTAACTCCAGATTTTTTTTACAAAAGCGAATATAAGACTATTTGTACAACCCTCTATTAATTTCTTGTATTCTGAATAAAAAAAATAAAAGAAAAATAACATTCCTCTTTTGAAAGCTTCTTCAAATCTCACACGAAATATTCCTTAATATCCTTTTGTAAAATCATAAAAAAACTCCTTAATTTCTTAAGAAGTTTTCTATAGACTTTTTAGTTCTAACAATTTATAATTCTCTATCATTCATTATTTTGTATTTTCTCACATACTTTTTCAAGAAGATTTTTCGTCTGTTTGAAATATTTCATTTTATTATCAATCTCTTTTATTTTTGCTTGAAAAAGCTCTAGCGTTTCAGGTTTAGAATCAGTGTTTTCAAACCAACTGGTCAATATTTTTTTTATTTCTGCTAAAGAAAAACCAACTTCTCTCGCTTCCACAATAATTTCTAATCGCTCAATAGTATTACCATCGTAATGTTTGTAATTATTAGATTTCACTTTTTCATCAGTCAATCCTTTAATCATTCCTAAATTTTCATAATATCTAATCGTGTGGATTGACAGTCCCGTTTTTTTTGATAATTCGTTTACAAGCATAAATCTTTCTTTTATAAAAAACAATAAAGCATAGAGTATAGTTCATACTTTATTGTTGCAAATATAGTAATTGTTTTTACTTTTAAAACTTTTTAACACTTGAAATATATCAGAAATGAAGAAGATTATCCATAAATTGAACTATATTTATTTGCAAACATACCTATTCAAAAAAAATATGCATTACAATGAATATATTTCGAAAAACTAAATTCTCATCTTTAATTGAAGCTTCTAAAAATCCTAAAAATTGCAAGAAGCTGACACTACGATTTTATGATGAGAACTTAAAAAATAAAGGCGAAATATTTTCAGAATTTATAAATCTCGAAGTATTAGAAATGCAAGCTGATCCATCTATTTATCATTTAGATGATTTTGAATTTCCAGCTGAAATTGGAAATCTAAAAAAACTTAAGAAAGTTTGGTTTCTAAACTTTCCTTTAAACACTTTTCCTGAGTGGATTTCTAAATTAAAATCTTTGCAATACCTTATGGTTAGGGGAAATGATATCGAAACAATTCCAGATTCAATCTCTCAATTAGAAAAATTAAAAACACTTAGAATTGAAAATTGTCCCTTATCCAAAATTCCTAAAACACTCAATCAAATGCAAAATTTGCAAGTTTTGGGACTTTCTGACACAAAACTCACAGACTTAAATCCAAATTTATTTCCAAAACATTTGAAAGAAATTAATTTTAGTGGTACTGGAATATACAATAAGGGAGATTTAGAATATCTAAAAACGAAGATGGCAAAGACTAAAATATATCCTTAAATTTGAGCATCATGCAACAAATCGAAAATAACTGAAATGGAAATATTAATAATAACAGGCCCGCCCTATTCTGGAAAAGGCACACAATGCGAAATTTTAAAAGAAGAACTTCAATTTGAACACATTTCAACTGGCGACAGATGCCGTTTGGAAAAACAAAATGAAACAGAAATTGGGAAGATAATGTCTCAATATGAAGAAAAAGGAGATTTAGTTCCTGATTCTATTATGAAAGATCTTTTCAGTAAAATATTGGACGAAAATATAAATGCCAACGGAATCATTTTAGACGGCTATCCAAGAACAGAACCGCAAGTAAATGATTTACTGGAACTTGTTAAATCTAAAAATTTGGAAATTGGAAAAGTAATTAATATTGATGTTCCGAAGGAAGAACTTTTAAAAAGAGCTAAAAAAAGAGCCGAAACTTCTAATCGAAAAGACGACAAAGATGCTAATATTCATCTTAAAAGAATTGACGTTTTTGAAAGTTCAACCAGACCTGCAATTGAATACATGAAATCAAAAATTAAAGTTTTATCTTTTGATGGAATGGGTACAATTGAAGAAATTACTAAAAGAATTAAGGACAATTTGTAAACTTTATTCAATTACAACTTCATTAAATCTCATAAAAAACTCCAAAGTCAAATGGCTCTGGAGTTTTTTTATGCAATTTGATAAGCAAATTAAAACAAGTTTTATTTCTATTTTATAGATTTAATTAATGTTTCTAAGTCAGATTTTTTCTGATTTACGATTATTAATTGGCTTTTATCTCCCAAAAGAATTTTCTCTACAAATTCTTTATCTGGATTTACTTTCCAGTTTTTCAATTCTTTAAACTTATATTTTAACAACTTCACCTTTTCTTTGGCATCTTTCGAAATAATTACCATTTTGGTCAGCGGCGTGTTCTGCATTTTTTCAATACTGCTCTCCGTAATTTGATCTTCGTATTCTGTTCTGGAACGATAACGAAACATTTTATTTATGGTATTAAAATCTTTTTCATTTTCTGTAATCACATAACGATACGTCATAATATTACTCATTTCATTGATCCAATCAGGAAAATTGGTTTCGTAAAGTTGAATGTACTGATCTATAAAATTTTTATCAATCGGTTTCTTCTGATCGATATATTCTTTGGCCAACGGATAAATTTGTTTTGCCATCAAATTGATATATTTATTATTATACCATTCTCCTTCATCAATTTTGCCATCCAACTTTTCATAAACATAACCATTACCCAATACGGTTGCCAAAACTTCATTCATTAACTGATAAGCGTAGCCGCTGCACTTTGATTTGTTTTCTTTAAAATAAGTATCGATTTCTTTTTTTACTTCAAGCGATTGTTCATCATAAATTATATGATAGGTTTCATGCATCATCACACTAAACAAATCTTTATGCGATTTTAAATCGGTTTGAATAGCGCTAACGAAATTATTGCAAAATGCAGAAGCCGTAAATCCTTTTGAATTGGGCAAGGGATAAAAAGCAGCTACAAACGGAATAGAATCATCCCAAGTAGAATTATAAAAAACTAATCCTGTTTTAAAATAATTTTCGATCTGATTTTCATTAGAATATTTAATAATTTCACTCAGCTGCTTTTCAAATTTTTCTTTGTTCGAATTATAAATCAGCTCGTTATAAATTGGAGTAAATTCTGAAATACACTCTCCCAAATCACTCAAGGTTTTATTAGGAATCATGCCAGCAGAACGAAGTTTGAACTCATTTAAATTATTTGTTTCAATCAAATTCTTTTTCAAAATATCCTGTGTCTGCATGGTTTTCTTTGAGCCGTATGGAAAATCTTCAAATCGAAAACTATACGAAATAGACAATTGATCAAATTTTGAAATCAAATTTTTATACTTCTCAACATTGTATTTTGATTTCTGAAATTCCGTCTTAAAAACATTGTCTGGATAATAATCAGATAAATTTTCTAAGAAAACAAAAACCGCCAACTGTTCAGAATATTTGATTTTAAAAGTGGGATTTTGTCCAAATGTGTAAACAGTTAAAAAGAGAAATAAATACTTAATTACATTATTAATTTTCAAGTTCTTTTGTTTTTGGTTATTAAAATTTTGTAAGATTAAAGAACCAATATAATATATTTTCTGACAAGACAAACTTTATTAACTTAGAGAAAATAAAAAAACCTCCAAAACAAATCTTGGAGGTTTTCTATTTATCATTAACAAAACTATTTCAATTTTGTTAATGCCTTAGAATTTCTTAATAAAAACACATATTGAAAATAATCATTTACTGAAGCATCCTTCAAAGGAACAATGTTTTCGCCGAAAGCTCTCGATTTTACTGTCACTAACTTTTGCGATTTCAAATATGGCGAATTATTAGCGTCAAGTTTAAAAAGAGTAATCGCATTTGGTTCGCTTACTTCTTTCAAATCATTAATTCCTTTTACCAACATTAACGGTCCGTCTGCATTTAGCCAATCTACTTTTTCATCTTCTGGCGTTGGAAATTGAGGGTTTTTAGGAAGATACATTTCACTTTCTATCGTGTAGCTCACAAAACTCGTAACTTTAATTCCTGATTCTTTTAATCCTTCTGCAAAAGTTTCTCTACCTGATTCTGTTTTCTTTTGAAGTGCATGAAAAAATCCAAAAAGCCCATAAAACTTTTTATTTTCAATATTCATTTTTTTGATAGCACTTTTAAAGTTAGCAACCATTGCAACATCTCTCGAACCTTTTGATTCATCATCGAAATTTTTATCAATTCCGATAACTGTAATCTTTAAAGAGTCTGCCAAGTTTTGATTGTAATCATAAATCGAACTCCATTTATCAAATAATTCCTGACTAGATTGTTGCGGAATTCTCTTCTTAATCGTTTCTACAACTTCTTTTAAAGCTGTTTTATTTTTCTGTTTTTCTAACAAAAAAGCATTCAATTTTTTAGCTACTAAACTATCCATCTCAGCAATGTAGTATTTCACACCAGCTTTCTTATTCAAAAACAAAAGCATTTCTTTATCTATAGCCTGATTATCTGCATAACCATGAATTTCTCCCAGCAAAAAAACTTGTGATTTATAAAAATCTGCATCAAATAATTTTTCATTTATTGAACCCGAAATTTGAACATTATTTTTTGACAGATAACTAATATTCTCTTCATTTTTAGATTCTAAAAATATTTTGCTACTGATGTACAAATAAGCAATAAAAGCTAAAACAATAGCAAAAAGGGTAATAAATGTAATTTTGGCGATTTTTAAAATTTTCTTCATGGTTCTGGTTATATTTATTTTGATGTAAAAGTATTTTTCTAGAACAAAACAATCAATTCTTATTGACTGAATTGTCATTTCTTTACGATGAATTGTTCTTGTTCTAAATGCAAGTCAATTTGAACAAATAAAAAACTCCATTATTTCTAATAGAGTTTTGTTTTGAATTTATATTTATTGCTTTGCTAATTTTTCTTTTCTTTTGATATTCAAATAATTCCTTAACGGAATATCATAAAGTACCATTACTAAATACGCAAAACCAACAAGCAAAATCACAGAAGTAATTACAATCAAAGTCAATTGGGTTGTGTCTGGTTTATAATTGGTGTAATAATTTCCAAACATCCATAAAACCGCATAATGTGTCATGTATAACGGATAAGATATTTTTCCAGAAAAAACACATGCTTTTTTCAATCCTGGTTTTAAGACAGCTCCAGCTCCCAAAGAAATTAGCAACGGAAAATATAACAATATAACTAAAGGCTCTGAGATCCAATTCCATTCTGAAAACGGCATAATAAAAGCCAGTAATAACAAAATCGTCAATCCGCCAAAACCTAATTTATTTTTAATAATCCAATTAGATCGGTAAATAACTAATCCTGCTAAAAAAGAATAGGATATTCTAGCGCAGCCATCCCAAAAAGTTGGGCCGCTCCAGCCTCCCAATAAATTTCCAGAACTATATCCGACATAACAAATTGCTACTGCAGATAAAAAAGTTAAAATAATTAAATAACTGCGTCCGATTCTATAAAGCACGAATGCATACACAATATTGGCAATATATTCCCAAAATAGCGACCACGCAGGCGCATTAAAACTAAATAAATTAAATCCGCGATCTGCAATAACTGGAAATGGAATAAGAAATAAGGAACAGATAAATGTCAAAATAATTTTTCCTGTGCTATACAATTCCAAATGACCGCCAAACGGATCAAATAAAAAAGCCAACAATCCTAATATCGATCCTGCTACAACTAACGGATGTAATCTTATTATTCTAGATATAAAAAAATTGCGAAGACCCATTTTTGCAATACGATCATCATAGGCATATCCGATTACAAATCCTGAAAGGCAAAAGAAAAAATCGACAGCTAAAAATCCATGCCCAATAAAATTTTGGCTTGGATCGGTAAAAATCCATTCCATAAAATGAAACACAACAACAGCAAAAGCCGCGATGCCTCTTAATCCATCTAAAATTTCAAAATGCTGTTTGGTTTCAAGAATTACTGTAGGTGGTTGATTGGTATTCATTAATTATAATATTGGTAATTAAGGTGATTTGGTATCGATGCAAGTTCCACAAATAAATATTCAAATCAAAATCAGAATTATTCAAAACTACTCACTACCTAATCGTTCAATCCTTTTCCATCCAAAATTCTTGGAATATTTTTCTCTATTCTAGCTTCTCGTGTTTTAGATTGTTTCGGTTGAGAAAAATGAAGCAAATATGCGCGCTGTCTTCCAGGTGTTAAGGCGTAAAAAGCTTTTTTCAAATTAGGATCAGAATCAAATTTATGCTGAAGCTCTTCTGCTACTTCAAATTCGGAAACTTTTTTCAATTCTACTTTTTGCCCTGATTTTTCAATTTCAGCCGCTTCAAAAATATATTTTTTGAGAATTTCTTTTTTAGTCAAAATATCCTGAACATTCGTAAATCGAACTTGACGAGCCGCCTGTACATTTTCTGACTGTTGAATTAATATCTTATCTGGATCTTTCATTAAAGCGCCTTTAAAAAATAAAAAAGCACAATATTCCTTAAAGGCATGAATTAAAACAATATTTGCTCCATCAAAAGTATAACATGGAGATCCCCATTTTAATTCTTCCGCTAAATGACAGTCCAAAGTAATATCTCTCAATTGCTCTAACTCTGTTTTCCATTTTTCAGCTTTTTCGAAATAAAAATCAACTTTAGAATTCGCACTATATTCCGTCATAATAAATTAATTTAAAAACTGAATTAAATATATGGATTTAGAAACCATTTCACCAATTACAATTCAAAACCTTTTAAAATTCCTCTTTTCGAATGCTTAACGAAGTTTAGAATCTTATCACGCTCTAGAGTTTCTTGAAATTTTTCAGCAATTATTTCCAATGCAAATTTAGTATTTCTCTTTTCCTGAAATAAAACCCGATAAATTGATCGAAGTTCATCAATTTTATCAGAACCAAATCCTTTTCTTTTTAGACCTACCGCATTTACTCCTGCAAAACGTAAAGGTTCATGAGCAGCAATAATATAAGGCGGAATATCTTTAACCACTCGGCTTAATCCACTAATCATTGCGTGTTCGCAAATAACAGAAAATTGATGTATCGCAGTCAATCCGCTTATATTTACATAATCTTGAACAATTACTTCACCAGCGATTCCAACACTAAATCCAATAATAGAATTATTTCCTATTACACAATCATGCCCAATATGAGCGTTAGACATAATAAGATTAGAATTTCCAATACACGTTTTACCCTTAGAGATTGTTCCTTTATTAATAGTAACAAACTCCCTAATTATATTATTATCTCCAATTTCAAGAAGAGTATATTCGCCCCTATATTTTAAATCCTGAGGCGCACCACCCAAAACTGCATTAGAATGAATCTGACAATTATCACCAATCCGTGATCCGCTCAAAATCGTAACATTATTTCCTATTTGCGTATTATTGCCTATAAAAACATCGTCTTCAATAGTAACACCGTTTCCTATAGAAATGTTATTACCCAAAACAGCTTTTTTATGAATAAAAGTATCTTTCAATTTTCACATATTTAATTAACTGCAAAAATTGAAAAACTTTAAATTCTTTTTATTGACCTAATATCAAATAATTGATGCTCGAATTCTACTCAAAGTTTCTTGGCTTACGCCAATTAATGAGGCCACGTGTTTTAATTTGGCTTTTTTAATAATTTGCGGAAATGACTCTAAAAGAAATAAGTACTTTTTCTCTGCAGTCATTAAACGAAATAAATGATTAAACTCATTTATTTTAGAAAGATAATATCGAAGTTGCTTAATATGAAACTTTACAAATAATGGATATTCCAATAAAGCTTGTTCATCGGAATAAGACAAAGAATAGACAATTGTTTCCTCGCAAGTTTGAAAATTCTCGAACAAAGGTTTCTGTTCAAAAAAACTGCTCATCGAAGTTACAAATTGATTATCGGTATAAATCCACTTTGTAACTTCTTCGCCATCTTCAATACAAAACCTTCTAATCGCACCAGATTTTACAAAATATATCTTATCACAAATTTTAGTCTCTTCTACGAGAAGTTCACCTTTTTTAAAAGTCTCCTCAACAAAACTTTTCCTAATAGCTAATTCTGTATCTAAATCTAACTCTTGAAAACTATTTATAATTTGAATTAGGTCTTTCATCTATTTTGTAATTTCATAATAAATCAAAAATAAAACTTAATCAAGAGAAAAACTAAATTCAGTAAATAAACCACAAGTCGATCTTTATTTTTAAATACATTTTAAACGATTCAAAGAGTAATTATCTAAAAGAAGCACACGAATACCTATACATAAAAAACAATCCATTAAAACATATAAATTGACTTCATAAAAAAATAGGGAAAAAATTAATGACAAAAAATTAATCATTACCATAGCGTTCCCTACGGGCCGCTCTCCGC
>Ga0190282_1022_pt1 | contig 154024 bp, 115 predicted proteins | sample ZER3_100Endo_I3_FD_131024 | JGI IMG/M metagenome (GOLD analysis project Ga0190282, IMG submission 131024) | Enriched cells of freshwater protists from Biology Centre CAS, Ceske Budejovice, Czech Republic - ZER3_100Endo_I3 | ecosystem: Environmental > Aquatic > Freshwater > Unclassified ...
AGAATGCAAACGTATGCTGAAGAAGCAGTTGCAGCGCACATGCAGAATCTTCAACAGCAGTTCTTTCTTGAACAAAAAAACAATAAAAATGCGCCTTTCGTAAATATTACGCAAGCTGAGACAGACAGAATCATGATGCAAGCGATGAAGAATTCTGTTCGTTGGGCTCAGATGAAAGATATGGACAAAAGCGAAGACGACATCATTGCTTCATTCAAAGTAAAAACAAAAATGCGTGTTTTTACATGGAAAGGAGAACGTGATACAACTATGACTCCGCTTGATTCTATTCGTTACTACAAGCACTTTTTACAATCTGGTTTAATGTCAATGGAGCCTCAAACAGGAGCAATCAAAGCTTGGGTTGGGGGTATCAATTACAAATATTTCCAATACGATCACGTTGGACAGGGAGCAAGACAAGTTGGATCTACTTTCAAGCCATTCGTTTATGCGACAGCTATCGAACAATTGAATATGTCTCCTTGTGATTCTATTTTGGATGGGCCTTTCATGATTCATAAAGGGCGTCACCACGTAACAGAAGATTGGGAACCAAGAAACTCTGATTACAGATACCGAGGAATGGTTACTTTAAAACAAGCTCTTGCTGCCTCTATCAATACAGTTTCGGCTAAATTAATTGACAGAACAAGCCCTGAAGCGGTTGTAGAATTGACTAAAAAATTAGGAGTTAAAACAGAAATTCCAGTTCAGCCTTCAATTGCGTTAGGAGCGGTAGATATTACGGTTGAAGACATGGTTGCGGCATACAGTACATTTGCGAACCAAGGGGTTTATGTAAAGCCACAGTTTTTAAGCAGAATTGAAAACAAAAGCGGCGAGGTAATTTACGAGCCAATTCCGGAGTCTCATGACGTTTTAAATAAAGATATTGCTTTCGCAGTAATCAAATTGCTTCAAGGGGTAACAGAAAGTGGTTCTGGTGTGCGTTTACGTACGCAAGGCGGTGGAAGTGGAGACAATCGTTGGACAGGTTATCCATATATGTTTACAAATCCGATTGCTGGTAAAACAGGAACAACACAAAATCAATCTGATGGTTGGTTTATGGGAATGGTTCCGAACTTGGTAACTGGAGTTTGGGTTGGATGTGAAGACCGTTCAGCACGTTTCAAAAGTTTGACTTACGGACAAGGAGCAACTGCAGCTTTACCTGTTTGGGGTTATTTCATGAAAAAATGCTATGCGGATAAAAACCTTCAGATTTCTAAAGGTGAATTTGAGCGTCCGGCTAATCTTTCAATAAAAGTAGATTGTTATGCGAGACCAGTTATAGTAAAAGACACTACGCAAACAGAACAAAATACAGATGAATTTGAATTGTAACAATGTTGCAATAAAACATATCTAATTATATATCAATCCCTTTACGGTTCTTTCAAAAGAATAGTAAAGGGATTTTTCTTTTGGTTTTATTTTTACGAAATCGTTATAATTTCATCTAAAAATCTTATTTTTATCAAAAATATTTAGCAATAAAGATAGTTTGTTATGATAACAAAAAAAGTAAATAGCGTTCAGGAAGCTATTGAAGGAATTAAAAGCAGTATGACAATCATGTTTGGTGGTTTCGGATTATGCGGTATTCCTGAAAATACAATTGCAGCCTTGGTAAATACATCAATTTCAGATTTAACTTGTATTTCTAACAATGCAGGTGTAGATGATTTTGGTTTGGGATTGTTGTTGCAGAAAAAGCAGATTAAGAAAATGATTTCTTCTTACGTGGGAGAAAATGCAGAATTTGAACGTCAGATGCTTTCTGGAGAATTAGAAGTTGAATTAACGCCTCAAGGAACTTTAGCTGAACGCTGCCGAGCTGCGCAAGCAGGAATTCCGGCTTTCTTTACTCCAGCAGGCTACGGAACTGAAGTTGCCGAAGGAAAAGAAGCACGCGAATTCAACGGCAAAATGCATATTATGGAAGAAGCTTTTAAAGCTGATTTTGCAATTGTGAAAGCTTGGAAAGGTGACGAAGCAGGAAATCTAATTTTTAAAGGAACAGCTAGAAACTTCAATGCTTGTATGGCAGGTGCTGGAAAAATCACAATTGCTGAAGTCGAAGAATTGGTTCCAGTTGGGACGTTAGATCCGAATCAGATTCATATTCCAGGAATTATGGTACAGCGTATCTTTCAAGGAGAAAAATTTGAAAAACGAATTGAACAGCGTACTGTAAGGAAACGTTTGTAATTAGAGAATTAGAAAATGAGGCAATTAGATAATTACTTGAGATTGCGAAAAGCATTATCTAATTGGCAAATTCACAAATTGACACATTAAAATATGACTAGATTTAGTATAGTTCTTTTTTCTTTTCTATCGTTTCAGGTTTTTTCTCAAGGAACAAATGAACTTCGAAATCAATTGCAGCAAATCATTTCTAGTAAAAGTGCTACTGTAGGTGTTTCTATTAAAGGCATTGAAAATAAGGATACTTTGAGTATTAATGGAAATTTAAAAATGCCAATGATGAGCGTGTTTAAATTTCATATTGCTTTGGCAGTTTTGCATAAGGTTGATGAAGGGAAACTTAATCTCACTCAGGAAATCTTTATAAAAAAGAAAGATTTAAAAGAAGATACTTGGAGTCCGATGAAAGAAGATTATCCACAAGGAAATGTAAACTTGACTTTAGATAAGCTACTTCGCTACACGGTTTCGCATAGTGATAATAACGGTTGTGACATTTTGATCAATTTAGTCGGAGGTACAAAGTATATTCAGAAATTTATAAATGATCAGGGAATCAAGGACTTCGTTATTAAAATGAACGAAGATCAAATGAAAACTTGGAAAAACCTTTATATCAATACTACAACTCCGTTGGCAACAACTGAATTGCTAGAGAAGTTTTTCAAAGGAGAAGTTTTAAAAGAAGAAACAACAAAGTATTTGTATCAAATAATGGTTGAAACTTCAAGAGGTCTTACTTGGATGAAAGCTGGACTTCCTGAAAATACCGAATTAGCACACAGAACTGGAATCTCTGGAACTAATGATGCTAATTTGAGGGTAGCAATGAATGACATTGGAATTGTAAAACTTCCAAACGGAAAACATTTTATCCTATCTGTTTATTTGAAAAACATTACAGAGAAAAGAGAAGACACAGAAAAGATAATTGCAGATATAACAAAAGCTGTCTGGAGTTATTTTAATAATTGAGATAATTAGAAAATGTGGCAATTAGATAATTACTTAAGATTGTGAAGCATTATCTAATTATCAAATTGACTAATTGACACATTAAAAAAGACACATTAAAACTATGGCACTTAGTAAAGAAGATATAGCAAAGCGAATTGCAAAAGAGGTAAAAGACCGTTATTTCGTGAATCTTGGAATCGGGATTCCGACTTTGGTAGCAAATTACGTTCGATAAGATATAGCAGTTGAATTCCAAAGTGAAAATGGGGTTCTCGGAATGGGACCTTTTCCTTTTGAAGGAGATGAAGATGCTGATATTATTAATGCAGGTAAGCAAACTATTACGACGCTTCCGGGAGCAAGTTTCTTTGATTCTGCTTTCAGTTTCGGAATGATTCGCTGCCAAAAAGTAGATTTAACTATTTTGGGAGCAATGGAAGTTTCTGAAAACGGAGATATTGCAAACTGGAAGATTCCGGGAAAAATGGTAAAAGGAATGGGGGGCGCAATGGATTTGGTGGCTTCAGCCGAAAATATCATCGTGGCAATGATGCACGTGAACAAAGCTGGAGAGTCAAAAATCTTAAAAAGATGCACTTTGCCATTAACTGGCGTTGGATGCGTTAAAAAGGTTGTAACGGAGCTTGCAGTACTCGAAGTGACAGAAAAAGGTTTTAAGCTCTTAGAGCGAGCGCCAGGTATCTCAGTTGAGCATATCATCGCTTCAACAGAAGCCGATTTAATTATTGAAGGCGAAATTCCTGAAATGAATATCAGTTAATTTTTTTTTTTCGTAAAAACCGACAAAGGCCAGCTTTTAAAAGAGCTGGCTTTTTTTGTAGGAATTAATAAGAGGATTTTTGGTTTTAGTTTTAAAAGAAATTATAAGATTTAAAACTTGTTTTTAAATATAAGTGGTTATTAATCAATTGAATAATTGTTTTTTGGTGTATTTTATTACAAGATTGTTATAGTTTGTTAAATAAAAATGTAATTAATGTAAAAAATGTTGCATTTTATCGATTAAAGGCAATTTTAATCGATAATATAACATAAATAAAATATTTTTACACAAAAATAAAGTATTTACCTACATTAAATATTTTATTTGTAATCCATTTAACCAAATTTAAATACCACATTATTATGAAAAGAAAATTACCTAAAATTATGGCGTCAGCTATTATTATTCTTACATTTTCATCGCCTGTATTTGCTCAAAATACAGACAAGCGAGTAAGTCAGAAAAATTTATCAGAAAATGGACAGCCAAGTCTAATCACTTTTAGTGATAAATCTACCTACAAAGAAACAGATTTCAATACTGTTTTTAAAGAGCAACTCGGACTAAAAGATAATCAGTCTTTTTTGAAAGTTAAAACCGAATCAGACAGAGAGGGTTTTACTCATGAAAAGTTTCAGTTGTATGAACAAGGGATCAAAGTAGAATTTGCTAATTATTCATTACATTCTAAAGAAGGTAAATTAGTTTCTATGAATGGTGAGTTTTATGCATTTAACAATGTAAAAACTACTCCAAGATTATCAAGCCAGGATGCATTTGCTCGAGCGATTGCTTACACGGGAGCAAAAGAATACCTATGGGAAAAACCTGAAGACGCTGCTGCGATGGATTATGAAAAACCAAAAGGGGAATTGGTTTTATTACCAGATATGGAAGAACAAGGCGAGGATAGAAAATCAGATAAAGTTAGATTGGCTTATAAGTTTGATATCTATGCTACAAATCCGCTAAGCAGAGGTGATCTCTATATCGACGCTGAAACAGGAAAAGTCTTGTTTTACAATGCTACAATAAAACACCTTGGGGAATATAGTCACGGAGCGAAATTGGAATCTGCCAAAGTAAATCAAGAGAAAACATCTAATGCAAAAGCTGCAATTGTTTCAGCAAATGCAGCGACACGCTATAGCGGAACACAGACTATTCAGACTACTCTAAGCGGATCTTCTTATATTTTATCTGATGGAACTCGAGGAAATGGAATTCAAACCTATAATTCTGCTAGAACAGCAACGTACCCAACAACCAATTTTACAGATGCTGACAATAATTGGACAGCTGCTGAGTATAATAATACGAATAAAGATAATGGAGCATTAGATGCACATTGGGGTGCTGAAATGACATACGATTATTTCTCTACTGTTCATGGAAGAAACAGTTATGACAATGCCGGAGCAAAAATTAGAAGTTATGTTCACTACAATTTAGTGGCCGCTGGATATCCGAGTAATAATAATGCATTTTGGAACGGAAGTGTTATGACTTATGGTGACGGAACAGGAACAGGCGGATTTGATATCTTGACTTCAATGGACGTTGCTGGACATGAAATAGGACATGCGGTTTGTACTTATACAGCAAATCTTGCTTATCAAAAAGAATCGGGAGCAATGAATGAAGGTTTCTCGGATATTTGGGGAGCTTGTATCGAATATCGTGCTGCACCAACAAAATCAACATGGTTAGTGGGAGAAGATATCGAAAGAAGAACAGGACATCTTGCTTTGCGTTCTATGAGTAACCCAAAATCAGAAGGGCAGCCAGATACTTATGGAGGAACCAATTGGGTGAGTCAAAGTTGTACACCAACTAGCAGTAACGATTATTGTGGTGTTCATACCAATTCAGGAGTTCTGAATCATTGGTTTTATATTTTGTCAGTTGGTAAATCAGGAACAAATGATATTGGAAGCACCTACAACGTGACTGGTATAACTATTGATAAAGCAGCAAAAATTGCCTTTCGTTTAGAGAGTGTGTATTTAACCGCAAATTCTACTTATGCAAATGCAAGAACATCAGGAATACAATCTGCAGTAGATTTGTATGGTGCTGGTTCAGCTGAAGTTATAGCAACAACCAATGCGTTTTATGCAGTAGGTATTGGTGCTGCTTATGTAGGATCTAATGATACTGTTGCCCCTACAGCTCCAACAAGTCTTGCTGCTTCTGGTACTACAGGTACAACGACTAATTTATCTTGGACAGCATCAACAGATAATGTAGCTGTTACAGGTTATGATATTTTCGAGGGAGCAACATTAAAAGGTTCATCTCCAACAACAAGTTATACAGTAACTGGTTTAACAGCATTAACAGCTTATAGCTTTACTGTAAAAGCTAAAGATGCCGCAGGAAATGTTTCGGCAGCTAGTAATACAGTAAATATTACAACTACCCCTGCTGCGGTAACATATTGTACATCTCAGGGAAATAGTACCGCAGATGAAAAAATTGGTAAAGTTGTATTTGGAACAATCAACAATACCTCTACAGGAACAGCGGGTTATGAAAATTATACTTCAATTTCGACAAATGCAACAAGAGGAACTGCATATACAATTACAATCACACCGAGCTGGACATCTTCAGTTTACAGCGAAGGATATGCTGTGTTTATAGATTATAATCAAGATGGTGATTTTGCAGATTCTGGCGAAACGGTTTGGACAAAAGCTACATCAACAGCAACCACAGCATCAGGAACTATTACAATTCCGGCAACGGCAGCTCTTGGAACAACAAGACTTAGAATTTCTATGAAATACAATGGAGTTCCAACATCTTGCGAAAGTTTTTCTTATGGACAAGTCGAAGATTATTCTATAAACATAACAGCTTCAGGAGCAGTTGTGAATGAAGAAATTGTTGCGGGATTGACAGAGACTATTGAACCTGAATTTGCGTTATATCCAAATCCTGTTGTAAATGAGCTAAATGTTTCATTTTTAAATAATAAAGGATATACATTTAGAATTACAAATATTTTAGGTCAGCAAATTAGTAAAGGTGAACTTTCTGAAAGCCCAATAGATGTAAGTGCTTTAAGTACGGGAATTTACCTTATAGAATTAAACAACGGTGGAAAAAGAATCGTTAAGAAATTCGCTAAAAAATAAAAACAAAATTATTATAAAAAGTAAAAACCGCCCAATTAGGCGGTTTTTTTATTTTGAACTTAGAGACTTAGAATCTCAGTGTCTTGGGAACTAAATATTTACAAACTAAATGAAGCTCCTAAACTGAAAGTCGCTTGATTGTTTAAATGGTAAAACGGATCATTGTTTGTTCCGTATTTTGCAATAGGGAATCCGATTTCTGTGAAAACACCGAATCCGTCAGTAAAGAAATAACGACCACCAACGTGTCCTCCAAAATTATGTAAACCTAAGCTTAAACCAGGGTAAACGTCTAATTGCTCAACGCCAATTACGCTAGATAAGTTAGCATTGATTCTTGCTTTTGCATCAAAACGATCAGAGAAATCTGGTTCTGCATTGTTGTAAGCTGATGAACTTCCGTGGTAAAAACCATTGAAATTGTCAACTCCTAATAAATAATTTGCAACAAATCCAACAGAGAAATTTTCTCCTAAACCAAAATCGATAGAACCTTGAATTCCAGATCCACCATCTTGTAAATTAGCACCAACATTTACTCTTGTGTCACCTTTACCTGTAAAAGCGCTTTGTGCATTAATAAATCCGAATGATACTAAAAACAGGAGTGTAAAAACCTTTTTCATAAAAATTTAATATTAATTATTTGGGTAGCAAATGTAATTTTTAAAGAGATTAATTCCTACCTTTTTCGTTAAAATAGAGTTCGTTTAGTGGTTCACTTTGCCAGTATTCCTTAGTGTCTACGTCCAAAATCGTAAGCGGACCTCTAAATGCCGCGCCCGTATCCACGTTCCATACGCAAGCTCTATTTACAGGAACCGTTTCGCCGATTCGGGTAACTGGAGTATGGCCAATATAAACCTCTTTATAAACGGTAAATCTTTTAGGATAGTGTAAGTCGTCTTCTTTTAATTTTGGGTCTAATGAAAGAGCTGTTTCCCAAAGAGTTCTATCCCAATAAAATAGCTTCGAGAAATATTCCCATTTTACGCCATTTAAATTGGTAAAACCAGCGTGAACAAACAAACGATTTTGATCGTCAAGATAAAAATCCTGAAGATTTTCCAGAAATTCGATATGAATTTTCTTTTTCTCTTCCGAAACTTTGGCGTAACCTTCAACGGTTGCTTTTCCTCCGTGTTTGTACCAAGTTTCTTCGTCTAAATCATCGTGTCTATTTTCCAGCCATTCTAAAGCTAGCTGGTCGTGATTTCCTCTTATGCAGATGCAGTTTTGTTTGCTTTTTAAATCAATCAAATAGTCGATTACTTCAACAGACTGACTCCAGCCGTCAACATAATCGCCCAAAAAAATTAGAGTATCTTCTGTGGTAACATTGGCTCTTTCCAGTACTTGTTCAAGTGCAAGTAATCCGCCATGAATGTCACCTATAACAAATGTTCGCATTATTTAATTTTTCGAGTAGAAGAACAAAAATAGAAAGAATAATTGGTTTGAACTCATCGAATTCAGATTCTTTAAAAATTGATATGATTTATAACTATTTACAATACTTTTTTATTGTTTTTCCTCAGTAAATTTGCAAAATGTCTGAAACACCAACATATCGAAAAATTATTCATATTGATATGGATGCTTTTTACGCATCGGTAGAGCAGATGGACAATCCGGAATTAAGAGGAAAGCCAGTTGCGGTTGGAGGTTCTGAGAATCGAGGAGTAGTTTCAGCAGCAAGTTATGAAGCCAGAAAGTTTGGTGTTCGAAGTGCCATCAGCGGAGTTTTAGCCAAAAAATATTGTCCAGACATTATCTTCGTAAGACCAAGATTTGATCGCTACAAAGAGATTTCATCCAAAATTCATAAAATCTTTCACGATTATACGGATTTAGTCGAGCCTCTTTCGCTTGACGAAGCATATTTGGATGTTACCAAAAACAAAAAAGGAAATCCGAGCGCAAGTCTTTTGGCGCAGGAAATTAGGCAAAGAATTTATGATGAAGTAGGTTTGACAGCTTCTGCCGGAATTTCGATCAATAAGTTTGTGGCCAAAATTGCCAGCGATTATAACAAACCAAACGGACAAAAAACGGTAAATCCTGATGAAGTAGAAGCTTTTCTGGAAGATTTGCCTATTCGTAAGTTTTACGGAGTTGGAAAAGTTACGACTGAAAAAATGTATCAGCTCGGCATTTTTACAGGAACAGATTTGAAAAGCAAGTCTTTAGAATTCTTAGAAAAACACTTCGGGAAATCTGGAGTATTTTATTATCATGTTGTTCGAGGCATTCACAATAGCGAAGTAAAATCTTCACGAATCACCAAATCTGTGGCGGCAGAACATACTTTTGATGTCAATTTGTCTTCTGAGATTTTCATGATGCAGCAATTAGAACGTATTGCAGCATCGTTAGAAAAACGTCTCCAAAGGCATAATCTTTCTGGAAAAACAATTACACTCAAAATCAAATACAGCGATTTTTCGCAACAGACTAGAAGCAAGACTTTGCCTTATTTTATTTCTGATAAAAACTTGATTATGGAAAACATAGAGGAATTATTGTATCAGGAAAAAATGAAAGATTCGGTGCGCTTGCTTGGAATTTCGTTAAGCAATTTGAATAACGAGGTGAAAAAAGCGGTTGTGGTACAGCTAAAATTTACGTTTTAATAACAATTTTGAAAAGTTCAAAATAAGGCTTTCACTATGAATAACAGGATTTTTCTTCTATCTTTGGGTAAAAAGATTTTATCTCTCTTCTGATTTGGTTTGTATGAAAAATAGAAATTCCGATGATCCGTTGCAGCGACATTCAGTTCCAATTCTTTCTTGGGATTTTCACTACGAATATCTGAACGAGCTAAAAGCACTGAGTACTGATTTAAAAAGGGTAAGTGAAATCTCAAATGAATTTACTTGGGACGAAAAAAAGCTTAATATTCAGGAAAGAATCAAAAATGAAGTGGTCTTGATAACCGATTTAGATTTGAAAATAGTTTTCGCGTCAAGCGGAATAAAAAAAATGACAGGCTACAAAGAGGAAGAAGTTTTAGGAAAAACACCTAAAATGTTTCAAGGGCCTGCAACTTCACAAAAAGATTTAAAAGAAATTAGAGAAGCGGTAAAAAAGCAGATTCCATTTGCCAAAACTCTCGAAAATTATAGAAAAAACGGCCAAACCTATAAATGCAAAATAGAAGCAACGCCGGTTTATAATCTAAAAGGCGAAATATCTCATTTCATAGCCTTCGAAAAACAAGACATAAGCGCTTAGTTTTTTTGCCGCAAAGGCACTAAGGCGCTAAGGCGCTAAGATGTTTTTTAAAGAAGATAAAAAATAAGCCATCCGTTGAGGATGGCTTATTTTTTTTATAAATACTTTGTGTCTTAGTGCCTTTGCGGCAAAAAAACATTATAAATCAGCAAAGAAATCATTTCCTTTATCATCAGTAATAATAAAAGCAGGGAAATCTTTAACCGTGATTTTACGAACCGCTTCCATTCCTAATTCTTCAAAATCAACTACTTCTACTTTTAGAATGTTGTCTTGAGCTAAAATCGCAGCAGGCCCTCCGATAGAACCCAAGTAGAATCCGCCGTATTTGTTGCAGGCATCTGTAACTTGTTTTGTACGGTTTCCTTTTGCTAGCATTACCATACTTCCACCATTTTTCTGGAATTCATCTACATAAACGTCCATACGTCCAGCAGTTGTTGGTCCGAAACTTCCTGAAGCCATTCCGTCTGGAGTTTTTGCAGGACCAGCGTAATAAACTGGGTGATTTTTGAAATACTCTGGCATTGGTTTTCCAGCGTCTAACAATTCTTTAATTTTTGCGTGAGCAATATCACGAGCAACAATTACAGTTCCGTTTAATTTCAAACGCGTTTTAACTGGATATTGAGATAATTTTGCCAAAATATCTGCCATTGGCTGATCTAAATCAATTTCTACAGGAGCTTCTAAATGTGGAGCTGTTTCTGGTAAAAATTGTTTTGGATTTACTTCTAATTGCTCAACGAAGATTCCGTCTTTAGTGATTTTTCCTTTGATATTTCTATCAGCAGAACAAGAAACTCCCAATCCAACTGGGCAAGAAGCTGCGTGACGAGGCAAACGGATTACACGAACGTCGTGTGTGAAATATTTTCCTCCAAACTGCGCTCCAATAGCACTTTCCTGGCAGATTTTCTGAACTCTTTCTTCCCATTCTAAATCACGGAAAGCTTGACCCGCCATGTTTCCTGAAGTTGGAAGATGATCATAATATCCAGCAGATGCTTTTTTAACAGCGCTTAAGTTGGCTTCTGCCGAAGTTCCGCCAATTACCAAAGCTAAGTGGTATGGAGGACAAGCAGAAGTTCCTAAATCTTTGATTTTTGTGCGAATGAATTCATCCATAGATTTTTCATTCAATAAAGATTTTGTCTGTTGGTATAAGTATGTTTTGTTTGCAGATCCTCCGCCTTTTGCCATGAACAAAAAGTCGTAAGAAGTTCCTTTTTTAGCATAAATATCAATTTGCGCCGGAAGATTTGATCCTGAATTTTTCTCTTCAAACATCGAAATCGGAACAATCTGCGAATAACGTAAGTTTCTTTTTTGATACGTATTGAAAATACCTCGGCTTAACCATTCTGCATCATCAACGCCTGTAAAAATGCTTTCGCCTTTTTTAGCCATTACAATCGCAGTTCCAGTATCTTGACAGCTTGGTAATTGTCCTTCAGCAGCTACAGAAGCATTTTGAAGTAAATTGTAAGCTACGAAACGATCGTTGTCTGTTGCTTCTGGATCGTCTAGAATTTTTCTTAGTTTTTGTAAATGCGTTGTTCTTAGCATAAACGAAACATCTGTCAAAGCTTCTTCAGCCAATAATTCTAAACCTTTTGGGTCAACCGTTAAAACTTCACGTTCTCCAAATTGTTCCACTTTTACAAAATCAGAAGTGATTTTGCGGTACTGCGTATCATCCTTTAAGATCGGATAAGGATCTTGGTATATAAAATCAATCATTGTTTTGTTTTTTTACAAATTTAGAAATTATTTACCTAAGAAAGAATTTGAATTAGGACTCTTCTGCAGATGTTTTCTATTCTGAAGTGTTAAATTGATCAAACGTCATTTTCTTCTCAAAGTATGGTTTGTCTTTGGCAGAAAGTAACATCTTCTTCCATTTGCTGTCTTTTAATTCGAAAGATATTGAGTCTGAATGCTTAAGGATTCCCATATCCATGTTCTCATCTTCGTCTGCGGGTATAAATGCAACAGTTTTGCAATAAAAGGATTTTGGATCAGAATTGTTAGAAGGATTTGCTATTTCAACCCAGCTTCCCCAGCCACTGTCGGACATTGAGCTCCATTGGTGTACCAATTGTAATCCGTTATTTTTTAAATAATAAAGATAGTTGTCATGCGAATAACCACATGCTGGAAATCCAACGGTGATTTGTATGAATGGAGAATTTTTAGAAGTTTCTGATGTTAAACCATAAGAAGCTGTCCACTCAGAACCTTTTTCAAAACCTTTTATAGCAACTTTAGAAGATGCCGTTTTGGTTTTATTTTGATAAAAGTCTAATCGGTATTTTACTGTAACAATACTGTCTTTGTCTGCTTGCTGATCTACCAAATGTGCCAGGATAAAATCTGTAGAAGATTCTGTTCCGTCTGTGTAAATGGCAACGGTATCGGTTTTAATGATCTTATCATCAGCAGAAACTTCTAGTGTTTCTTGCGGTTCAATGATTTCTGCTATTGTTGGCGGCGCAGCATCTGTAGGTTTTGTTCTTTGGCATCCGATAAAAATAAGTAGGGAGAAAAAAAGAGTGTGGATTTTCATCTTTGGGGGATATTTAATTAATTTCTAGAGAAACCTCTAAAGTATAAAATTATGAGAATTTTTTGAAGAAAAAAGAAAAAGAAGCACATGAAAATTAGGTTTAATTCCTTTCATGGCTTCTTTTAAAACTTTAATTAATTGGTCTTTATTCTTTGTGATAAAGATATTTAGGATGAATTTTTAATGCAGAAATATTGGTCTATATTTTTTTAAAAAAACCAAGTAGCAACAAAAATAGCCGTAATTACACAGATCAAATCTACTAAAAGCATTGTGCCCAAAGCGTAACGTGTGTTTTTGATATTTACAGATCCAAAGTAAACTGCGATTACGTAGAACGTGCTCTCAGCACTACATTGGAAAATACTGCTCAATCTTGCAGTTAGAGAATCAGCTCCAAATGTATTCATCGAATCAATTAGGAATCCTCTTGAACCCGCAGAACTAAATGGACGCAACATTGCAACAGGAAGTGCATTGGTAATTTCTTTGCTTACGCCTAAATTCGAAAAGATAAATCCGATTGCATCACTTATAATTTCGAATAAACCGCTGTTTCTGAACAACGAAATCGCAACTAACATTCCTAAAACGTAAGGGAAAATTGTAACTCCAGTTTTAACTCCGTTATTAGCACCAACAACAAAAGTATCGAAAACAGTAGTTTCTGCTTCTTTGAATTTCTTTTCATGTCGGAATGAGAAAATCAAGGTAAACGCAATAATCGCAATTAAGATTAATCCAGAAAGGTTAGAAGTAAAATAGTTTTTCCCGATTAAATCCAAATGATTCACATACATCAGCAAACTTACAATTGCAGCAATCAAAACCATTAAACCAATAAGAAGCGAAGCGCTTTTAAAATTGATTTTTTGTTTGATTCCAACAATCAAGAAAGCGGCAATGGTTCCGATAAACGAAGTTATGATGCAAGGCAGCATGACATCAGCAGGATTACTTGCGTTTGCCGCAGCGCGATAACCGATAATCGAAGTTGCGATCAAAGTCAAACCAGATGCATGAAGACACATAAACATAATTTGCGCATCGCTCGCCTTGTCTTTTTCGGGGTTTATTTCCTGTAAACTTTCCATGGCTTTCAATCCAAAAGGTGTTGCAGCCGAATCTAATCCCAAGAAATTGGCGGCAAAATTCAAAGTCATGTATGAAATCGAAGGGTGGTTTTGAGGAATACTTGGAAACACTTTCACGAAAACCGGACTTAAAGTTTTTGCTAATTTCCCAGAAGCTCCAGAAACAATTAAAAGTTCCATCAAACCACAGAAAAAAGCTAGATAGGCGATAAGAGGCAGAATTAAATCAACCAAAGTGCTTTTACAAGTTGGCAATAATCCGTCTGATTTTTGAAGTCCGCTGTAAATTTTTACCGTTTTGTTTTTGTAAACGTACGTCGTGTCTGCATTTAGCGTATCACGATTGATAATCATGGTCTGATCTGGCGCTTTTTTAATGCTGTCTTTTAAGAAAGCAGGAAGTTCTTCAACGTATTTTTCAGAAACCAAAATAGGATCGTCTTTCTTTCCATTCAAAATAGAATCAATGGTATACGTGTTGGCAGTGAACAAACTGACTACAATAAAAACAATCGAAGAAATAAAAATCGCTAACCAAAATCTGCTTAATACCATAATTGTAATTTTTTGTAAATGTAATTATTTAGCAATAATAAGCATAAAGATTTTAGCAGTGAAACCAGAAGTAAAGGTTACGAGCAACAATTTTTTTATTAAAATTCAAGTTATTCAATAACAATTTTAGTTTCGAGATAAGTTTCAAAAGATTTAATTTCTTCAAAAAGGATTTGCTTTTTACTCACTTCAGTTTCATTAAAAAACTCAGTTTCGATTCTAGCGTGATCTTTTTTGAAAGTTCTTTTCCAAATGCCAATCACTTTTCCGTTTTCTAAAATTATGGGTTTGAAGATGCCATTATTGGTAAAAACTTTCGATTGATGTTCTGTATTGAAAGAAGCTTCACGTGTTTTGTACGAAATTAAAATCTCATCAAAAGCGGGAAGAAAATGAACGCTTTCGCGGAAGTCATTCTCATCTTTAAGATCTTTTTTAAACCAATACTCCTGATTATCAATAGTAATTCGATTTAACTGCAATTCTATTGCGTTAATTGTTTTTTGGCAAATTGTAGGCGGAAAACCCGACCACCACGAAAAATCAAGTACTGTTGCTGGTCCGTGACTTTCAAAATAACGTTGCGCCAATTTTGCTAAAGCTTCTTCTTTAGTTAATTTGGAATTTGGTTTTGAAACTCTTTCTTCGAGCAAAGCATACGTAATTTGTTTGCCTTTCATTTTTCCATTACAAACCAAACCATCCAATTCTGCATTCATCATAATCGCGGCACTCAAAAAATCTTCTTTTGAAGTTTTCTTGATGTCGAGTTCCTGCATGATTTCATCTCGAGTCAAATGATTATTTCCCGCCAATAGTTTTTCGATAGAAGTATTGACTTGATTTAGCTTTTTCTCATCATAACCGAATTTTTTAGCCGCAGAAGCCGTAAAGCGTTTCACTTGTGGAGCCGAAAGTTCCAACATCCAATAAATATCATCAGGAGAAACAAAATGCCAGGTCGGACGCAGAATATGAGTTCGGATAATTTTGCCCGAATTTATAGCTTCTTCAATCTCTTTTTCGCCAGAATCACAACGAGAACCAATTGCCCATTTTGCCATTGCATAATCTTGAGCCTGCATAGCACCAAAATGTTTTACAATTTCTTGAGGTGAACAAGAGGTTGTTTTATAAAGCTTTTGCGAAACCAAACGGTAATGTGAAATTTCTTCGTGTGTCATTTTTTAGCCATATAAGTTCATTTGAACATTGAGAAAAAAACTTAGTATCTCAGTACCTTAGCATCTTAGAGTCTTAGAAAATTATACATGAATAATTTCTTCCTCAATCAATAAATCTTCTCTTCTTAAACGAAGAAAGACCTGCGCAACAGCAATTGTATCTTTTTCACAATAGGTAATAATTCGGTCAATGTCTTTTTCGACATAATAGACATGAGCAACCTGACTTCCGTCGATATCGCCTTTTGGAGAAGGAATTCCAAGAATCTTGGTTAGCAATTTTAGCGAAGTAAAATGCTTATAATCGCCAAACTTCCATAATTCTAAAGTGTCTAAATGCGGAATCTCCCAAGGTTTTTTACCAAATAAATTCAGTTTGTCTGGAATCGGCATTTGATTGATGATCATTCTTCGGGCAATAAACGGAATATCAAATTCTTTGGAATTATGTCCGCACATCAAATGTTGTGGTTGTTTGAAATGATTGTTGATCAGATTCGAAAAGTCTTTTAAGATTTTCTTTTCTTCACCAAAAAATGAAGTCACTCTAAAATTTCGAACATCGCCTTTGATCGTAAAAAAGCCGACAGAAATGCAGATTATCTTTCCAAATTCAGCCCAAATTCCAGCGCGTTCGTAAAATTCTTCTGGAGAGAATTCGTCTTTTCGCTGATATTGTGTCTTCAAATCCCAAAGCGATTGCATTTCCGCGTCAAGCGAGTTGAAATTCTCTTCTTCAGGAACGGTTTCTATATCAAGAAATAAAATGTTATTGAGGTTTATTTTTTCAATCATATTTTTTTGCCACGAATTTCACTAATTAACACAAATTCTTTTTAAGGATAAATATATAACTTTTTTAATAAGGAGAATTTTATTACTTTTTTATAGGCAAAGATTTAAATGTCTTAGTGTTTTTAATTGGGGGGAATTCGTGAAATTCGTGGCAAAAACTAAAACAGACTTTGTTGCGCAGAAGGACTTTCATGTTCTAAAAGCCATTTTTTGCGAGATAATCCGCCAGCATATCCGGTTAAAGATCCGTTTGTGCCGATAACGCGGTGACAAGGAACCACAATCCAAAGCGGATTTTTACCATTTGCCGAAGCCACAGCACGAATTGCTTTTACATCTCCCAACTTTTTGGTTTGATCCATATAGCTTACCGTTTTTCCGTATGGAATTTCCAATAAAGCTTTCCAGACTTTTTGCTGAAATTCAGTTCCTTGCGGATTCAGTTTAAGATCAAAATTGGTTCTTTTGCCTTCGAAATATTCATTTAATTGCGAAACAGCTTCTTGTAAAACTTCAGGAATTGTTTTCGAAACTTCATTCGAACCAACATCAGAAACAGAAATAACCGAAATACCGTTTTCATCGCCAATAATTTTGGTGATTCCGAGAGGTGAATTGATGTAAACTGTTTCCATAATTTTTAACCGCAAAGGCGCAAAAGATTTATGCAAAGGTCGCAAAATATTTTGAACCATATAAGTTATATAAGTTCATTTAAACTTTGAATGTCGATTTTACCAGCCGCCGCCGCCGCCACCGCCTCCACCGCCTCCAGAGCTTCCTCCACCCGAACTTCCGCTGCTTGAACTACTTGAATAGGAATTGTAGGTAGAACTAAAATGTGTCATCATTTTTACTGAAAATCCCGAAGAACCATCGGTAGTTTTTATCCAATTGTTGGTGTAGTTCAGTCTTTTTAAAATATCACTAAATTTTTTATTCCATTTTTCTTCAATGGCTAATGCAAATGCATAAGGCAGATTTTCTTCATAAACACGTATGGCAGTTTCATTTTCTTCGGGTTTGTAATCTAATAAAAACTGTTTCAGTTTTTTAGTTTCAGATTTTGTCTCAACGCCGAGTTCTGTATAAGCGTTTATCAAACCTAAATAGATACTAAATCCGGAAATTATTAAAAAGAGAACTAGCAAATTTAGGCCAGAATAGCTTTTGTCGACATTGATCGCAACAAATGATCCGTAGCAAAAAATGCTTGTAAAGACTAATAAAAACAGACAAATTAAAATTGCTCCAAATTCAACTTTAATAATTACTTTTAAAAGTGCTTTTAGTAGAAGGAATGTGAATATGAAAAACATAATGCCGAAAATGGCTGCCCAGTAAATAGTTCCTTTTGCTAAGTAACAATATCCCAATAAAGCCGGAATTGTTAGGGCAAAGCCAATTAAAATTTGTTTCCAATTGCTCGAAAAATAGTCTTTGATCTTGTATTGACTTTGGAGCGATTTTTCAAGCGCTTTGTCTGCTTTATCAAAGATTAGATAGGTATCTTTATCAATTGCAAACGAATCATTTTCTTCGAACAAAGCCTCTAAAACAGCATTTTCTTCTTTGGATAAATTGGCTGGAGTGTTTCCTTTTTTAAGTGAATATTGAAATTGATCTGCCCAACTTTTTTTTCCGTTATCAGAAATTTCGATCGCGCCTTTCATCGAAAGATTAATTATCGCGACCAAAAGTGTTTGCGAAGTAGCATATCGTTCTTTTATGTAATGCAAAGACGTTGCAGAGTAAAGGGCTTTCAGGTCGATTTTCCGAACTTCGTTTTTCAGTAACGGATCTTCACCATATTTTTTCCAGGAGAAATAGTAAAATGAAAAACAAATCGAAACAAATGCGATTGCTAAAAGTATTTTTTCCAGATCTAAAAATTCCTCCATTTTAAAATGCGGAGAGAAAAACGGCTGGTGTACAATTCCTTTAGGAAAACCTGCTGCAATGGTAAAACCTTCTTCTTTTTTTAGATTTTTAGAAGTAAAATAAACACAATTGTCAATTATTTTGGCATTGCAATCATGCTCTGTCGATCCTAAAATTCCAGTATAACAAGACGTTTGAAAGGCTTTGGCGGATTTTGGTAAAATTATTTTTGCGGTAACATTGTCAATTTCAAATTGCCAGTAGTTTCCGTTAACATTCCAGTAAATTTCATCAAAATCATCGTAAGAGTGTGTTTGCGCTTCGACTTCATACGTCACTTTGTAGGTGTAAGTTCCTTCCGGAAGTATATAATCTTTGTCGCCAATATAGATTTTAAAGGTTTCAGAATCTCCATCGATATGATAAGGTTCTTTGTAACCGTCTCGCATTACATTTAAAACGGTGTAAAACGTATTTTTAGAAACTTTTGACGAATTACTAATCAGCGGAAGTTCTCGAAATATACCGTGATCTATTTGCTCGCCTTTAGCATAAACTTTAATGGTTTCGGTAACGATGATATTTCCATTTTCTTTTAAGAGAATATCAGCGTGAAATTGTTTTATTTTTTCTGGATTTTCATCAGAAGAATAAGATTCGTCCTGCGCAAAACTTTGAAAAACGGAAAGGAATAAAATGCTGATTGAAAATAGAAACCTCAGTTTTTTCATCTGTAAAAACAATTATTTTTTATGAAGGAAAAATAGTGTTTTTATTTTAAAATCTAAGGTTTATGATTTTTAATAATCATCCAAATCAAATTTATAATTTAAAACGCTTTCAATTTTTTCACTTGAAATCACTTTTTTAATATTCGATTTTTCAGAGCTGAATTTCGGTTCTGATAAATTCATTTCAATCGCCTTTTGGGAATAAAACGCCTCTCTTGTTGGATGAAAAGGTGCAACCGCATTAAATACCTCATTCCATTTGGACTGATTTATGATTTCTTCGATAACGCCAATACAATCATTTTGATGAATTAAATTGATTGGAGCATCTGGATTTTCTAGGTTTTCTTTTCCAGCCAAAAACTTTATAGGATGACGATCTTCGCCAATCAATCCGCCGAAACGGAGAATGGTGGTTTCAAAGTTTTGATTTTCTTGAAGAAGCTTTTCAGCTAAAACCAATTGTTTCCCGCTTTCAGTGTCTGGATTGGGTTTAGTTTCTTCGGTTACAAAATCATTATTGTCACCATAAACAGATGTTGAACTTACAAAAAGCACTTTCTTAACCGTCGATTTTTCTATAAAAGGAATCAGATTCTTGATTTTTTCTACAAAAGCTTTTTTCTCAGAATTAGGATCAACGGCTCTTAATTTTGGTGGAATATCAATAATTAGAATTTCGCTTTCCACTAAAAAATCAGAGATGTTTTCAGAAATACTTTCGCTTTCAAGCGTCACTAAAAACGGATTTATTCCAGCATCTTTTAAAATAGGAAGTTTATTTTCTGACGTTGTTGATCCGTTTATTGAATTACCTTTTGCGATTAATGTTTTTGCTAAAGGAAGACCTAACCAGCCACAGCCTAAAATGCTTATTTGTTTCATTTTTTTTTATTTGAGGGTCAAAGGAACAAAGGTTTTGTTTCATGCAGATTTGACAGATTTTTACAGATCTTATTTGAAATAATTATCTGTGTATATCAGCTTAAATCTTTTTAAAATCTGCGTGAAATAAAAAAACTTTGCGTCTTAGCGACTTTGCGAGATTAAATTTTTTACAAAGCTAAAGTAAATCGGACTTTGTCTTTTCCTTTTGCGCCCATTCTATTGTAAAATTTAATCGTTTCTTATTGAATATTCCATTGTAAGTTGATTTCAGATTGCAGAAAGTTGATGAAATGATGAAAATAATCAGGATAACTTTCATTTGCTCGAGTGGCGATGAAATGTTTTCTCTTCAAGCCATTTTTTCCAACTTTAACAGCTCGCAATGAAGTAGTTTTTAAATAAGGAGTAAATGCCCATTTTGCCATCGACATCACGCCCATATCGGCTTTTACCATTTCGAGAGAAGCTTCGGTTAATGGCATTGGAGTTATTTTTTTTGGACTTACTTTGGCTGGAGCCAAAAGAAATTGATGAATAGTAACCGTTTCCAAAGGAAGCGAATGAATAATTAAATGTTCGTTACTGAAATCTTCTGCAACAACATATTTTTTATCCGCCCAAGCATGATTTTCAGAAACTACCATCATCATTTCATCCTGAAAAAGTTCTTGATATTTGATGTTGCTGTCTTTTATTTGATCGCTTACAATGGCAATGTCAATTGTATTGTCTAGCAATTTTTGCAATGGAATATGAGTCGCTTCGGCTACAATTTTCAATTCAACATTCGGATATAAAAGATGAAATTGCTTTAAAACCGAAGGAAGCCAATGGTAACTAGAGAAACATTCCGTACTGATTCTGATTTCGCCATGCTCGCCAAAAACCATTTGTTTGATCTGAGTTTCGGTTTCGGCTAGTTTGTTCAGGATTTCATTGGCAAGTTCGTAGATTTTTTCGCCCGCTTTTGTGAGTACCAGTTTTTTATTTGTTCTTAAAAATATGGCAGTTCCCAATTGATATTCGGCTTCTTTGAGCTGATGACTCAAAGCCGATTGTGTCAAATGAAGTTTGTCGATCGCTTTTGTGATGCTTCCTTCTTCGACGATTGCTTTGATCAATTTTAGGTGACGAATTTCCATTTTTTGAAGAATTAATACGCAAAGTAACAAAATTTTAGGCTGGCTTTTGTATGAAAAAAAGTAATGCTCTTGATGAATTCTTTTCGTTTTTCTGATGTTTGATGTTCAGCTACTTTTGGAAAAGTAAAACATTAAAACCTAAAGAAAATGGAAGCGCAAATTAAACATTATGAAAACAAATTAGCTTTTGAAATGGATCCGTCAGATTTATTTGAAGCTTTAAACAATGGAGAAAAAATAATCGTAATCGATGCCAGAAGAGCTTTTGGCTATGATGAAGAACATATTCCGAATGCGATTAATATTCCACATCGCGAAATGAATTTAGAAACTACACAACATTTAGATAAAGATGTTTTGTATGTGACCTATTGCACCGGAATTGGCTGTAATGCCTCTACAAAAGGAGCTTTGAATATGACCAAATTAGGTTTCAAAGTAAAAGAGCTAATTGGCGGATTGGAATGGTGGAAAATCGACGGCTATGCAACCGAAGGCACAAAAGGCGAAAAGCAAGGCTTGAAAATTGAATGCGCTTGTTAAAGAAAAAGGCAGACTTTAATTTCTAAGTTTGCCTTTTTTTATTTTTATTCTGGTTTTACCGCCGGAGCTGTTACGCTATCTTTAGGAACCGCTAAACTATCTTTAACCACAACTGGTTCGATCGGTTTTACTGGAGGTGTATATCTTTTGATTTTCTGCTGTATTAAAACGGCATCATTTAAAACAAAAGGGGTTGGCATCATCCAATCATTTCTTGGTTTCACATTTAATAACGGATTCGTCATTAAATCAAACGAACTTTCAATTAAATCCATATCAAAAATAGACGATTTATTGATGTAGAATTCCATTTCAAGCGGTTCGTTGGCTACGACATAATAACATAAAATTTTGCTGTCTTCTCTTTGCAGGCGATTTCCTTTTTCGCCAGAAGTTGCTACTCCGTTTGCTTTAAAGTTATAAAACATCATTTTCGGATTAGCATAAATGTCGTAACGGTTTACTTTTCTATTTGGAGTAATCTTGATTTTCAAATATCTATTATTTCCGATAACACTATCTCTTAAAAACTGAATGGCTGGTTTCGGAATTTCAACAACTGGAGCAATAGCGCTGTAAGTAAACGTTGTGTTGTATTTGCTTGACAGCGGAAGCGTATTTAATCCAACTGCTTTTTGATTGGTTTCGCCTAAATAAGATTTAGTCCATTCGTCCAAATTAGTATCATAAGTTGTCCAAACAGCCGAATTGTTGTCAGCATTATAAACGTATAATAAACTGTTTGATTTGGCTTTTCCGTATTCATAACCAGAGTGATATCCAGCGTAAATGAAAAATGCCATAGAAGAAAGGAAGAATACCACGATCCAAGCTCCTTTTTTAGCGAAAGCGCCAAATATTGGCAATAACAATCCGAATAATAAAACGGTTAAAATAGCACTTCCGTATAATATTTTAAGACCTAAGCCAATAGGAAACATTACGATGAATGGCGCAACAATCGCCAGGGCAGGAATAGAGAATATTAAATTCATTCCTAAACTGTAATGTTGTGTGAAGACAAAAATTCCGAATAATAATATTCCAAAATAAACTGGAATAATTAAGAAACCTGCTCCAGTTAAGCTGTTGGCTAAAAATGCATTAATGATAATCCAAAGTAACAAAGGAGCCACAAAATGGTTCATCGTGATTTTAGCTTCAGAAAAATGATGGTAGAAAGCAAAACAGATCGCAATGCTTAATGTAACAAAAGCGCCAATATAGGCATGTCCATTATAGGTAAATCCGTTTAAAAGATCAGAATACTGCGGATAAATTTCAAGAATAAGTTTCCATCCTAAAAACGTTACCAATCCTGCAATTATAAGTGATCCTAAAAGCGGAACAAAACCTTTAAAAATTTCTGTGAAAGTGATGATTCTTTTTGCTTTTCCAACAAAAATGAAAATAGCCAATAAACCAAAAGCGATCAATGTCATTGGCATTACCCAAGTAAACGGATAACTGATGAATGTAAAAGGAGCATTGAAATAAACATCGTCAGCTGTAGACTCGGTTTGGTTTAAATCAATATTTGAGAAGTATTTCAGCAAAGGCATAATGTAAGTGCCTTGATGCGCTAATGTGTTTTTGTTTAAATGCTGAACGTCGTCTTGTTGCGTATGATAGTTGAAATGACCATCAATAAAAGCAAAATTGAATCCTTGAATATTTCCTTGTTCTCTAAAAACCGTTAAATCGGTATCGTTAGGAAGCATTTTGTAAATACTGTACATCAACGAATTTGAAACGGGATGAGAAGGTTTTGCTTTCGTAAATTCCTTAATCAGCGCTTCGTTTCCTTTATTGGTTTCCATCAGCATGTAGCTTGGTCCAGAAGTTCCTCTTGCTTCAAAGTTTAAAACTAAACCAACGTCTTTTGTCCAAGGATGTTTGTTGACGAATAAAGCTGCACCGTTTAATCCTAATTCTTCTGCATCAGAGAATAAAATGATAATATCGTTTTTTTGAGGATTTTTAGAGTATAAAAAGGCACGAACACCTTCTAAAATTGTTGCGACTCCAGAAGCATCGTCGCTGGCACCTTTTGAGAAAGAATGCGGTGCACTATCGTAATGAGAAAGAAGTAAAAGTGCTTTTGTATTGTTAGTTCCTTTAATTCGAGCCAAAATATTTTTTGACTTTACCAAAAGACCTTTATCATTTAGAGTAAAACCTTCCTGAACACTCGTTTCTAAACCAATTCTGTTTAATTCTAAAATAAGATAATTGGCAACAAGCTCGTGATTGGTCGATCCGACATAGTGCGGTTTCTGCGCAATAATCTAGACCTGATTTAAGGCTCTTTCAGTCGAAAACTCAGCGAGCGCTTCATCATCTTTCGAGATTCCTTGCGGCATCATCGTGGCATATATAATGCCAAGTAAAGCTAAAACGCAGACTATGGCTAGAATTGAGGTGGGGTTTTTTCTCATGGTGAATAAATACTAACTATATTTCTTTTTTAACAAGCATAAAATAATCATTGTCCAAGGATCGATAGCCTTGATCGTACAAGAAATAATATGTATTTCCTGTCTTGGTCTGTAAAATGTTTGTAAAGAACTCAAAATCAAAACCTTTTGTCAATAATTTGTCTCGAGAAGCCTTCGATTTTCCGTCTACATTTAACTCTGCCAAAATACGGTAATTTTTGCGTAACTTGTTGTTTATATTTCGCATGAAATTCGTACTATCTTTATTTATTTTGTTATTGTACGCATTTCGACAATTGTCCGAACAGAATTTCTTGTCTTCGCGACCGAAAATTTTGGCTGAGCATTCGAGGCATGTTTTCATTTCTCCAATTTTTTTATTTCATAAAGGTCAGTTCTTCTGTCTTTTAATGTTTTTACACTTCCGTGTTCGTGAAGTTCTTTCAATAAATTCAGATCAACATCAACAATTAAAGTCATTTCTGTGTTTGGAGTGGCTTCTGCTTTGATTCCGTTACTCGGAAAAGCAAAATCAGAAGGCGTAAATACAGAAGACTGCGCATATTGAATATCCATGTTGTTTACTTTCGGAAGATTTCCAACGCAACCTGCTATGGCTACATAACACTCATTTTCGATGGCGCGCGCCTGCGAACAATGTTTTACGCGAGTATAACCGTTTTGTGTATCGGTTAAAAATGGTACAAATAAAATATCCATTCCTTCATCTGCCAAAAGTCTTGAAAGTTCAGGGAACTCTACGTCATAGCAAATTAATATTCCGATTTTACCGCAATCAGTATCAAAAGTTTTAAATTGCGATCCGCCTTTCATTCCCCAATGAATAACTTCGTTTGGCGTGATATGAATTTTGGTATACATTTCTGAAGTTCCGTCTCTTTTGCATAAGAAACCAACATTGTACAGATTTCCGCCATCCATATAAGGCATACTTCCCGTAATGATATTGATGTTGTATGAAATGGCAAATTCCTGAAAGCGTTTCTGAATTGGATCAGTATGCCTTGCCAATTCACGGATTGCTTCTGCTTCAGATAAATGGTTATAATCGGCCATTAAAGGCGCAGTAAACAATTCTGGAAACAGAGCGAAATCGGATCCGTAACCTGAAACGGCATCGATAAAAAACTCAGCTTGCTCAAAAAGTGCTTCAACATTATTCAAAGGACGCATCTGCCACTGAATTAATCCTAAACGAATGATATTTTTCTTAAGATTAATTAGTTTCGGACTATCATCGTAATAAATGTTGTTCCATTCCATTAAAACAGCAAATTCTTTCGATTCTTCATCGCCTTCCAAGTAATTTTTAAGGATTTTTAAAACATGAAAATCATTGCTTAATTGGAAAGAAAGAACAGGATCATACAATTCTTTGGCACGTACTTTCTCGATATAAGTTTTAGGAGACATTTTTTTGGCATGGTCTCTATAATTCGGAATTCTTCCTGCAAAAACAATCGCTTTTAAGTTCAATTGTTCGCAAAGTTCTTTTCTTGCATCATATAATCGGCGTCCTAAACGCAAGCCTCTATAATTTGGATGAATAAAAACATCTATTCCATACAAAATTTCAGCGTTTGGATTATGGGTAGAAAAGGTGTAGTCACCACTAATTTGTTGGTAATTATGTCTTTTTTCTACTAATTTTTCGTCAACAATAAGAGATAGGGCAGAACCAACAACTTTTCCGTCAGCTAAAATGACTAACTGTCCTTCCGGAAAAATAGAAAGCAATCTTTCTATGTCGTCAGAACCCCAATACGAATCGGCCATTTCTGGATACGATTCTATCATTGATTTTTTTAATTGTTTATAGTCTTCAATTTCAAGGTTTCTTAACTCAACTTTTTTAATTTTTGTCTGCATATCGTAAGATTTATCTCAAATATACAAAAAACAATTTCCAATTACAAACGCTTACAAATAGTTATAGTCGATAGTAAATAGTTAACAACCGACTGTCAGTGTTGGTCATTTGCATCTTTGCAACGTTGAATTTAAAGAACAGTTCAACTCATAATACTTAAAGAATATACGCCATGAAAAACAGAGTACAGTTAATTGGGAATGTAGGAAACGATCCAGAAATCAAAACATTAGAAAACGGCAAAAAGCTAGTGCACGTTTCAATTGCCACGAAGGATTATTACAAAAATGACAAAGGCGAAAGAGTTGAACAAACCGAATGGCACCGAATAACAGCCTGGGGGAAAACGGCAGAAATTATCGAAAAGTTTGTCGTGAAAGGAAAAGAAATAGCTGTTGAAGGAAAACTGACACACAGAAGTTATGATGATAAAAACGGTGAAAAGCGTTATATAACCGAAGTCGTCGTAAATGAAATTTTACTGTTGAGTAAGTAATTTAGAAGCAGAAACCCGACAGTTCCGAAGCCTCGGGATAAATCTGTCGGGTTTTATTTTTTATATAATTGAAACCCCATTAGCATCAGTCGTAAGCACTTCGCTCATATAATCAAAAAATGGTCTCATGTTTTTGAAAGCATCCAAAGCCAATTCTAAAAATTGCGGACTCAATACTTCTTTGTCTGTAAAACGCTTTATTACTAAAAACTGTTTGTAACGAAGCAAATCGATTGCAGGATGATCGACATCAAAACCTTTTGGTTTGGTTTTAAGCTGTTCGCCCTGTAGTGTTCCAAAATTGCTTTTGAAGGATTCTGAATTTAGTATTTTCTGAAAGATTTCAGGATCATGCGCAAATTCAGTTCTTATTCTTTTTAAATCTGCAGCATTTGGTCCCCAAAAACCACCCGCGAAAAAGGTATTTCCTTTTTCCAGATGAAAATAATAACCACCGCGTCTTGCTGCGGTTGCGCGAGTGTAACTTCCGCCCCAATAATGTTTAAAAGGGGTTTTGTCTTTAGAGAAACGAATATCGCGATAGATTCTGTAAACACTTTTTTTACCCGAAGTATTTTCTAAAACATCTGTTTTGGAAAGTTCTTTCAATAAAGCGCCTGCAAAGTTTTCAATATGATTTAATTCGATTAAATATTGTGGTTTATTGGCTTCAAACCACGGTTTATTATTGTTTTCTTTTAACTCAACCAAAAAGTCAAGACTAGATTTAGGAATTGTAATATCGTTTTTCATAAATAAAATTAGAATCGAAAGTGGACTGCAATTTAAAACTAAAAAACCCACCAGAGAAATCTGATGGGTTTTTCTATATCGCGTTAAGCAGTTTTTTTGAATAAATCAAACATAGGACAACGTGAGCAGCGTTTCTTTTCACTTTTCTTATATTTCTCACAGCAAGAAGATTTACAATTTTCGATCTTCTTAATTTTCTCAAGGATAACTTTATTTTTTTTGTCTTTTTTATCCTTTTTCTTGTCCTTGTCTTTTTCTTTCTTGCTCAATTTTCCTCAGTATTATAAAAACAGAGACAAATATAAACTAAAAAAAGTTATTTTTAAATGTTCTAAATAAACTTTAACTTTTTTATTTAGGGTTGATAGCGATTGAGCTAGTAACTGTTAATTGCTGAATATCACGGTCAAACAAGTAAAGTCCGCCTTTATCATCACCAATTAAGTTGATTTTATCTAAAATTGACTTAGCCGTAGCTTCTTCTTCGATTTGTTCAGAAACGTACCATTGTAAGAAATTATGTGTTGCATAATCTCTTTCTTCAAAAGTAATGTGTACTAACTCATTGATAGATTTCGAAACAAAAAGTTCATGATTATAAAGTTCCTCAAACATTTCTTTAAATGTAGAATAAGTTGTTTTTGGTGCTTTTAAATCTGTTACCTGAGCATGTCCTCCGCGTTCGTTTACATACTTAACCAATTTAAGCATATGTGCACGCTCTTCATCTGACTGTGTGTACATAAATTGAGCGATTCCCTCTAATCCTTGTACTTCAGCCCAACAAGCCATAGAAAGATAAGTTTGCGAAGATTCTGCTTCTATGCGGATTTGCTTGTTTAAAGCCGATTCAATATTTTTTGATAGCATAATATGTGTCTTTTTTGTAAAATTAAGAAAAATTATTCATTTGATTTTTTCGAAACCCCGAAACATTAGACATTTAATTAATTGTCTTAAGCGAAGCAGGGTTTGAGAACGTAGATTTATCTATGATTGGGTTTCCGCTATCTCTCATCATAAAACCATCTGTAAATTTTCGCATGATAAATTGTTTGGAAGTCTCATCATAATAGCTCAAAATGCGATAAGTCTTTAAATCCAAAGCATCATATAATTTGATGTTTTTATGAGTATTTAAAAAGTAAAATAAATTATCCATCGCCAATGGTTCTGATTGTTTGTCGCTTATAAAATCTAAATTTTGATTTAGCATAGCATCAAAATAGACCATTTTACTCAATGTATAATAATCGCGCATTCCAAAATCGTTAGGGTTTTCAGAGTAATAATAGTAAGCTCTAGCTTCTCCAAAACCGGTGAAAGTAATGAAACTGTTTTTTTTGTTTTTGACAATTGAAATACCAGCGGTAAGCCCGTTTAAATTTTTAAGAAACTTGGCAGTGTTTTTTAACTGCTGAGGTTTTCTATCATTAATTTGAACAAAGAATGGGGAGTTTTTAAACGGAATAGTATCATTCTTTGAAAAGGAGTAATTCTTAATGGTGTTTCCAGAATCAAAATCTTTTATTTCTAAGACAAGTTCATCTTCGTTTGCCAGCATTTGAAACAGTTTTTTATCATTATAAAATGAATTTGAAGTCTCAAAAGAATTTTCGGAGTCGGGCTTGCTAAATGTTTTTTCGTTTAAAGTGCCAGTATTGAGGTTAATTTCGAAAGCTTGAGTTTTAGTTACGCCATTATCAAATGTCAAAATAAGACGGTCACCAACGACATAGAATTTACTTGTTTTTGAAGCAAGATCAAGAGGATTAAGAGTGCCCGATTCCATTTTTTGGATTGGATAATATTTAATAAGCGCATTAAAAGAAGTCTTTATATTGCCTTTGTAGGTGAAAGTGAAGGAAGAAAAATCAAGCATTCTAATTTCACATTTCTGATCTTCAAATTTGTAAAGAAGAAGATGTTCAAAGTCTTTTTCTTTGCCAAGAATATAAAAAGCATTATTCTGTTGGAAATAATTTATAATGTACTCGTGGTTTTTAGGAAAATCAAAATTTAAGAACTTTGATGTTTTATTATCCAGATCGTACGTGCTAATTAGAATGTTTTTGTTGTTTGGTGAAATCCAATACAATGTTGGTTGTTTTTCTGCGCTAATAGTACAGCCCATCAAACTTCGATTTGCTTCCTTTCCTATCGAATCTGTAAACTTGCTTGTTAAGAATACCGATTTATTGTATTTCAAAATGTTTATGGCTGTATTGTCCCAAGCAATGGCATAAATGTCATTGGTTTTCTCATCTTCAACATTTAGAATTTGAGTTTTTGCCAAATTATTCAGATTCAATGGTAAAGAGTTCAAGACTGTTTGGCCAAACAAAACCATATTCGAAAACAAAACGGAAAATAGTAGCAGTTTTTTCATAAATGAATTTCATCAAAATTTATTCCAAATTTTTAAGATATTTTCTGCAAGCATAAAAAAGTCCTTAAGAAATAAAAACTTAAGGAACTGTGAATCAATTGTCTTAAAAGAAATTGGTTTAATTAAATCCGTCAGTAAACTTGCGAAGAACAAGTTGTTTTGCAACAATGTCGTAATAACTTAAAATACTGTAATTACTCAGTTTAAGCGTGTTTGGAAGAATGGCTTCTTTATGAGAATCTAAAAAATAAAAGATTTTATCAGTCGCAAAAGGTTCATGAGTTTCGTGGGTTAACTCTAATTTTTTGGTCCAAACACTTTCAAAAAACACAGAATAATTACTTTCAATATTATAATAACTGTTCGAAGGAAAATCGCCAAAAGGATCATTAAAATTAAAACCATTCATGGATATCGTTTTCAAATCGCTGCCCGTTCCTCCTAAAGTGATAAAGAGATTGTTTTGGTTTTTATAAACCGAAAGTCCTGCATCAAGAGAAGATAATGCCTTTAAAAATTTTGCTGTGTTCTTTAATTTTCGAGGTTCGCGATCTTCAATCTGCATCAGTAAAGGCGAATTACTAAAACGGATCGTATCGTTTTTTGAAACCGCAAATGTTTTTACGGATTCGCCAGATTCATAATCTTTTATATCAAACAATAATTCGTCGGCGTTAACATTGATTTGATACAATTTATTTTCGTGGTAAAAAGAGTTAGACGTTTTTGGATTTTTCTCCCCAACGGGTTTCATAAAAGTCTTTTCTTTTATTTTTAAACTATCTAAATCAATATCAAATAATTGGGTTTTTCTAAAACTTTGGTCCAACGTTAGGATCAAACGGTTTGGAAGGGTGTAAAGTTTACTTTTTGCACTTACTTTATACAATAGATTGTACTCGCCAGAATCCATTTTCTCTATCGGATTTTCATTCAAAATTTGACTGAATGTTTTAGGCTGGGTTTTACGGTCTATAAATTTGAAAGAACTAAAATCTAGAAACTTCTCTTGAGCGATTCCATTTTTAAAGATAAAAGCCGTCAATGCTTCTTTTGTTTTTTCTTTCATCAACAAATAGAAATTGTTGTCTTTCTGGTAATGCGTTAATATAAATTTATCGTCAAGCGGAATGGCAAATTTTAGCGCTCTGCTAGTTTTGTCTTCCAGATAATATTTAATTAAAATGATTGATTTTTCTTCTCTCGAAAACCAATATAAAGTAGGATTTCCGTCTTCGCTAAAACTATAACCCATCAAAGATTTGTTCTCGACAAATTGACGGTTTGTAACAAATTTATCTCTTAAAAATAAAGCGCTATTGTATTTTAATATCGAAAGGCTGTCTGCGCTGGCGGCAAAGACAAATACATCATGAGTAACCGTATTTTCGCCAGTCATGATTTCCGATTGATCTATTTTGTTTTTAAAATCGATTGCATAAGAAGTCAATACTGTCTGACTTAACAAAACAGTATTGGAGATTAAAAACAAAAAAAGAAAAATTCGTTTCATGTGTTTTTAGGCGTAAATTATTCCGCTTCTTTTATTGATTCATAAGCTCTTGAAAAAGATCTACAAATTGACCAACATGCATTCCGTCCATTAAACCGTGATGCACATAAACAGCCATTGACATCGTTCTTTTTCCAGTTTCAGAAACCATCATTTTTCCAAAAGAAATTTTTGGACAGCTGTCTGGATACGTGAAACTGCGTGCATGGGTGATAGAACTAAAATTCAACCACGGAATTGCCGAGAAATGAATCAGATTATCATCATCAAAAGATCTTGTAAAAAGTCCGGTTGTATTTTGAATGCGTTCAATTTCAGTTAATGCAATTTGCTCAAATGTTTTAAAATCGGGATTATATTCAATTAAAGAAAACCCAAAAGTACCATCTTCACGACCAATTGTTGCCGACGCATCGACACGATCGTTGATGTAAATTTGGTTTTCTGAAATGCGATATCTAAAATTCTCAATGGCATTTACTGCAGCCAATGTTTTATGCAAATAGAAAATGAAGAAAGAAGCATTCAAGCTTTTTGCAGTTTGATATGCTTTAGTGCAATCAATTTCTACAGTAGCACCAAAAAAAGGTTCTTCCATTTGTTTGAAATGCGCAAAATGCTCTTTTCTATTCCAATTTTCTAAGTCTAAAAGTGTTTTCATTATAATAAATTCGGAACCACTTCTGCAATAGTTTCAAATGAACTAAAATGCTCGTGTTCTATAGTATGATTAATTTTTTCGTGTTCCCAAGTCGTGTGAAACGGAATATGAACGGCATAACCGCCAATTCCTAAAACTGGCAAAACATCTGATTTTAATGAATTTCCGATCATCAAAAATTCATGCGCTTGAATGTCTAAACGGCCAAGCAATTTCTGATAATCAATTTCTTGTTTGTCTGACATTACTTCGATATGGTGAAAATAATGCCCCAAACCAGAACGATGCAACTTGCTGTGCTGATCTTTCAAATCGCCTTTTGTAGCCACGACCAATTTGTATTTTCCTTTTAAGGCTTGAAGTGTTTCTTCAATTCCATCTAAAAGTTCGATTGGTTTCTCCAATAATTCTTTCCCGTATTGAATGATTTTTTCAATCACTTCAACCGGAATCGTATTGTTTGAAATGTTCATCGCGGCTTCAATCATTGAAAGAATATAACCTTTAATTCCGTAACCGTACAAAGGTAAATTGGCAATTTCAATTTTGAATAACTCCTGTGAAATGCCTTGATGCGAAAGGTAATCTTCCATCAAAGCGCAAAATTTATGTTCGGTTTCTTGGAAGTATGGTTCGTTTACAAACAAAGTATCATCGGCGTCAAATGCGATTACTTTTAAGTTTGGTATTTTAGTTTTATGTAACATAGTTTTTTGTTTCAAGTTTTTACTTGTTTCAGGTTTTTTAGCCACGAATTCACGAATTTTTTCCCAATAGTTATTGAGATAAATGATTTTGAAAGCAGGCGAAGTAATTACACTAATTTTTTTCCTGATTAATTTCTGTTAAGATAAAAAATTAAATCTGCTCAATCTGCGTAATCTGCGAGAAACTTTCTTTTAGCTTTTAGAAAATAATCGTTTCAAAGAAATAGTTTTATCGTAAAAAGTAATTCGGATTCCGAAAAGAAGAACGATTCCACCGAAAACCATTTGTAAAGTTATTTTTTCTTCCAAAAACAACCAAGCTAAAATAGAGGTAATTACAGCTTGACTTAATAAACTCAATGAAACTCTGGTCGCGCGCATGTGTTGTGTCGCATAACTAATCGAAAGCCAAGCGCACAATTGACAAATTACAGCTTGCAAAACCAAGACAAACCAGCCAGCATCTGAAAAGCCAGTAAAAGGTTCGTTTTGCGAATAGCATAAAATTCCCAAATAAATACTGGAAGACGTTAAACTGATTGTCATAAACGAAAGTACATCAACTTGCGATAAAACATTTTTGCTGATTAAAAGATAAATCGAATATAAGATTCCGGATAAAACCGCAAAAAGAAACGCTTTGTCAAAGTTCAGATCTACAAAAAACTCAAAACCAACCAAAGTGATCATTCCGAAAAGTGAAACTACAGTTCCGATCCAAAAATTAGTAGCCGGACGAACTTTCAAAAAGAAAAATGAGCCAATTCCGACCCAAACTGGAGATAAATTCGTTAAAAGCGAAGCTTGTGTCGCGCTTGATTCCTGAATGGCGATATTCCAAACGGCAACATCAGACGAGAATATAACGCCACAAAGCGCTGCTAAAATTAAAAATTTTGGTTTTGGAAGTTTAAAGTTCCCTGTAATAATGACATAAGGTAAAAGTAAAGTAACTGCAAAAGCCATTCGGTAAAATGCCGAAATTAGTCCTGGAGTTAAACGTAATTTTACCAAGATTGGAAAAATTGAAATACAAAGTATTCCAGCAATTAAGGCTAATCTTGGTTTGGTAATTTTCATTTGATGTATTTTAATCTTGTATTATTTTTCAAAGATAATTCAGAAAGTAATTATTTTGAAAGCAAAAAGCGCGAATCAATTGAAAATCTTAATTGGTTCGCGCTTTTTATTTTAAAAAGGAGTTTTTTACTCTTTTGTTTCTTCTACTTGAATAGTTGGAGGAACTTCAGGAGCAGCATCTTCGCCTTTTAAATAAGTTGGTAGATTTAATCCTGCCATATTGAATAAATCATTTAATGGCGGAACTGTTTTCATCATTCCAGAAACAAAGTTGGCTGTAGAACCATTTTCGCCTTGACCGTTTCCAGAATCCCAAACCGTGATTTTGTCAATTTTGATGTTTTTAACGGCTTCAACTTGAGTTTTAACCAATTCAGGAAGTTTCTCCAATAATAAAAGTTGGAACGCTTTGCTTGGATCTCCGCCAGCTGCAGCTACAACATCTTTGTAACCTTCTGCTTGTTTGGTTAAGATTTCGAATAAACCTTTTGCTTCAGCTTCCATTTTAGCGAAAATAGCATCGGCTTCTCCTTTTGCATTTTCTCTGATGGTTTCTGCGGCAGCTTGTGCTTCGATAATCGCTCTTTGTTTCGCAATTTCTGCAGGAACTACAATGTTGGCAATTTGTGTAGAACGCTCTCTTTCAGAACGTGCCAACTCGGCTTTTTGTTCTGCAAGATAAGATTCTTCTAATGCTTTTGCTTGTTGTACTTTTTCTGCTGCTATTGCAATACGCAAAGATTCTGCTTCTTTTTCTCTACGAATAGCTTCCGAATTTGCAATGGCAATTTTCGCCTCGTTTTCCCCTTGAATCGCAATCGCGTTAGCTTCAGAAGTTTTTACTCTGGTATCTCTTGCGGCTTCAGCTTTACCAATGGTTTCGTCTTTAGAAGCAGTTGCAATACTAATTTCTTTATCTTTTTGAGTAATCGCAATTTTTACGTCACGATCTCTATGTGTTTCTGCAATTTGAGTGTCTTTTTCTCTATCTGCAAGTGCTTTACCGATTTCTCCGATTTTTTCCTGTTCGGCAACACTAATTTTTGCTTCGTTAATTGCTTTTGCAGCCGCTTCTTTTCCTAAAGCTTCGATATAACCAGACTCGTCTCTAATATCAGTAACGTTTACGTTGATTAACTTCAAACCAATTTTTTTCAATTCACTATCAACGTTTTTAGAAATATTATCTAAGAATTTATCACGATCTGAGTTGATTTCTTCAATAGTCATTGTTGCAATAACCAAACGTAATTGACCAAATAAAATATCTTTTGCCAATTCTTGAACTTGTTCTGATGACAAACCTAATAATCTTTCAGCAGCTGTATTCATACTGTCAGATTCTGTAGAAATGGCAATTGTAAATCGACAAGGGACATCGACTCTAATGTTCTGACGGCTTAATGCATTGGTTAAATTGGCTTCGATAGAAAGCGGTTTTAGATCTAGAAATGAATAATCCTGAATAACCGGCCAGATAAAAGCACCTCCACCGTGTACACAACGTGCTGAGGTTCCACCTGTACGGCCGTAAATAACTAAGATTTTATCTGAAGGACATCTTTTGTACCTCGAGATTAATGCTGAAATGGTTACGAATAGAACGATTGCCGCAACTGCAATCAAAATAATTGGGTTGATCATTATAATTTATGTTAAATGGTTTCTACGATTAAAATGTTGTTTTCGATTTTGATCACTTTTACAGCGCTTCCAGAGGGAATTCTATCATTCTCTGTCATGGCTTCCAGTTCATGAAAAGCACCGTTAACGCTGATCATGATTTTGCCTTTTCCTTTTTTGTTTTCGGGAATTGTCAAATAAACTTCGGCAGTTTTATCAAGTGTATTAGTGATTTTAAAAGAATTGTCTTCGGCTAGTTTTTGCACTTGTTTGATTACGAAAAAAAACAAAAGCACAAACAAAACTCCAACAACAAAAGATAAAGTAATAAGAAACCATGGCTTTTCGCCAATTGTAGCATAAAATGAAATTCCTGTCCAGCTAAAACCTAAAAGAAAGTTGATTAGGTTTCTTAACGAAAACCACTGAAAATCTCCGCCATCATGAGAATGCGCATCAAAATCGGTGTCGAAACCATCGGCAATGTCAAGACCTGAAAAGGTAATAACGGTTTGAATAAGAAAAATTAAACTTGTTGGAATAGCGATATACCAAAAAGACTTCAATAAGGTTGGCAAACTTTCTAATACTTCCATAATTGTCGGTTTTTTTCTAATAATACTTCGGCACTAATATCATACTTTTTATGAAAGAAAACTAATTTCGATGAAAAATGTACTCACAGATATTTATGGAATGAAAAAAGCGTGAACCAGTTATTTCGAACCAATTCACGCTTTTATATATAAAGTTTAAAACCTTAGTTCACAGTCGCCCCATTTGGTGCATCAGCATCTGGATTTACGAAAACTAATTTTCCTTCAGCATTTGTTGTCATCAAGATCATTCCTTGACTTTCAACACCACGTAAAGCTCTTGGAGCTAGGTTCGCTAATACAGAAACTCGTTTCCCGATGATTTCTTCTGGAGAAAAACTTTCAGCAATTCCCGAAACAATCGTACGAACATCGATTCCGGTATCTACTTTTAGCACTAAAAGCTTGTTTGCTTTTGGCATTTTTTCAGCTTCTAAAATAGTTCCGATACGAATATCCATTTTCGCAAAATCCTCAAACTGAATTAAATCTTTTTGTGGTTCAGCTTGTTTGTTTTCAGCTAAATTAGCTGTTTTTGTTGCTTCCAATTTATCTATTTGTTTTTGTATTTCTTCGTCTTCGATTTTAGCGAAAAGCAATTCTGCTTCACCGATTTTATGTCCAGCAGGAATTAAATCTGAGTTTTCAGAAATATCATTCCAACCTAATGTTTTATCTAAAATGACATCTGTTGCTCCAGGATGATTTTCTTTTAAGAATTTGCTAAATCCTTTAAAGTGTTCTTTCAAATCACCTAAATTCAGAATTCTTGACAATTTAGCTGCTGTAAAAGGTAAAAATGGTTCAGCCAAAACGCTTAAAGCAGCAGCAATTTGTAATGCCACATACATTTGAGTTTTTACACGCTCTGGATTGTCTTTCATTACTTTCCAAGGCTCTTCGTCTGCAAGATATTTATTTCCTAAACGAGCCACATTCATCAATTCGCCCAAAGCTTCACGGAATCTATAACGTTCCACTGAACTTGCAATTACAGCTGGATACGCTTTTAATTCGTTTAAAGTAGCTTCATCAACTTCTGTAAATTCGTTTGGAGTCGGGATAACACCTTCGTAATATTTGTTGGTTAAAACCACAACACGATTCACGAAGTTTCCGAAAACGGCAACCAATTCGTTATTATTTCTAGCTTGGAAATCTTTCCAAGTAAAGTCATTGTCTTTTGTTTCAGGCGCATTTGATGTTAAAGCGTAACGTAAAACATCTTGCTTATCTGGAAATTCTTCTAAATATTCGTGCAACCAAACCGCCCAGTTTTTAGAAGTAGAAAGTTTATTTCCTTCCAAATTCAAGAACTCATTTGCCGGAACGTTGTCTGGTAAAATATAGCTTCCTTCCGCTTTTAACATCGCTGGGAAAATGATACAGTGGAAAACAATATTGTCTTTTCCGATAAAGTGAACCAATTTCGTTTCTTCATCTTTCCAATATGGTTCCCAATCTTTTCCTTCACGTGCAGCCCATTCTTTTGTAGAAGAAATGTAGCCAATTGGCGCATCAAACCAAACATAAAGTTTTTTTCCTTCAGCCCCTTCAACCGGAACATCAATTCCCCAGTCTAAGTCACGTGTTACGGCGCGAGGTTCTAATCCTGCATCGATCCAAGATTTTACTTGTCCGTAAACATTCGTTTTCCAGTCACTTTTGTGACCTTCTAAAATCCATTTTGTTAAGAAATCAGAATATCTATCTAAAGGTAAAAACCAGTGTTTGGTTTCTTTAAGAACTGGAGTTTCTCCAGTAATGGTCGATTTTGGATTGATCAAATCTGTCGCGTTTAACGTAGAACCGCAATTTTCGCACTGATCTCCGTAAGCTCCGTCATTTCCACATTTTGGGCAAGTTCCCACAACAAAACGATCTGCCAAAAACTGATTCGCTTTTGCATCGTATAATTGTTCTGTAACTTCTTCGATAAAATCGCCTTTATCATATAATGTTCTAAAGAATTCCGAAGCCGTATCATGATGAATCTTAGCCGAAGTTCTTGAGTAATTATTGAATGAAATTCCGAAATCTTCAAACGATTTACGGATAATTCCATCATATTTATCAATAACTTGCTGTGGTGTAATTCCTTCTTTTTTGGCTTTCATAGAGATTGCAACCCCGTGTTCATCGCTTCCGCAAATAAATGCTACATCTTTTCCTTGCAATCTTAAATATCTCGAATATATATCTGCAGGCACATAAACTCCCGCCAAGTGACCAATATGAATAGGTCCGTTGGTGTAAGGCAATGCCGCCGTGATCGTATATCTCTTTGGATTCTGTGTCATTAATATGAATTTTAGAGTGCAAAAATAAGCAATAGAATTGAGATTTCGTTATTACGCAGAGATTCACAAAGGTTTTTCGCAGAGATTCACGGAGAATTTTTTGAATTTGGCTCTCGCAAAGTCGCAGAGACGCAAAGTTTTTTCGCTTTAAGCCAAGGATTAACCATTGAGTTTGTCATTTCGAGGAACGAGAAATCTCCGCGAGTAACTCCGCTCCAAAAAGAACCAATCTTTGTCGAGCTTCTTGTGAAGATTTCTCGTTCCTCGAAATGACAAACTAGAGCAAAACTTAGCGTCTCTGCGACTTCGCGAGATTAATTTTGACTTCTTTTATAAAAAAACTTTGCGAATCTCTGCGAAAATCCTCAGCGCATCTCTGCGTAACATCCTAACAAAATTCTCCTCAATCAAAACCTTATAGTCTTTTTGACTATATTTGAAAAAAAATATCAAAACATGAAAAAAATATATCTAACTTTTTTAGTGCTGTTTTCGTATTGTGGTTATTCTCAATCGCAATCAGCAGAAAGTCTAAAACAAGGACAATATTCCAATCCAATTTTTGCGGGCGATTATCCAGATCCGAGTTTGTTGCGTGACGGAAAAGATTATTATGTCGTGCATTCTTCATTCGATTATTATCCTGGACTTTTAATTTGGCATTCGACCGATTTAATGAATTGGGAACCTGTAACCAATGCGCTCCATAAATACGTTGGAGCAGTTTGGGCACCAGATTTAATCAAATACAACAATAAATATTACATCTATTTTCCTGCGAATAATACCAATTTTGTCGTTACAGCCGATTCTATAAACGGTCCTTGGAGCGAACCTGTAGATTTGAAAATCGGAAATATTGATCCGGGACATGTTGCAGATGATAAAGGAAATCGATTTTTATATTTCAGTAATGGAGGTTATGTTGCTTTATCCAAAGACGGACTTTCGGTAACAAGCGAATTAAAACATGTTTATGATGGTTGGAAAATTCCGCGTGAATGGAGCATTGAATGTTTTTGTATGGAAGGACCAAAATTGTTTAAACGAGGAGAATATTATTATCTAACCGTTGCAGAAGGGGGAACTGCGGGGCCTGCGACAAGTCATATGGTAATTTCGGCAAGATCGAAATCGCCTTTTGGACCTTGGGAAAACTCGCCACATAATCCAGTTGTGAGAACAAATAGCAGTTCTGAAACTTGGTGGTCAAAAGGTCACAGCACCGTTTTTGAAGATGCAAACGGAAAATGGTGGATGATTTTTCATGCTTACGAAAAAGATTATTACAATTTAGGACGTCAAACTTTATTGCAACCTGTCGAATGGACAAAAGAGGGTTGGTATAAAATTCCAGATAATATTCTAACCGATAAGCCAATTGCAAAACCAGAAGGGAAAATACTTCCTGAATTTTCTTTGAGCGATAATTTCGGAGGTTCAGCTTTAAAACCACAATGGAAATTTTATAGCGGAGTAGAAGCTTCAAGATTTAAAGTTGCTAATAATACTTTGACAATTGAAGGAAAAGGCGATGGAGTAGGAAACAGTTCTCCGTTGGTAGTTGTTCCTGGTGGGCATTCGTATTCTGCTGAAGTTGAAATGGAAATTGAAGGCGACGCAACGGGAGGTTTGGTGCTTTTTTATGACAACAAATATTACTCAGGAATTTTAGCTGATCAAAATAATATTTTGGCAAATTTGAGAGGATGGCAGTTTCCTACGGAGAAAAATACGCATAAACGAAAAGTCTTTTTGAAACTAAAAAACATCAAAAATACAGTTGATATGTTTTATAGTCTTGATGGAAAAGATTGGAAAAAAATTGAAAATTCTGTAGAAGTTTCAGGATACAATCATAATGTTTTGAGTGGTTTCTTGGGGTTAAGAATTGGTCTTTGTTCTATCGGAAAAGGAAGTGTGAAGTTTAAAAATTTCGTTTACAAGACGCTATAGTTTTTTTGTCAGTAAAGATAAAAGACACTAAGATTTTTGTTCTAGTTTGTCATTTCGACGAAGGAGAAATCTCCGCAAGAAGCTCAACAAAGATTGGCGCTTTTAGGAACGGAGTTACTCGCGGAGATTTCTCCTTTGTCGAAATGACAAACCGTATGGTCAATTCTTGACTTAAAATTAAACTTTGTGCCTTTGCGTCTTCGTGGCAAATCACAAATAAAATAGAACCAGTTTAAACTACGTTTCGCGCTTATAAATGAGAATATATTTCGCAATCTTTGCATCCGAAAAAAACAAGTTTATGAGCAAGACTAAATTAATCATCAATAAAAATGGTTCAATCAAAATCGAAGGAGATTTTGAAATTATGGATCCAGAAGGAGCACTTTACGGTTTACAAGGAAGATCTGCATTAGGTCTTTGCCGTTGTGGACATTCTGCAAACAAACCATTTTGCGATGGAGCACACAGAAACAACTTCGAACACGATTCAAAGGCTTTCGATTTACCGCCAATGAAAACGAACTAAGAGGTTATCTAGTTTTAAATATTTTAAAAACCGCATTCTGCCAGATGCGGTTTTTTTTATATATAAAGTTCCCCTTTCATTGTAATGATCGAAGAACCTCCAACCAAAATATCTTCTTCACGATTCATTACTTCAATTATTGAGGCCTGTTTTAACCTTACGCCTTGAAGAATTTTATATTCTTTATCAGATTTAGTGAATTTTTTCTCTGTTAAAAAACCAATTAAAGGACCCGCAGCCGTTCCTGTTGCGGGATCTTCATTTATTCCGATGATAGGGTTGAAGAATCTCGTTTCAACTATATGATCCTGGCCTTCATCTGCAGGAGCGAAACAATAAAAACCTTCAAAATTGTATTCTTTTGAGATCTGTATTAAAAGTTGGTTGTCTGGAACAAAGCTGTTCAATATTTGGCTATTTTTTATAGGAACCATTGTATGTGCAACTTCCGTCTTAACTATTGTTGGCACAAAAGAATTGACATCTAGATCTTCAATTTTTAAACCGAGAGCCACAGCAATTCTATACGTTGGGATTTCTTGTTTTATAACTGCCGATTTTTGATGCATTTGAACAACTGGAAAAAAAGTATCCAAATCAAAACTTACTGTTACCGGAATTGCCGAATGGTTCATAATTACAAAAGGCTCACTTTCGTTCTGCTCATCAAAAATGGGCATCCCTTTTAACAGAGCACCGCAGACTGCGCCTAATAAATTATGGCCCGCACCATCAATTTCGATTCCGGTTGGCGTAAACGAACGAACTACAAGTGCTCTTTCTCTTGTAGAATAATAAACAAAAGAAGTTTCAGAATACCCAAATTCTTTAGAAATATCCTGATAAGTTTCTAAGTTTAAATTTCCATCTGTAAAAACTACAGAAAGCGGATTTCCTTTATAGCTTTCGTTTGAGAATACGTCTAAAACGTAATATTCTAATGCTTTTCTTCCGTTCATATTTTTCTATTTTGCCCCTAAATCGATTATGAATGGAATAAAATTACGCTTTATTCTTGTATTTCATAGACACGTTTTGTTTTTCAGGGTTATTTTAATATTACTTTTTGATTAAAAATTTGCTTTCGAAATCTAAAATGAAATCAGAAAAAGTTAAAAATCAATGGGCAAACATTTTATTTTGAATTAATTCAATTAATTTTAAACATTCAAAAATATGTTGTCGTTTATGATGTTTAAAAGACTTTCGATAGGATTTTTTTTTCTTGTTTTAATGAATGAAGGAATGGCTCAAAATAAGATTAATCTTTTTTCTGAGATTAATTACAACTCCATTCCTGCAGTCAATTTAAACGAATACAAATCGGTTCAGGATCGTGACAACCGATTTCAAAATCCGAATATTGCTTTGGGAGTTGCTATTTCTGGCGGCGGATCGAGAGCGCAGTTTTTTAGTATGGGTGTTCTTTTGGGTTTAGAAGAAATTCAGGAAGACGATACTAATCGAAATTTTCTAAATGAAATCGACTATTTCTCGACCGTTTCTGGCGGATGTTATTCGGCAGGATATTACTTGACGATTTTGAAAAACAGACTTCAATTTGACAATTGCACCTTCAACGAATTTTATTTTTCTAAAGCCGATGCCTTCAAATCAGATGTCAATAAATCGGCTACTATTTTTTCTCTTTTAAATAATAGCAGAAACGAAAAAGGAGAAAAAGTCTCGATGGCACAACGTCTTGATTTGGAAGTTTTGCAATACGACAGCACTAATCCAGAAAATCAAAACAAGTTTAAAACCCAAATGCTTTTGTCGGATTTCTTTATTCCGAAAGACAGCAAACTCAATCCGCAATTGCCCATTTTGGTGGCCAACGGAACGGCTTATAACAACGGAGAACGTTTTCCTTTTATGCCACATATTATTCGGGCTTTAAAAATCAATTCGTCTTTGGCTCCAAATAAAGCTTCACTTTCGCTTGACGAAAATCATATCAATAACGGTTATGATTTTCCATTGACTTATGCGATTACGGCAAGTTCGGCTTTTCCTGGAGTTCTTCCTAAAACCAAATTCGGGATCAAAAATCAAGATAAAATTTTATGTGTGATTGATGGCGGCGCTTCGGATAATATGGGTTACGAAACTTTGATTGAACTGCTTCATAACGATTCTAAAGTCAAAGACAAAAACAAAAAAGCGCTTTTTATTGATTGTTTGGGACAAGGAAAGAAAGCGCCTTTTATAAATGATGGGAAAATCGGATTGCTTTCTTTGTTGGAAACGGCTTCTTTGTACACGGTTCAAACCCGATATATGACTTTTGAAAAAGATGTAGAAAATGTGCTGGACAGATACAAAATTCCAACCTCAAACTATCAAATCATTGGTTTTACAACTTTGCGCGATTATTTGTTAACCCTGAAAAAAGATCAGAAATACGATGATTTGGTAACGCAGTTGAAAGATACCGACGATGAAATTGCAAGCTGGCTGAAACTTCATGATGATTTTAAAGCAGAATTGGTTGCTAAGTTTGGTTCAGATAGTTTTAAGAAAGACAAATTTGGCGAGCCGTTGCTTTCTAGTTTAGATAGGGAAAAATTTAAAGATTTTGATGCAAGCGAACTTTTAATGCTTTACGAATATGCTTCGCATGTTGAAACCAAACTAAAAACGACTCCCGAAGAAAAAGAAATGTTATTGCTTTCTGGACGTTTTGCGGCTTATTTGAAAACCAATGAATTGAAAGGTTTGCTGGTAGAGAATAAAGGGATTTAATCGAACTCAAAAAGGGTATTTTCTTTCGCCTTTTGGGTCGACAAAATATACACTTTCGCCTTTATGATTGATTATAAAATATTCGATGTTTGAATTTTTAGAAATGCCTTGTTCTGTAAATGATTTTGCAAGATCTAAATTTTCAAATATTGAGTAAACCTCGTGAATGTCTTCTCCCGAGTTATAATATTGATTGTTTTTCTTTAATATTATTCCAGTTGTGTATTCTGCTTGTCCAACCGCAAATTGATTTTCCTTTATTTTTGGATTATCCATTAATGAAATCATTAAAAGTTTGTGGGAATCAAATATTATTGCTCAAAAATGACTTTTTTGTCTGTTTTATCTGTTTTGATAATATCGTAAGGTCTTGATAGTTTTAAAGTACTATTTCCGTTTTTAAGTTTTTCGACTTTTACGATTATGGTATTTCGATTTTCGGTAATTTCAACAATATCTATTGAATGTCCTTCTGTGTTTTGAGTTTTATCGATAACCGCAATGACTTGATATTTGCTAAAATCAATATTGATTTCTTTAAAATCATCAGATAAATTAGTAGAAACATTCATTTCTGCAATTAATTTTTCCCAAGCTTTTTGGTCTTTGATAATGATATGTCTTGCAGCAAGACTTTCCTCATTTGAAAAAGAATCTCCTTTAGCAATTAAAGAATATTGCACATCTGAGTTTGGCAAATCTTCATTGTCGCAACTTGTTAGAGCAAGTAGAATGCTAAATATTAGGATAATCTGTTTCATTGTTTTGGTTTTGGTTGCAAAAACTTTTGCATAAAGTTTTCTCTATATAAACAGATGCATTTTTATCCAAATAGTTGCGTTAAAGGTGTTTAGTTTTATCAGCATCTTTTATTAGATAAAGATAACGCTAATTTTGATTAAAGATTGTGATTAGTAACGATAAATATGATAAAAAGAGATTTACATTGTTTCATCACATCAGCATTTGTTCTCTTATATAAGTTTTAAAAGTCTTATTTGTATAATAAAGTTCTCCGCTGTCATGCCAAAATTCAACCACTTTTCCGTCATTTTGATCAAGGTCAAAACCTGCAAAATCGCCAGCAAAATTATCTCCGAAAAACCAGATATTTGGCTTCAATTCATAATGATCTTCCAAGCCTAAATCTTCTAAGTTGAATGGAGCAGTTACATTAAATTGAGATTCTCTAAAACTTCCAGAGCCTATTTCTTGTAAATAAATGAGATAATCTTCGGGTAGTTTTGGGTATTCTAAAAGAAGATTTTTAGTTTGATCGTTATTTAATAGTGTTCTATTGTTGTGGCTTTCGACTTTTTTGAGGAATTCTATTTCTGAAGCGTAATTTATATCCATAATTTTATTCGTCAAGTTCTTTCCAGCAAAGATCTATTTCGCGTTGTACTTCTTTTTCTAATTTAGGTAATTCGTTGGTAATCCAATCTTGACTTTCTTTACTTAAGTAATCTTGATTTTCGTTTAGTTTGTACTTCATCGCTCCAATAATTACGTCTATCATTTCTCTGACTTCCGATGTGCCGTTTGCAAAGTTCGGACCTATTAAATACTTTAAAATTTCTTTTTCGTACTGTGGTTTGTAATGCAAAATATGACTGACTAGCGGAAAATAGAAGTAAAAATAAGTATTCGTATTAGAAGCAAATTGTATTTGGTGCAAGGTTGCAATTAAAATATCTGATTCTAAATCTGTTGTTTGAAAGTCCAGTTTTTTTAAAAGATCAAAACAACTTTTGGAATTGGGCAATATTTTTCCAACTTCTTTGAGATAAGAAAATGTTTTTTCAAAATGAGCTTGTTCCGTGTTTTCCATTTTTAGCTTGAGGAAGAGTTTCAGATCGTGCTAAAATACGATTTTTCTATTTTGTAATGATGAAATTAAAGTCCGCTAAGTAAGGAAACGTGCAGAAAAATGTGATTTGTATTATTATTTCTCTCAACTTTGCAAAACAATCCTTTAAATAAAATTCAAATGGAATTCGGTAAAATCATCATTTCAGAAGCTGCGGCGAATAGCGAAAACCCTCAAGACGTTGTAAATTCGAATATTTCGGTAATCAATTTAATGCGAGAAGAAAAAATAGACGACGATTTGATTCACGAAGATGCTTTGATGAGTTACTATTTGGATTTTTATGCTTCAAAATATGCTGAAGGAAATTTTTCGAAGTTTGTTCACGATTCAGGATGGAATAAAGAATTGAACGAATTAATAGAAGAAGGTTTAGCTTTAATTGGTGCAGAGAAACATTTGGAATTGTTTAAAGACCAATGCCGCAAATTGCGCTTGCAGAGCAATATCAAATTAGGAAAATTTCTAAAAGATAAATTCGATGCTCCAAACGCTTTCAAGGATTTGCTAAATAACAATGCTTATTTTGAATTGGATGAAAATCTGGCTGAATTGAATGCCGCATTCTTAAAATCGCATCCCGATACAGAAGTGCTTTCAGTTGAAGAAATGTTTAAAACACTGGAAGAGTTTGTAGGACACGAAATTAAGAGAGATTAAGTTTTTATTTTTTTTGCTGTGGTTTGTAAGAAAATTATATATTTGGAACACCCAAAAAAATCTAACAAATCTACACGTATGAAAAAAACGATTCTTTTAAGTGCCGTTTTGATGTTTTTGTATTCCTGCGGGAAAAACGAAAAACCTCAAAATGATGCTGAAGCTCAGTATCAGGAATTGCTTTCAGAAACGCAAGCACATCTTAGTAATAATAAAAAGCCCATAAGAAAACTCATTTTTAAAAATCTCGATGCTATTGAAGATTCTAAAGAAATGAATTTGCAGTTGCTTTCAAAAGTAGCTTCAAGTCTTAAAATCAAATATTCAGATATTAGAATCGCCGAGTCAAGTTCGATCAATTATGATGATCAAACCGCTTTTTTTGTTCTGACGACTGTTTCACGAGATAAAAAAGTATTGAAATCTCAAGATGACGAAGAATTGGGAAATTATTTTCAGCGTAAATACTTATTCGTAAATCGTGAAGACGGAAGCATAATCGCCGAAGAATTTGATGAAAATCTAGGTTATTATGATAATGAAGCCATTCAATTTTCGAAATCACATATATTAAAAGATCTGGTTTTTTTAGACGAAAAAACACCCGCAATTGCTTTTTATACCGAAGCTAGCGCAAAAAGTAGAATTGTATTGTATACTGAGCAAAAGTTTACATTGGTTACTTTGGTAGATAATGAAATTAGAAAGGTTTTATACGAATACCCAATTCGATTGACTAATGGAGATTCTAACGGCAGCGGAACTTTTCAAATCGAAACTTTAGAAACCGGAATGAGTTTTTCGGATCAGAAAACAAACGGCTATTTTGATTTGATAATCACTAAAAACTTTTCTTATGAAGAAGCTTTTGAAGATGATGTAGAAAACGGAATTGAAGAAAAAAGCGACTTGAAAATTAAAAAAGAAGTAGAAAAACTGAAGTATAACGGTAATGATTATGCTTTTCATAGAGACGACAGGCATCGTTTTTTGGAATAAAACTTTATAAAACACAAATAATAGCAAGGGCACTTTAGGAGTGCTTTTGCTGTTTATAGGAGATTTCGGTTTTACTGCAAAACTTTGACCTATTGTTAACAAACATTTCCTTAAATTTGCTTCCGTTATAAAAAATACAATAGTTATAAAAAACAAGCTATGTTACAAATTGCATTTATTAGAGAAAATCAAGAGAAAGTAATCAAGGCTTTAGCAAAACGAAATATCGATGCTAAAAGCGTTGTTGAAGAAGTGGTTCAATTAGACGAAAATCGTCGTGCTGCACAAGTGGAATTAGACAATACTTTATCAGAATCTAATAAATTGTCCAAAGATATTGGTGAATTGATGAAAGCTGGTGAGAAAGCTAAAGCGGCAATCTTAAAAGAAAAAACAGTTTCACTAAAAGAAAAAAGTAAAGAACTGAGCGAAAAAGCAGAAGCTTTGGCTGTTGAGTTAACGAATAAATTATACACTTTGCCAAACCTTCCGGCAGACATTGTTCCTGAAGGAAAAACTCCAGATGATAACTTAAATGTTTTTCAAGAAGGAGATATTCCGGTTTTGCACGAAGGCGCACAACCGCACTGGGAATTGGTAAAGAAATATGATATTATCGATTTTGAATTGGGTGTAAAAATCACTGGAGCAGGATTTCCTGTTTATAAAGGAAAAGGGGCTCGTTTACAGCGTGCTTTAATCAATTACTTTTTAGACAAAAATACAGCTGCAGGATATAATGAAGTTCAAGTTCCTCATTTGGTAAACGAAGCTTCAGGATTTGGAACAGGACAATTGCCAGACAAAGAAGGACAAATGTATCATTCTACAATTGATGATTTATATTTGATTCCAACGGCTGAGGTTCCAGTTACGAATTTATTCCGTGATGTTATTTTAAACGAAAGTGATCTTCCTGTTTTGCATACAGCGTATACGCCATGTTTCCGTCGTGAGGCAGGTTCTTACGGAGCGCACGTTCGTGGATTAAACCGTTTGCACCAATTTGATAAAGTAGAAATTGTTCGTGTTGAGCATCCAGATAATTCTTATGCTGCGCTTGACGGAATGGTAGAACATGTAAAAGAAATTCTTCAAGAATTGAAATTACCATATAGAGTTTTACGTCTTTGCGGAGGCGACATGGGATTCACGTCTGCTTTAACTTACGATTTTGAAGTGTTTTCAACAGCACAAGATCGTTGGTTAGAAATCAGTTCTGTTTCTAACTTTGAAACTTTCCAGGCAAACCGTTTGAAATTGCGTTTCAAAGACAAAGACGGAAAAAACCAATTGGCGCACACACTTAACGGAAGTTCATTAGCGCTTCCACGTGTTTTAGCTGGAATTATTGAAAATTACCAAACTCCAGAAGGAATCGTAATCCCAGAGGTTTTACGTCCTTACTGCGGATTTGATATTATAAACTAGTTTTAAGTTTACAGTCACAGTCTCAGTTTACAGTTTCGGCTGCTAACTGAGACTAAAAACTGAAAACTGAGACTAAAAACTCAGACTACATGAAAAACGGTATCTTAAACTGGAACGTTGATCCCGTTATATTCTGGATTACAGATAGTTTTCCTCTTAAATATTACGGAGCTCTTTTTGCCTGCGGACTTCTTCTCGGGTTTTATATCGTAAGAAACATTTATAAAAAAGAAAATCTTTCTTTAGACAATCTCGATTCTTTGCTTATTTATGTCATCGTCGGAACCGTTTTAGGTGCGAGACTTGGACATTGTTTCTTTTACGAACCAGACTATTTCTTCAAACATCCGATAGAAATTCTTTTACCAATTCAAAAAATAAAAGGAGCTTATCAGTTTGTGGGCTATCAAGGATTGGCAAGTCACGGAGGTTCGATCGGAGTTATCACAGCAATGATTTTATATTGCCGAAAATACAAAGTTCAATTTTTAGGACTTTTGGATAAAATGGCTGTTGCAGTTCCTGTAACGGGCGCTTTTATCAGAATGGGTAATTTTATGAATTCTGAAATCTACGGAAAACCAACCAATGGAAATTGGGGAGTTGTTTTTCAGAGAGACGATTTGATTCCGAGACATCCAACGCAATTATATGAGGCTTTTGCTTACGTATTGATTTTCGGAATTCTGTTCTATATGTACAAATCAGAAAAAATCAGAAATGCACAAGGATTAATCTTTGGAACTTTCTTAACTTTATTATTTACAGCTCGTTTTATAATCGAATTTTTCAAAGAAAATCAAGAAGCTTTCGAGAATAATATGCTAATTAATATGGGGCAAATTTTAAGTATCCCATTTATTTTAATTGGTTTAGGATTGATTTTTTGGAAAACTAAAAAAGTCTCAGTTGACAGTGACAGTTTACAGTTTTAGACAAGACTGAAAACTGCGACTGAAAAATGAATAAGTCCCAGTTTACAGTGACAGTTTGCATTTCGACTGAAAACTGTGACTGCGACTGAAAACTTAGAAAAACGGTTGAAAACTAAAAAAGTATGAGAAACATATTAATCGGTATCGTTTTGTTATGTTCTGGTTTTGCGTTTGGCCAAAACGAGCAATTGGCTCAATATTACTACGACAAAGGTGATTTCGATAAAGCTAAAATCAGTTATGAAGAGCTTTTGCGAGCAGCGCCATCGAATACCCAATATTTTTTAAGAACAGTCGATTGTTATCAGCAATTGCAACAATTTGCAAATGCAGAAAAAGCAATTCAAGATCGTTTTAATCGTTACAAGCAAGGTGTTTTTTTAGTTGAATTGGGATATAACTTTCAATTACAGAAAAACGATTCGAAAGCTAAAAATTACTACGAACAGGCAATCGAAAAAATAAAAACGAGTCCGAATGATGTGTACGGAATCGCAACTTCGTTTGAGAAAAAAGTATTGCTTGAATATGCTTTAAAAGCGTATCAGACCGCAATGCAAGTTCAGCCGAACTTCAATTTCAATTTTCAAATCGGAATGTTGTACGGTCAGTTAGGAAAAACCGATTTGATGATCGATTTATTATTGACAGAATCTTTTACAAATCCGCAAAACACCAATTTGATTCAGACGCAATTGTCTCGATTCATGAATGGCGAAACCGATAATACAGCTTTTAAAGATGCGATGCGAAAAGCATTAATCTTAAAAACTCAGAAAGATCAAGATGTTTTTTGGAATCATTATCTAAGCTGGTTTTATGTACAGCAGAAAGAATTCGGAAAAGCGTTTATTCAGGAAAAAGCCATTTACAAACGCGAACCGGAATCGTTGATGAGTATTGTCAATTTGAGTCAGTTTGCAATGAATGAAGATGATGACGAAACGGCTGAGGAAATTCTGAATTTCATTCTTCAAAACACAAAAGACCGTGATTTGCTGATTCAGAGTAACGCATATTTAATGCAAATTAAAATTGATAAAGCGCAGGAGAAAGATTATCCAGTTATCAATCAGGAATTACAGCAATTGTTGGCAACTTACGAAATCAATCCTTTTACCTTATCTTTGCAAATCATTCAAGCCCATTTTCTGGCTTTTAATTTGAAGAAAACAGAAGAAGGAAAGGCAGTAATCAAAAAAGCCTTAGAATTGAATTTAAACGAATATCAAAAAGCCGATGCTAAAATGGAATTGGCTGATATTTTGCTTTTGGAAGAAAAGTACAATCAGGCGTTGATTTATTATTCGCAAATTCAATTGGATTTAAAGAATGACGTAATGGCGCACGAAGCCAGTTTGAAAGCCGCCAAAACAAGTTATTACAAAGGCGATTTTGAATGGGCAAACAAACAATTTAAAGAATTAAAAGCAGCAAACACGCAATTAATTGCCAATGACGCTTTAGAATATTTTCTTTTAATTAATGATAACACTGCAGCAGATTCGACTCAAGTAGCTTTGAAGCAATTTGCAAAAGGCGATTTTTTAATTTATCAGAATAAAAAGCAAGAAGCGATAACACAGTTTCAGAATATTCTAAAAACCTATAAAGGGCAAGAAATTGAAGCAGTGACTTTACTTCGTTTAGGAAAAGTTTACGAAAGCCAGAAAGATTTTGCTTCGGCTTTAAGCCAATATCAACAGATTATAGACAATCACAGCGACGGAATTTATGTTGACGAAGCACTGTTTTTCTCCGCTGAAATTTATAACGACGAACTAAAAGATCCAGAAAAGGCCAAGCCTTTATATGAAAAGGTAATTTTTAACCATCAAGATAGTATCTACTTTGTTGATGCCAGAAAAAAATACCGAGAATTGAGAGGGGATAAGAATTTGTAATTCTGTTTAAGCGGTTAATCGATTAACCGTTTAACAGAATAAACGATTAAACAAGAAAAAATGATTATTTACAACGTTACTACAAACATACACGAAAGCGTTCACGACCAATGGTTAAAATGGATGCAGGAAAAACACATACCAGAAATTCTAGCAACTCAGAAATTTTCTTCGGCACGAATTGTAAAAGTTTTGGTTGAAGAAGAAATGGGCGGAATTACTTATTCGGTGCAATATGTAACGGATAGCAAAGAAACTTTAGATAAATTTTATATTGAAGACGAACCAGAATTCCACAGAGAAGCTTTAACGCTCTTTGCAGATAAAATGCTTTCTTTCAGAACAGAATTGGAAGTTATTTCGGAACACTAGTCTTTATTAGAAACTAATAAAATTGGTCTTGAAAAGTGATTTTTAAAGGAACAAATAATATTATAGATTAAAATTAACAGGTCTATCTGCTTAATACCTAAAAAAAGTATATTTGCAAAAAATTAATTTTGAACTAAAAATTGTGTTTGTCCACTTATCTTGTTTATGAAACACCTACAAATAAAGATTGTTTTATTTTTATTGCTAAGTCTGAATGTTTGTTGTCAAAGCAAAAAAGAGGTGGTGTATGAAGAAGAAACGGCAAAATCTATTATTTTACAACTTAATGAATTTAGGGATATTGAATACACTTCAAAAGAAATTTTAAAAAATTTCGTCCTTTCTAAATATGAAGTTCTAAAGATAAAAAATGAGGAGTCGCCTAAAACATTTGGAGAAATAACGGGGTTTGCAACGCACATTCATGATAAGGGTAATGAAATTATTGAGTATATAGACGAAATTAAAGCAGAAATTCCCGAAGAAAACTATTTTGATACAAATGAAATCGCATTTTATGATGCATTTGTAAATCAAAAATATGCTGTTTTAAAAAGTAAAATGGACAATTTTTACAAACAAAATAAAACAATTATATCTTCTTCACGTCCTTGTGCTTCATTGAAAGAGGATAATGATAAGTTCAATACAAATAGGACTTTCAAAAATAAGGAAAATAAGAATGTTGATTTTTTAAACTATAGATTCGGTTACAAAACCAACATCGGACTGTTGACCGGTTTAGAAAGAATTCAATTTGATGTTATTCATTTTCAGTATATGTTTATGAATACGATTATGGGATCTGCTTATTAAAATAGTATTAAGAGCAGGAAGCAAACAAGAAATGAAATGGAAAAAGTAAAAGCAAAAAAACATTTAGGACAGCACTTTCTTAAAGATGAAAGTATCGCAAAAGCCATTGCAGACACTTTGACTTTTAATGGATATGATGAGGTTTTAGAAATAGGACCAGGGATGGGTGTGCTTACTAAGTATTTGCTTGAAAAACCAATCAATACGCACGTTATTGAAATCGATACCGAGTCTGTAGCGTATTTGGATGCCAATTATCCGAAATTAAAAAATAAAATTATCTCTCAGGATTTCCTGAAGTATAATATAAATGAAGTTTACCAAAATAAACAGTTTGCCATAATAGGTAACTTTCCGTATAATATTTCTTCTCAGATTGTTTTTAGGACTTTAGAACTTAGAGACCAGATTCCAGAATTTTCTGGAATGTTTCAGAAAGAAGTAGCTGAGCGCATCTGCGAAAAGAAAGGCTCAAAAACCTACGGAATATTATCAGTTTTAGCTCAGGCTTTCTATGATACCGAGTATCTGTTTACGGTTAATGAAAACGTTTTTATTCCTCCGCCCAAGGTTAAATCGGGTGTGATGAGAATGACCCGAAAGGAAGATTACAGTCTTCCTTGCAGCGAAAAGTTGTTTTTTACAGTAGTAAAAACCGCTTTTCAGCAGAGACGAAAAACATTACGTAACAGTTTGAAAACATTAAATTTATCAGACAATTTGCGAGAAGACACTATCTTTGATAAACGTCCAGAGCAACTTAGCGTTGATGAATTTATTGAACTAACTCAAAAAATAGAAACCGATGGAGTTCAAAGTTAGTAAAGAATTTATACACCAGTTAGAAGAGCTAATCATCAATAAAAACGACAACGAACTTGAAGTTTTATTGAATGATTTGCACCACGCTGATATTGCCGAAATCTTAGACGAATTAGATTTCGACGAAGCAACTTATATCTTTAAGGTTTTAGATAGTGATAAAACGGCTGAAATTCTTCTTGAATTAGAAGAAGATCTTCGTGAAAACATCTTAAGCCGACTTTCACCAAAGGAAATCGCGGAAGAGCTTGATGAGCTTGAAACCAATGACGCTGCCGATATTATCGCCGAACTTTCGCAAGAAATAAAAGCGGAAGTAATTTCGGAATTAGTAGACGTAGAACACGCCAAAGACATTGTTGATCTTTTGCGTTATGACGAAAACACGGCCGGTGGTTTGATGGGTAAAGAGCTTGTGAAAGTGAATGAAAACTGGAACGTTTTGACCTGCGTTAAAGAAATGAGAATTCAGGCAGAAAATGTTTCTAGAGTACATTCTATTTATGTAGTTGATGATGAAAACCGATTAAAAGGAAGATTATCACTGAAAGATTTATTGACTTCTTCGACCAAAACACAAATTGGAGAAGTTTACATCCGAAAATTAAATTTTGTAAATGTTGATACGGAAGATGTTGAGGTAGCTCGTATCATGCAAAAGTATGATTTGGAGGCGATTCCTGTTGTTGACGAATTAGGTCGTTTGGTGGGAAGAATTACTATTGATGACATCGTAGACGTAATCAAGGAAGAAGCTGATAAAGATTACCAATTGGCGGCGGGTATTACACAAGACGTTGAATCGAATGACAGTGTTTACGAATTAACAAAAGCGCGTTTACCTTGGCTTTTGATTGGAATGGTGATCGAAATTGTAGCTTCTTTTGTTTTGAAAGGAAACGAAAGCACTTTTCAAAAATATTCTACTTTAATCATTTTTGTGCCTTTATTATCTGCAACTGCAGGAAATATCGGAGTTCAAGCTTCGGCAATTGTTGTGCAAGGTTTGGCAAACGGAACTTTGAAAGATTTCAGCCGCGGTTATTTTACTAAAGAAATTACCGTTTCTATGATTTCTGGAAGTATTATTTCATTGCTTTTATTGGGATATCATTCCATCATGTATCAGCAGTATCTGGTAGGATTTGCGATTTCAATTTCTATGATTGTGGTGATTCTTTTTGCAGCAACTTTAGGAACTTTGGTGCCGCTTTTCCTGAATAAAAATAAAATTGACCCCGCAATCGCTACAGGTCCGTTTATCACTACAACCAACGATGTATTTGGAATTATGCTCTACTTTGGAGTAGCCAACTTAATTCTAGGTTTCTAGATTTTTGCCACAAATTAGTTTATTACAGTGATTTAAGATCTCTAAAATCTGCGTAATTTGTACGCGGAAAAAAGCTATTTATCAACCAGAAATAAATTAAATCCAACCAAAATGAAAGTACACATTATTGGAGGAGGAAACCTTGGGGTTTCTATTGCCTTGGGAATTGCCAAATTCTCGAAAAACAACCAAGTTACTGTCACAAGAAGAAACATTGCAAGTATTCAATATTTATCAGAATATGGAATTACGGTTTCTAACGATAATAAACACAACATCGAAGAAGCTGATGTTGTAATTTTAACTATAAAACCGTATCAAGTAGATACTGTTTTGGCTGAAATTCTGCCAGTTATTAAAAATAAAACAATTGCTTCTGCCGTAAGCGGATTGTCTTTGGATGTGTTTCAAACCAAAACAAACTACGAATATCCAGTTGTGCGTATTATGCCAAATATTGCGGCTCAGTTTGGAGAATCAGCGACTTGTATTTCTTTCCCAGAAAAATACAAAGAAAACGCTACGCCAATTGTAGATCTATTTCAAGATTTAGGAACAGCTCCTGTAATCGACGAAAAATTGATGGATGCGGCAACAGTTTTAGGTGCGTGCGGAACTGCCTATGCATTACGCTACATACGTGCGTCTATGCAAGCGGGAATCGAAATTGGATTTGATTCTAACACCGCTTTGGCAATTGCTGCACAAACGGTAAAAGGAGCGGCTAAAATGCTTTTGGAAGAACGAGTGCATCCAGAACAATTAATCGACCGTGTAACAACGCCACAAGGCTGTACAATTGTCGGTTTGAATGAAATGGAGCACAATGGTTTCAGTTCATCATTAATTAAAGGAATCAAAACTTCTTTGAAACAGATCAAAGGTTAGGTTTAAAGAAATTCCAAATTCCAATTTTAGCATTGGGATTTGGAATTTTTTATTTTGAAAATCAAAGAGTTCAGTTTGTCATTCCGAGGAACGAGGAATCTTCGCAAGTAGATTTACAAAGTATTTAAATTGGAATTTCACTTTTTACTAAGAGTGTATTTCAAATAAACAAATCCGAAAAGCCCCGCTAAGAAAGAAGCGATTAGAATTGCTATTTTAGAAAAAACAATAATTTCAGGATTTTTGAATGCTAAAACGGTAATGAAAATTGACATCGTAAAACCAATTCCGCCGAGCATTCCTGCGCCAAGAATATGTGCCCATTTTAAATTTTTCGGTAAAATGCATAAACCTGACGTTACGCCAACTGAAGAGAAAAGTAAAATTCCAAGCGGTTTTCCAACCACAAGACCTAGAATAATTCCGTAAGTGTTGACATGATTAAGGCCTTCGTGCCAATTGTCTGAGATTGTTAAAGCAGTATTGGCAACTGCAAAAAGCGGAAGGATAAAAAAAGCAACAGGTTGATGTAAAAAATGCTGTAGTCTATATGAAGATGTTTTTTCGCCACCATCTCCAAACGGAATAACAAATGCCAAAATAACTCCAGTAATAGTTGCATGAACTCCAGAATTAAGCATAAAATACCACATTATAACTCCGCCAATGAGATACGGAATAAGGTTGTGAATTTTCATTCGATTTAAAACAAATAGAATACACCAGATTCCAAGCGCGATTCCAAGATTCAGAAAAGAAATTGATGTGGTGTAAAAAATAGCAATAACTATAATGGCTCCTAAATCGTCAATAACGGCAAGTGCAGTTAGAAAAACTTTTAGTGAAGCAGGAACTCTACTGCCAAGAAGCGATAAAATTCCGATTGCAAAAGCAATATCAGTAGCCATCGGAATTCCGGCGCCATTTTGTGTGGTTGTTCCGTAATTTAAAGCCAAAAAGATTGCAGCGGGAACTAGCATTCCTCCAAAAGCAGCCATTATAGGCAACGAAGCATTTTTTATATTAGATAATTCACCGTGATAAATTTCTCTTTCCAATTCCAAACCAATTAAAAGAAAGAATATGGTCATTAAGCCATCATTGATCCAATGTGTAATAGAATGTCCTGAAATTTCTTTTTCCCAAAAAGCAACATAAGGAATTTGAAAAGAAGAATTAGCAATAAATAAAGATAAAAGCGTAACAATGAGCAAGATAATTCCTCCTGATTTTTCGTTTTCAAAAAAGGCTGTAAAAGTCTTGGTTAATTTCATTTGAGAAGATTTTCTGGAGTAATTATGATAGAATTTGAAAATTCTTATTCTTTCAAAGTTAAAAAAAATCTGAGCAATAAAAAAGGAGTTTGCCACAAAGGCATAAAGGCACGAAGTTTTCTGTTTTTTTTTATTAAAATATTTCTTTGCGTCTTTGCGACTTCGCTAGATTATATTTCCCGTATTTTTGTATTTATAAAATTCAGTAAAAAATGAGTATAAAAATTCTTCATATCGACAGCAATAATCCAATTCTTTGGAATCAATTGGAAGAAGCTGGTTTCGAAAATCACGCCGATTTCAAATCTTCAAAAGAAGAAATTGAAGCAAAAATTCAAGACTATAACGGAATCGTAATTCGTAGTCGTTTCAAGATTGATAAGACATTTTTAGACGCTGCAACAAAGTTGCAATTTATTGCAAGAGTTGGTGCAGGTCTAGAAAGTATTGATTGTGAGTATGCTTCCGCGAAAGGAATTCATCTCATTGCGGCTCCAGAAGGAAATCGCAACGCTGTTGCAGAGCATTCGCTTGGCGTAATTTTATCTTTATTCAATAATTTAAATCAGGCTGATGCTGAAGTTAAAGCAGGTCATTGGAATCGAGAAAGCAATCGTGGCCACGAACTGGATTTAAAAACAGTCGGAATTATCGGTTACGGAAACATGGGTAAAGCTTTCGCTAAAAAATTGAGAGGTTTTGATACAGAAGTTTTATGCTATGATATTTTGGATAATGTTGGCGATGAAAATGCCAAACAAGTTTCGTTGGATGAATTACGCGAAAAAGCAGACGTTTTAAGTCTTCATCTTCCTTGGACACCAGAAACAGATAAAATGGTCAACAGCGACTTTATAAATGCGTTTAAAAAGCCTTTCTGGATCATAAATACTTCACGAGGTAAAAACATCGTGACGGCTGATTTGGTTGAAGCTTTGAAAGCGAAGAAAATTCTAGGGGCAGGTTTGGATGTTTTGGAATATGAGAAACTTTCCTTTGAAACCCTTTTTCAAGAAAACAGCACTCCCGAAGCACTTCAATATCTTATGAATGCAAAAAATGTCTTGCTGACGCCTCATATTGCAGGTTGGACTTTTGAAAGCCATGAGCGTTTGGCTCAGGTAATTGTAGATAAAATTAAAGCGGTTTACGGTAAAATCTAGCCTACAGCCTTTAGGTTTTAATAACGAGTTTTTTCTTGTAAATTTTATTTGGTAAGATTAGTTTTATTTCGTATTTTTTAATAATATTGTTTCCGAATTTTAAAAGAATGAGTCTAAATAGGTTCTTTTTTAAAGTTCGGAGAAAGCCGAAAATCCTAAGAGTAGGCTCAATAAATTATCTTAAATTATGATTGAATGGTACAAAACTGCCATGTTCCAAAACTATGCGAACTTTAATGGGAGAGCTAGAAGAAGTGAATATTGGTATTTTCGCCTTGTAACAACACTTCTCTTTTTTGTAATTGGCTTCTTATCGCTTATGCTATCAGTAGTTTTAGGCCCAACGATAGGCATTTCAGTTGCAGTGGGATTATTTCTTCTTTATGCGTTTGCTTCTCTAATCCCGTCTTTGGCTGTTACAGTTAGAAGAATGCATGATATAGGAAAAAGTGGCTGGACAGTTTTAGTTTCTTTAATTCCGTTGGCTGGACCAATTTGGATGCTGGTTTTACTAATAACAGAAGGTGAGCATGGAGAAAATTATTATGGTGCAGATCCAAAAAGTACTGTTGAAGAAATTGATGAAATAGGAATTAATAATTAACTAAATAATATAAAAATGGAAACTACAAAACCAGAAAGCTGGAATACCCCGTCTCAGCCTAAACAAGAAAATAAAAAAGTATTAGCAGGACTTATGGGTATCCTTTTCGGATCTTTAGGGATTCATAAGTTTGTCTTAGGTTATACTCAAGAAGGAATTATCCAAATCGTAATTAGCGTTGTTACTTGCGGAATCGGAAGTATAATCGGATTTATTGAAGGAATTATCTACTTGACAAAATCAGATGAAGAATTTTACCAAACTTACCAAGTTGGTAAAAAAGGCTGGTTTTAATAGCAAACGAATATATTGCTTAAATCCTGTTCAGAAATGAATGGGATTTTTTATTTAGAAATGTCTTATTCTGATAGAATAAAAACTCTTTGGTCTTGCTGTTAGCGCTTGCCGAGAATAAATTTGCCCTTTGTTAAAAAGAAGAAATGGAGTAACTGAAAATCCTTAAGAGTAGGGGAAACATAAGAGTTGATGTTATATGGAAAACACAAAATCAAATTCAGAAATGGAGAATAAAAAAGTTATTGCCGGAATTTTAGGAATTTTATTAGGTTCGTTTGGAGCACATAAGTTTTATTTAGGCTACCAAAAAGAAGGAATTATTCAATTGGTTGTAAGTATCGTTACTTGCGGTTTAGGAGGAATAGTTGGATTCGTTGAAGGAATCATTTATTTGACTAAATCTGATGAGGAGTTTTATAAAACATACCAAGTGGAGAAAAAAGCTTGGTTTTAGTTTTTAAAACAGGAAAGCTTAGCTTAAATAAAAATGAAATAAAAAAACCGTTTCCTTAAGAAACGGTTTTTTTATTTTATGATTAATCTTCCTTCTCAGATAATTTCTTTTCTAATTCAATCTGAAACTCTTCTATAACAGGTTTCATCGTGCTTTCTGGAATATCTGCGATTCTAATGTACATTAAACCATCAATAGCATTGTTGAACAAAGGATCGACGTTGAAAGCAACAACTCTTGCATTTTGTTTGATGTATTTCTTAATTAAAACTGGCAAACGTAAGTTTCCTGGCTCTAATTCGTCAATGATTTTATCAAACTTATTCAAATCAGATTCTGCTTCATCGAAGATAAAATCTTTATCAGCGTCTTTCAGTTTAACTTTATACGCTTTTTTCGGGTGAATGTATTGCGCAATATACGGATCGTAGTAGTTCGATTTCATAAACTCAATCATTAATGATTTAGAGAAATCTGAAAACTGATTGCTGATACTTACACCTCCAACTAAATATTTGTGTTCTGGATGACGTAAAGTTGTATGAATAATACCTTTCCATAACAAGAACAAAGGCATTGGTTTTTGCTGGTATTCTTTTACGATAAATGCACGACCCATTTCAATCGATTTGTGCATCATATCATGAAGTTCCGGTTCAAATCTGAAAAGATCTGTTAGATAAAATCCTTCAATACCATGTTTGGGATAAATTTCAGAACCTAAGCCCATACGATACGCACCAGCGATTTTTTTGGTTTCATCATCCCATAAAAACATATGGTGATAATATTGATCGTACTGATCGATGTCAATAGATTCGTTTGTTCCTTCACCAACTTCACGGAAAGTAATTTCGCGTAAGCGTCCAATTTCATGCAAAATGTTCGGAATTTCTTTTGCGCTTGCAAAGAAAACTTCATAGTTTTTGCTTTGTAAAAATCTGCTGTCGCTATTACGTAACGCCTGCACTTCGTCAATCAGTTTTGATTCATTTGCTGCAGTAGCAATTTTCTTAGGTGCTTTTTGGATTTTTAAACTCGCTGTGTCAATCAGTTTGGTGTCTTTTTCAAACGGATTGGCAAGCATATAGGTTTTCTTTCTTAAGAATTCTGAATATTCTTCAAAAGATTCAATTTCGTTTTGTTCACTTACAGAAATTGGTTTTCCAATACGAACTTTAATTACACGATCTTTCTGCGTTAAAAGCTCAGAAGGTAATTTTGCAGTACGCAAAGTGTCATCAATTTTAGAAAGCCAGTAGAATAATTTACTGTTTTTAGCATGAAAATATATTGGAACTACAGGAACTTTTGCTTTTCTGATTAATTTCAACGCGCCTTCTTCCCAAGGTTTGTCTACAACTAATTTCCCATCTTTATAAGTCGAAACTTCACCTGCTGGGAAAATTCCCAACGGTTTTCCGTCGCTTAAATGGCGTAAAGTTTCTTTAATTCCGATTACGCTCGATTTTGCATCCTTATGATTTTCAAAAGGATTAACCGGCATAATGTATTTTTTCATCGGAACAATTCTGTGTAATAAGAAATTGGCAATGATTTTGAAATTTGGCTCTCTTTCAAGCATCAATTTCAAAAGTAAAATTCCGTCAATTCCACCAAGCGGATGATTCGAAATGGTAATATACGCGCCATCTTTTGGCAAACGCTTTAAATCTTCTTCAGGGATTTCGAATTTAATTTCCATTTCATCCAAAATTCCATTCAAAAAGTCAAGGTCTGTCAAATGTTTGTTACGATCGTAAATTTTATTAAGGGTCGAGATCTTAAGAACCTTCATAAGAATCCAGCCAGAAAAAGTACCGAAAACCCCGTACTTTTCAACATTTATTGCCTTTGCAACTTCTTTCGCGGTAACTAAACCCATGTACTACTTTTAATTTATTAGAACAGCGAACAAAGATAACAAAAAAGTCTACTTTTCATTGTTTCCAAGACAAACTTTGCACTTTTTTATTACATTTGAAATCCTAAAAAAATCACTGATGAAAATTATTTCTTATAATGTAAACGGAATTAGAGCGGCAATAAACAAAGGGTTTATCGAGTGGCTAAAGCAAGCAAATCCTGATGTAATATGCCTTCAGGAAATAAAAGCTACGCAGGATCAAATTCCGGTAGACGATATTACAGCTGCAGGTTATCCGTTTCAATATTACTATCCTGCGACCAAAAAAGGGTATAGCGGAGTAGCAATTCTTTCTAAAACGAAACCAAATAATATTGTTTACGGAACTGGAATTCATCACATGGATTTTGAAGGAAGAAATCTTCGTGCCGATTTTGACGATGTTTCTGTAATGAGTTTGTATCTTCCATCTGGAACAAATATTGAAAGATTGGATCATAAATTTATGTTCATGGATGATTTTCAAAATTATATTAATGAACTAAAACTTACGGTTCCGAATCTAATTATCTGTGGCGACTATAATATTTGTCACGAAGCAATAGATATTCACGATCCGGTTCGTAACAAAACCGTTTCAGGGTTTCTTCCAGCAGAACGTGCTTGGTTAGATGCTTTCATGAAATCTGGATTTATCGATAGTTTCCGTCATTTTAATAAAGAACCGCATCATTATTCTTGGTGGAGTTACCGCGCAGGAGCAAGAGGAAATAACAAAGGTTGGCGTATCGATTATAATTTAGTTAGCGATGCGTTAGGAGACAGGTTGAAAAGAGCTGTTATACTACCAGAAGCTATGCATTCAGACCATTGTCCAATTTTAGTCGAGATTGACTAATTTTTGGTATTGTTCTTGTAAAGTAAAATGCAGTTTAAATTTTATGTGTGAATTCAGGTTCTGTTTTTGAATTTGGAATTTACCCCGGAACTTCGGGACAGAATTTAACTGAAAGTTTAAATGTATTAAACGCCCAAAATAAAATCAATTAAAGATGATGATTAAAAAAGCCTCCATCGGATTACTAGCTTTAGCTTTATCCACAACGTCGTGTGTTTCTAAGAAAATTTACAATGATTTAGAAACAAAATATTCAGATTTGAAGAAAGAGAATCGTTCTATTACTGACGAAAATGATAATTTGAAGAAAGCAAAGAATCAATTAGAATTAGATCGTGATAAACTGACTAAAGATTTAGCAGCTGCTAATGATGATTTGGCAAAACAAAAAGCAGATTTAGTTGCGGCTCAAAATAAATACAAAGTTTTACAAGATTCTTATAATGCATTGGAGAAAAACAGCAACGATGCATTAGAGAAAAACATGGCTAAAAACCGTGACTTGTTAGCGCAGTTAGAAGCAAAAGCAAAAGCTCTTTCAGACGAAAAAGCACGTTTGGACAAAACGGCAAATCGTCTAAAAGAATTAGAAGATATGATTGCGGCTAAAGAAGAAGCAATGCGCAAACTGAAAGAAACTTTATCTAAAGCATTAACTGGTTTTGAAGGTAAAGGTTTGACGGTTGAACATAAAAACGGAAAAGTATATGTTTCTATGGAAAACAAATTGCTTTTCAATTCTGGAAGCTGGGCAGTTGGAACAGAAGGAAAAAGAGCGGTTGTTGAACTTGGAAAAGTTTTAGGTGATAATCCAGATCTTTCTGTTTTAATCGAAGGACATACAGATGATGATCCATACGCAGGTTCAGGACCAATTGCAAACAACTGGGATTTGTCTACAAAAAGAGCAACGGCAATTGTTGCGATTTTAAGCGAAAACCCAAAAATCAATAAACAAAAATTAACAGCAGCAGGAAGAAGCGAATTTTCTCCTTTGGCAAGTAATACAACTCCAGAAGGAAAAGCTAAAAACCGTAGAATCGAAATTATCTTGACTCCAAGATTAGATGAGATTGCTGAGATGTTGAATAGCATTAATTAAAAGTTGCTAAGGTTCTAAGAGACTAAGCTACTAAGTTTTAAAAAAGGGGTTCAAGTTTTACTTGAACCCCTTTTTTGTTCCCAATAAAAAAACTTAGAGTCTTAGTGTCTTAGCAACTCAGTATCTTTAAAAAAAGAATCTTGTACTTTTTTTAACCTTTGTTGTTTTTAGATTTGAAAAATCCGTTTGTATCTTTGAAGTCTTATTACAAAAAGAGGGGAAAAACTTAGAACCTTAGAATCTTAGCAACTCAGTATCTTTAAAAAAAATGAAATACACTACATTACCTAACACCGATATAAAAGTTAGTAAAATTTGTCTTGGAACTATGACTTTCGGACAGCAAAATACAGAAGCCGAAGGACACGAACAAATGGATTACGCTCTTGAAAGAGGAGTAAATTTCTTCGATACAGCCGAAATGTATTCAGTTCCTGCGAGTGAAGCGACTTACGGAAGCACAGAAAAAATTATTGGAACTTGGTTTAAGAAATCAGGAAATAGAGATAAAGTGATTTTGGCATCTAAAATTGCTGGACCAAATCCGAATTTTGGGTATATGCGTGAGAAATTGGATTTTTCTCCTGCAAGCATTAAATACGCAGTTGAAAACAGTTTAAAAAGATTGCAAACTGATTATATCGATTTGTATCAAATGCACTGGCCAGAAAGAAAAACGAATAATTTCGGAACGCGTGCATTTCAAGGGCATGATGATGTTTGGGAAGACAACTTCAGAGAAATTCTGGAAACTTTCGATGGATTAATCAAAGAAGGTAAAATCAAACACATTGGAGTTTCTAATGAAAATGCTTGGGGAATGATGCGTCTTTTAGAAGAAAGCAAATACAACGATTTGCCAAGAATCAAAACCGTTCAAAATCCGTATTCTTTATTGAATCGTTTGTTTGAAGTAAACTCTGCAGAAGTTTCAAAATACGAGAATGTTGGTTTGTTAGGATATTCGCCTTTAGCCTTCGGAGTTTTGACTGGAAAATTCTTAACAGGAGAAAGTCTCCCGAAAGCGAGAATTAATCTTTTTCCACAATACAAACGTTACAATAGTGAACAATGTACCGAAGCGACAAAATTGTATCAAGAAATCGCTAAAAAACACGGTTTAACGCTAACGCAACTAGCAATGGGATTTGTTTTACAACAACCGTTCTTGACAAGTGCCATTATTGGCGCAACAACTATGGAGCAATTAAAAGAAAACATCGATACCATTGATGTTGTTGTTTCTAAACAAATCTTAGCAGAAATTGATGCTGTTCAGGCGATAATTCCTGATCCAGCGCCTTAATTTGTAATCTCTCAAATAAAAAATCCCGATAGCTTATGTTATCGGGATTTTTTATTTTTTATAAATCAAATTCATCATCAACAGCTAAAGAATCTGCTTTGATTGCTGTAGAATCTGGAACTTTAATACGAATTAAGGAACGCGCATTTCCAGAAATATAAACTGGCAATAATCCAATCGTGTCTTCTGGAACTAAAAGTCCTCTTCTGAACATCAAATTCTTCAAGAACTTTTGGTTTTTTATGGCGTAATCTTTCAAATTACCTTGGTCGTTAAATTGATACATGAATTTTCTCGGTTTCGGAATAATCGTCGCCAAGTACAAACATTCATCCACATTTAAAGCAGAAGGACTTTTTTGGAAGTAGAAATGACTCGCTTCTCCAATTCCGTACACGTTTGGTCCCCATTCGATAATGTTGAAATACACTTCCAACATTCTTTCCTTGCTTACAATTCGGTTGTTTTCTAAAATGTAAACTAATAGAATTTCTTCAAGCTTTCGCGAAAGCGTTTTTTCACGGGTTAAAAAGACATTCTTAATTAACTGCATGCTGATTGTGCTTGCGCCGCGAGAGAATTTCTTAGTTCGAATGTTTTTAAGAATCGATTGTTTGAAAGCTTCGTTGATAAATCCGCGATGCGAAAAGAAAGATGGATCTTCTGTTGTTAAAACCGATTTTCTCAAATAAGGAGAAATTTGGTCTAACGGAGTATAATTTGGGTTTCCTGTTCCTACTAAAACTGGTCGCTGTAATACATTTTGAATAATCGCGCGATATACAAATTCGCCATTTAATTTATTTAAATCGGCTTCGCCATATTTGGTGATTCGTAAATCTTCTTTGTTTAATTTGCTATCAAAAACAAGTGTGTTAGGTTTGTTTTTATTGAATTTGAAATCCAATTTGTAATCAAAATTTCCAGTTGCTTGCATTCCTTGGAAATGTGTAAATAATCCGTCTGGAAGCGAAACGATAAAATCTTGCGCATTCATTTTCGGAATATCCATTTTCAAAGTATAAATCGTGTCTTTTTCAGTATCGTAAGAAATGTAAGGACGAACTTTAATCTTGTTCAACTGCATAGTTGAAGAACTGTCGATTGAAATAAAACTATCTCCTAGTAAAAATCGATAATCAAAGCGGGCATTTTTAATAACCACATCTTTGCTTGCGATTTTCGGGTGATTGATTTTAAGATTGGCGATAGAAGTGTAACCGTCAATATGAAGTTCGCTGCCACTTTTGTCAATGTTTTGAACATTCAAACGAATAGAATCAAAACTTGCTTTTAAGTTGTAACGCTGATCCAAATACGGAACACGAATGGCACCAGTATCTAGATTGAAAAAACGAATGTCAGCTTTTTTATTTCTCGGATCGGCAAAACCTTTGATGTTCCAGCGCTGATCAAAATCTTTTGCTTGAACGTGAAGATTGGTTTCAAGTTGTTTATTGTTTAAAACAAGCTTGTCTACATCAACAAAAGCTTGTTTTCCGTTATCATTGATTTTGAATTGAAAGTTTTTCAAATCCATATCGGTCGGAACCAAATTCAATACTTTAGAAATGATTCTGTAAGCAAAAGCAGCATATTTGCGTTTTTCGTTTGATTCGGTTTCTTCACGATCTCTTTTTAGAAAAGCGTCAAAATTTCGTTTTTTGCCTTTTTTTACTAATTGAATATACCCGTTGTCAATTTTTAAAGTTCCAACCTGAACATCCCCAATTAATAAACTACTTAAACTGATGCTGGTTTCTATGTTTTTAATTTTACAAAGCGTATCAGCATTTATTGGCGCCAAAACAACATCTGTCAATTTTATGGTCGATAAGCCATCAAATGTTGCCGACTTTACAGAAAAGTTGCTTTGATACTGCACAGCCATTTTGTGCGTAACTTTTGCAATAGCTTGTTTTAAAAGGGAATCACGAAAATAGTAAAGTCCGATGCAAAGCAATACGATTACTATTCCTAGTATTTTTAGCGCTTTGTATATTTTTTGTTTTGGAAAATTCATAGAGGAAATGTTTTAGAAATCAGCCAAAAAGTATACTTGCAACATCTTCAATTTTTGCTACAAGCTCAATCTTAATTCCAGTATTTTTTAAAGCAATTTTGTTGTATTTAGAAACAAAAATAGTGTCGAAACCTAGTTTTTCAGCCTCTTGAATGCGTTGGTCTACACGATTCACAGGACGAATTTCGCCAGAAAGCCCAACTTCACCCGCAAAACAGAATCCTTTTCCAACCGGAATATCTTCGTTTGAGGATAAAATTGCAGCAACAACCGCCAAGTCAATTGCGGGATCATCTACAGAAATTCCACCCGTAACATTCAGGAAAACGTCTTTTGCGCCTAAGCGAAATCCAGCTCTTTTTTCTAAAACAGCTAAAATCATGTTTAGCCTTTTGGCGTTATATCCTGTCGTACTTCTTTGAGGTGTTCCGTAAACTGCGGTGCTAACCAAAGATTGGATTTCAATCATCAAAGGGCGCATGCCTTCTAAAGTTGTTGCGATAGCAGTTCCAGAAAGTTCTTCGTCTTTATGCGAAATCAAAATTTCGGAAGGATTGCTAACTTCTCGCAATCCGCTACCTAACATTTCGTAAATTCCAAGTTCTGATGTTGAACCGAAACGGTTTTTAAGCGAACGTAAAATTCGGTAAATATGGTTTCTGTCGCCTTCAAATTGCAAAACGGTATCAACCATGTGCTCCAGAATTTTTGGTCCGGCGATATTTCCGTCTTTAGTAATATGTCCAATCAAGATAACTGGAATATTACTTTCTTTAGCAAATTTGATCAGCTCAGCTGTGGTTTCGCGAATTTGAGAAATACTTCCTGCAGTCGATTCGATATAATCGGTATGTAAAGTCTGAATCGAGTCAATAATGACCACTTCAGGCTGAATGGTTTCGATTTGTTTGAAAATATTTTGCGTTTTGGTTTCAGTTAGAATATAGCAGTTTTCGCTGTTTGGCGTAATTCTTTCTGCACGCATTTTTATTTGTTTCTGACTTTCCTCGCCCGAAACATACAATGTTTTATAAGGTAATTTTAGAGAAACTTGAAGTAGAAGTGTACTTTTTCCGATGCCAGGCTCGCCGCCCAAAAGAGTTAAAGATCCAGGAACAAGTCCGCCACCTAAAACTCGATTCAATTCTCCGTCGGTAGTGTCCATTCGAACTTCCTGAGTAGAATCAATTTCGTTAATTTTTAAAGGCTTTGGTGCTTTGCTTGTTGGAGTAGGTTCACTTTTCCAAGCAACCTTATCTTGTTTTTGAATGATTTCTTCGGCAATCGTATTCCATTCTTTGCACGCGTTGCATTGCCCTTGCCATTTAGAATATTGGGTTCCGCAGTTTTGGCAGAAGAAGGAAGTTTTAACTTTTGACATTATTTACTTTTTTTAGCAAGTGTATTCATTTCGTCAATTTTCTCATACATCATGTCTTTGTTCAAATCGCCAATTGGCTCCATTTGTGAAGCGTTTTGGTATTTTTTCGAAGCGTGTTTAGGATCGCCCATTTTTTCGTACATCAAACCTAATTCATATTCTCCCAACATAGCTTTTGGATAATTTACATTTCCAATTTCGGCCATTTTTCCTAATTCATCGTAGGCGTTTCTTTTTAGAATAAGATTTTCCATTACTTTAAAATCACTCATTCGAACAGGAATTTGAACTCCTAAAACTTCAGACATTGTAGCGTATTTTTTTTCTAAATATTCTGCATAACCTGTTTCAAGAACCGCAATTTTGTCGTTGTATTCGGCAGAATTTATAGGTCTGTACACTTCAAAAATCTGGTACAATGCACTTGGTATAGAATGCAATACTTCTGTATAATGTGTTGCGCCTTTAAATACATCGTATTTATAATTCACTAACGGATTATTAGCGATTTTAATATTACTGTTTAATTTATCTATTGGCTCTTTAATTTTTTTTATATCACCTTCTCCAGCAGAAAGATAATAGAAAATAGGGCTTTTTATTTTAGCAAATTTCTCTGCAATACGCACTTCCATTTTTGGGGCAAGCTCTGGGCTTAAACAGATGTAAGCATTAAAAAGCGGAAATTCTTTATACAAATAAAAATTTGCAAAACTTGCTGTTATATCATGACCAGCTATCAGTCTGAAAGGCGAGGTGCGGTATTTTTTTTCAATATATGGAACCAATTCAGCTCCGATAAATTCGAAAAATTTTGCTCCTTTTTCAAAAGGAAGTCCTTCATTTTGATCGATTGTTGAATCATCATAACGTTCTTCGTTTTTATTTTGGTGAATTCCGATGATAATCATTTCTGGAATGTCATCCCAATAAGTCGCATAATTTACAGCTCCAGAAAAAGGATCAAATAAATAATCGCCATCCAATAAATAAAGAACTGGATATTTTTTGTCTTTGTTGGCTTCGTAAGAAGCAGGAAGTCCGATTGTAATTCTACGCTCTTCTCCGAGTTTTTCTGATTTAATGTTGTCGAACGTTTTTTGGGCAAACGACGAAAACGAAATTAATAAAAATAGTAGGTAAACTTTTTTCATGATTTGTGGCATTTCAGTAAATTAAAAAGTATTGAAAATAGTGTAGCAATATACTATTTTATTTGCTTCTTTTTTAAGTAGTTTAAAATTTGAAGCAGAGTGTTTTAGCGCCAAAATCATTTTCGATTAAGGCAAAAGAAGATTTTTTTGTGCAAAATTGGCTTTTGACAAAGTAGGGGAATTCGGTAAGAAAAAGAAAATCTTAGGTTAAAGAATTGTCGTTTTCATTCGGGAAAATAATCCATGGTTTGAAGGTTTTTGCTTCTTCAAAATCCAATGTAGCATAAGAAATGATAATGATGATGTCATCTTTTTGCACTTTTCTAGCTGCAGGACCATTTAAAGTAATTTCTCCTGAATTTTTTTCACCTTTAATAGCGTAAGTTTCAAAACGCTCGCCATTATTAATGTTAACAATAGATACTTTTTCGCCTTCAATAATATTTGAAGCCTCTAGTAGAGTTTCATCAATAGTAATACTGCCAATATAATTTAAATCGGCTCCGGTTACTTTAACTCGATGAATTTTTGATTTTATAACTTGAATTTGCATGCTGCAAAGTTAGATTAATTAAATGAAATGGTGTCAATCAGTCTTATAGAATTAACAAATACCGCTATAAATGCACGATATTTTTTATCATTCTCTTTCTGATCGATAGATAAAAGTGTAGATTCGTCAGCAATAACAAAATACTCTAGTTCGAATTCTTTGTTGTCTTTGAAAGAATTTTCTACAAATTCAATTGTTTCTTGCGGACTGTGATTTTGGAAAATCTCTTTTGCCTCGGTCAAAGTTTTGTAAATAATTGAAGCGTCTTTTCTTTCTTCAGATGTCAAACGTTCATTTCTTGAACTCATGGCAAGCTCATTTTCTTCTCTAAAAATAGGACAGCCAACAACATTTACAGGCAATTCTGTTTTTTCGACTAATTTTTTAACGATTTGAAGCTGCTGAAAATCTTTTTCTCCAAAATAAGCATTTGTTGGAGTTACGATTTCAAAAAGGCGTTTTACAATTGTTCCAACGCCATTAAAATGACCTGGACGGAATTTTCCTTCCATCTGGTTTTCTAATCCGTCAAAATCAAAAGTCTGCGAAACGGTATTTCCTTCATAAATATCTTCAACAGAAGGTGCGTATAAAATAATTTTATCACTTAATGTACGCATTTTCTTAATATCTTCTTCTAGTGTTCGAGGATATTTAGCTAAATCTTCAGCGTTGTTAAATTGAGTTGGATTGACAAAAATACTTACTACGGTGTCGTTGTTTTCTTTTAGCGAACGCTGCATTAAAGCCAAATGTCCTTGGTGTAAAGCGCCCATTGTAGGTACAAATCCGATAGTTGAATTTGCGGTTTTGATAGTTTTAAGATAGGCTATCAACGCTGCTTTACTGTAGAAAATATGCATTGAGGTATTATTAAAATTTATGCAAACATAATATATTAGTTATAAACTGCATAAAATTTTGTAATTTTGCGACGTTTTTATTACCAAAATTAAGTAAAATACTATTATGAAAGATAAGAGGATATTATATGTATCATCTGAAGTCGTGCCTTACTTGGCTGAAAATGAGGTTTCTTTAATGTCTTATGACGTTCCGAAAATGATTAATGACCAAGGTGGCCAGATAAGAATTTTCATGCCTAGATATGGGAACATAAATGAAAGAAGACATCAATTGCATGAAGTGATAAGACTTTCAGGGATGAATTTGGTAGTGAATGACTTAGATATGCCATTGATTATTAAAGTAGCATCGATTCCGAAAGAAAGAATTCAGGTTTATTTTATTGATAATGATGAATATTTCAAACGTAAAGCAACTTTTACGGATGAAGAAGGAGCTTTATACCCTGATAATGACGAAAGAGCGATCTTTTTTGCAAAAGGAGTTGTTGAGACCGTAAAAAAATTAAACTGGGTTCCAGATATTATACATGTTCACGGCTGGCTTGCAGCGATGCTTCCTATTTATATGAAGCATTATTATAAACATGAAGCATTGTTTTCTGAAACTAAAATTATTACTTCTGTTTACGGACAATCGTTTGATGAAAACTTAGATTTAGAAATGATAAATAAAGTTAAATTTGATGGTGTTCCTCATGAAGCAGTGTCAGATTTAGAAGTGCCAAATTACGAGAATGTTTTAAAAGCTAGCATTTTACATTCTGATGGTGTAATTATTGCTTCAGAAAATGTTTCTCCAAGTTTAACAAAATTTATAGAATCTTCAGGAAAACCTTTTTTACCTTTCGCCGGGAAAGACGGATTTGCTGATGCTTATACAAATTTCTACAGAACATTTGGACTTTAAATTTTAATTTTATTATTAGACATGTATAGAACTTCTTTTATTAAGAAAACTCTTTTAGCTGTAATGGCTGTATTTTTATATTCTTGTGACAAAGATTTTAATGCGATTGGTGAAGGTTTAGTTGGTGAAGATCATTTTGGGCTTGAATCTGAAAATTATGATGTTTTAGCATATAATCAAGAAGTTACTCCTGTGCAGTCAAGTGGTATGACACCAAATGCTCTTGGTATTTTTGAAAATCCGCTTTTTGGAACTACGACTGCAAATTTTGTTACTCAAGTAGGGCTTGTTATTTATTCTCCAACAATTGGAGAGTCTCCTGTAATTGAAAGTGCTGTTTTACAAATTCCGTATTACAGTAAAGTAACTGAAACGAAAGATAACGGAGATAATACTTATGTTTTGGATTCTATCTATGGAAGCAAAGATGGAAAGCTTGATTTAAAGATATATGAATCTGGAATCCAGATGAGAACTAGCTATTATAGTGGTGGTTCTCAGATTCCTCAGTTTTATTATACGGATCAAAATACCGAATTTCAGAATAAAAGAATAGGTGCTTTTTTAAATGATGCTGAAAAACCAGAGGAAAATACACAATTCTATTTTAATGCAACGGAGTACAAGGATAGTATTACTACTGATGGTACTAAAACATTGTCTAGAGTAAAACCTGAAATGCGTTTGCAATTAAACAAACAGTTTTTTCAAGATAAAATTTTAAATGCGGCAGCTTCAAAGCTTTCTACTGAAGATCTTTTTCAAGAATATTTTAGAGGTTTGTATTTTAGTGTTGAAAAGTCTGGGGCTAACCCAACTAATATGGCATTGCTGAATTTTAGTGAAGGTAAAATCACAATTAAATACAAAGCCAAAACAGCAATTACAACAGATGCTCCAGAAACTACGGAGGATAAAACTATTGTTTTGAATTTGAAAGGAGTTGCTGCAGCCACAACAAGTACAGCGAATTTTCTCGATGATGTGCGAAATCCTGATTATGTAAATGCCATAACTACAAATGTTAATAAAACAGAAGGAGACGAAAAGCTTTATTTAAAAGGAGGACAAGGATCTATAGCAGTTTTAAAGCTTTTTAATCCGACAGATGTATTGAGTTATAATTCTAAAGGCGAGCCAGTGACTGGTGCTAATGGAGTTCCAGACCAATTGGATGAAATGAGAAGTAATGCTATCGTTAAAGGTTGGAAGGTTAATGAAGCTAATTTGGTGTTTAATATCGATGCTGAAAAAATGAAGGATACGGGAGAACCAAACAGAGTTTATTTGTATGACTTGACAAATAATGCTGTTTTGGTTGATTATTCTACAGATGCTTCTTCGACTTATGGAGGTTTAATTACTCTTGGTTCTGACAAAAGAGGGAAAAGTTATAAAATTAGAATTACAGGCCATATTCGTAATCTGATAAAAGATGCGACGGCAAAAAATGTTGATTTAGGTTTGGTTGTTTCTCAAAGCCCTGCAACCATTGCATTTAATGCGTTGAAGAATAAAAATGAGATTATATCTGCAGTACCTAGAACATCAATTATGAATCCTTTAGGGACAATTATTTATGGAGGAAAAGCTTCTATTCCAGATGATAAAAGATTGAAACTTGAGGTTTACTACACGAAACCAAATTAATAAATATATATGTGTGGAATTGTTGGATATATCGGTCACCGAGATGCCTATCCTATTGTAATAAAAGGATTAAAGCGTCTTGAGTACAGAGGATATGATAGTGCCGGCGTTATGTTATATGACGAAGAGTCGGGCATTAAAGTTTGCAAAACAAAAGGTAAGGTTTCTGATCTTGAAGCTAAAGCCAATGAAGGTTTTACAATAAATGGAAATATTGGAATTGGGCACACGCGTTGGGCAACACACGGGGTTCCAAATGACGTGAATTCGCACCCTCATCTTTCTAATTCTGGAGATTTAGCAATCATCCATAACGGAATTATTGAGAATTATGCGCCTTTGAAAGAAGAGCTTATCAAAAGAGGTTACACTTTTAAATCGGATACAGATACTGAAGTTTTAGTTAATTTAATAGAAGAAGTTCAAAAGAAAGAAAATCTTAAATTAGGTAAAGCTGTTCAAGTTGCATTAAACCAAGTTGTTGGTGCGTATGCAATCGCTGTTTTTGATAGAAAAAATCCAAACGAAATTGTAGCGGCGAGATTAGGAAGTCCGTTGGCAATTGGAGTTGGTGAGGGCGAATATTTTATTGCCTCTGATGCTTCTCCATTTATTGAGTATACTTCTAATGCAGTTTATTTAGAAGATGGCGAAATGGCAAATATCAGATTGCATAAGCCAATCAAAATTAGAAAAATCCAAGATGACTCTTTAGTAGATCCTTATATTCAAGAACTTCAAATGAATTTGGAGCAAATTGAAAAAGGAGGGTATGATCATTTCATGCTTAAAGAAATCTACGAGCAGCCAAGTGTAATTAAAGACACTTACAGAGGAAGACTTCATGCAAATGAAGGAATTGTTCAGATGGCTGGTGTTGAAGATAATTTAGAGAAATTCTTAAACGCAAAAAGAATCTTAATTGTTGCTTGCGGAACTTCTTGGCACGCAGGTTTAGTAGCAGAGTATATCTTTGAGGAATTTACTCGTATTCCTGTAGAGGTAGAATATGCTTCTGAGTTTAGATACAGAAATCCAATTATCAATAAAGATGATGTAGTTATCGCTATTTCACAATCTGGTGAAACTGCAGATACTATGGCGGCTATTAAATTGGCTAAAGAGAACGGAGCTTTCGTATTTGGAGTTTGTAACGTAGTTGGTTCTTCTATTTCTAGAGAAAGCCATGCAGGTGCTTACACACACGCTGGGCCAGAAATTGGAGTGGCGTCTACAAAAGCGTTTACTACTCAAATTACAGTTTTAACGATGATTGCTTTACGTTTAGGAAAAGCAAAAGGAACGTTATCAAATACAGATTTCCATACTTATCTTCAAGAATTAGAAATTATTCCTGAGAAAGTGGCTGAAGCATTAGAAACAGATGCTAGAGCTAAAGAAATTGCAGCTGCTTTTAAAGATGCGCCAAACTGTCTTTATTTAGGTAGAGGATATAATTTCCCTGTTGCTTTAGAAGGAGCATTGAAATTAAAAGAAATTTCATATATCCACGCTGAAGGTTATCCTGCAGCAGAAATGAAGCATGGTCCGATTGCTTTAATTGATGAATTGATGCCGGTTATTGTTATTGCTCCTAAACAAGGACATTATGACAAAATCGTAAGTAATATCCAGGAAATTAAATCAAGAAGTGGTAAAATTATTGCTGTAGTTACAAAAGGTGATGTTCAAGTTCGTGAATTGGCAGATTATGTAATCGAAATTCCAGAAACTTCAGATGCATTGTCTCCATTGGTTACAACAATTCCTTTGCAATTGCTTTCTTATTACATTGCTGTAATGAGAGGTTGTAATGTAGATCAACCACGTAACCTAGCAAAATCGGTTACGGTAGAATAAGTTTATTTTTCGAAATAGAAATATGTTAAAAAAGCGAGATTTAGGTCTCGCTTTTTTTTATTGTCAATAATTTTTTTGAACATATGTATTTTTATGAAATTTTCAATTTTTTGATGAAATTTTATATGTATGCATAGTATGTTGGTTTTTCTTCTCCTTTTCTTTGTTTTTATTTTAATAAATTGAATTATCAAATAGTTAAAATATTGTAAAAAATGATGTCAAATATTAATTTTATTTAACGTTTTTTTATACATGTTAAAATATTTCTTACTTTGGCTATATATACTAACAAAAAACTAACCCAAAATGAGAGTCTACTTGCTAATTATGTTGTTATTCAGCGGAGTGTCCTTTGCGCAGAATACAATTACAGGTTCGGTTACAGATGGTAACAAACAATCTATTCCTGGTGCTAATGTTGTTGTTGTCGGAGAAAACAGTGGTACTTCTACTGATTTCGATGGATCGTTTAAATTGACTACGAGTTCTAAGCTACCTTTTTCTCTTAAGGTTTCTGCTGTAGGATTTGAGTCGAAAACGATAAATGTGACATCGGCAAATCAAAAAGTAAATGTGGTTTTAAAAGATGAAGAAACGAAATTAGATGAAATCGTAGTTTCTGCATCAAGAACGCCAGAACGTGTAATTGAATCTCCGGTTACAATTGAACGTATGGGGATTCAGGAAATTAAAAATACAACAGCTGCAACTTTTTACGATGGTTTGGAGAATTTAAAAGAGGTAAACTTCAATACGAGTAGTATCTCTTTTAAATCTATAAATACACGTGGTTTTGCAACGGTTGCGAATACTCGTTTCATGCAGTTAGTGGATGGAATGGATAATTCTTCTCCAGCCTTGAATTTTGTTTTAGGAAATCTTATTGGGGTATCTGATATTGATGTAGCTAGTGTTGAGTTGCTGCCAGGTGCTTCTTCTGCATTATATGGTGCAAATGCTTTTAACGGAATTATGTTTATGACTAGTAAAAGTCCGTTTACAAATGAAGGTATAAGTGTTTACTATAAATACGGACAAACAAGTCAGGATGTTGCTGGAACAAATGATTATAATGATTTTGGAATTAGAGCGGCTAAAGCTTTTACGAAACATTTTGCGATGAAAGCTAACTTTACTTATATGGAGGCTTCAGAATGGATTGCTGCTGATAAAAGAAGTATGACTAGTGGAGGTGAAAGTCACGCGGTAAATCAAAATTATGATGGTTTGAATATTTATGGAGACGAGGTAACAACTTTTATCCCAAATGTTGGACAAGTTAGTAGAACTGGATATCGTGAACAAGACTTAACAGATAACAAGGTTAAAAGTATGAAAGCAGATTTCAGTGCACATATTAAACCTTGGGCTGATGATACAGAATTCATCTTGCAATATAAAATCGGAACAGGAAGTACAATTTATCAAGGAGCAAATAGATATGCTTTGAAAGATTTCTTAATGCAGCAAGGTAAATTTGAGGTTAAGGGTAAAAACTTTTTCGGACGAATTTATTTTACAAGTGAAGATGCTGGAAATTCTTATGATATGAGATTTGCTGCGTGGAATGTGAACAGAGCTGCAAAATCAGATCAGGAATGGTTTACAAATTATGCTACAGCTTACCAGTATGCGGGAGCAGTTATGGGGACAAATGCAAATGAGTCTGCTTCAATTGCAAGAAATTTTGCTGATTATAATGTGTTGCCTGCGGCGATTTCATTCATTCCAAAACCAACAGGTTCTGCAAGATTTGAACCAGGAAGCGCGCAATTTAATAGTGCTTTGGCAACTGTAGTGGCAAATCCAGATTTGACTCAAGGAGCTAAATTTATCGATCACTCAAAATTATATCACTCTGATGTGAATTATAATTTTAGAGATGTTATCAAATGGGCAGAAGTTCAAGTTGGAGGTTCGTGGAGAAAATATGTAATGGATTCAGAAGGAACAATCTTTACAGATTATGATGGACCAATTGAATATAAAGAATATGGTGCTTATGCTCAATTACAGAAAAAATTCTTAGACGACAGATTGAAATTTACAGGGTCATTGCGTTACGATAAAAGTCAAAACTTTGATGGAAATGTTTCTCCAAGAGTTTCATTTGTTTATTCTGCTGGTGCGTCAAAAAATCATAATTTTAGATTGTCTTATCAAACAGGTTTCCGTAACCCAACTACACAAGATCAATATATTGGTTTAGACTTAGGGCCTTTTGCTTTAATCGGTTCGGCTCCAGAGAATTTAGATCGTTTTCAAGAAACAGTAAATGTAAGTGCGGCAGGTCAGTCAATAGCGGGGCAGCCAGCAACGATCAATATGTCAGGTCAAAATGCTTATCGTAATGCTTATACTGTAGCTTCAGTTCAGGCTTTTGCGGCTTCGGCTAATCCTGGTGATCTTCAGGTGGCTAATATTGGTTTGGTAAAACCAGAGCAAGTTCAGGCTTTCGAAGCGGGATATCGTACAGTAGTTCAAAATGACTTATCAGTAGATTTGAATGCTTACTACAATATTTATAATGACTTTATGAATACTGCAAGAGTTATTTCTCCTTACTACGGAACGGTTGGAACAGATGCAACAAATCCTGCAGTACAACAGACGTATCAAGCTCTTGCGTTTGGAGATAGAAGAGTGTATCAGGTTTATACAAATACAACTGCTCAAATCTCATCTTTTGGTTTTGGAGCAGGATTATCTAAAAAAGTATACAAGGATTTTGAAGTTGGTGTAAACTATAATTATGCTCAATTTAATTTCGATCAACAAGATGATCCTGATTTCGTTGCTGGTTTTAATACTCCAAAACATAGAATCAAAGCTTCTTTAGGAAATGCAAAAGTGATTAAAAACTTAGGATTTAATGTAAACGTAAGATGGAATTCTGAGTACTTATGGGAGTCTTCTTTCGGAGATGGTATGATTCCAGAAAATACTGTTCTTGATGCTCAAGTAAATTACGGGATTCCAAAATGGAAATCGGTTATTAAAGTTGGTGCAACAAATCTTTTCGGAAAAGATTACCTTCAGGTTATTGGAGCAGGTATGATTGGTCAAATGTGGTTTGCATCTTGGACAATCAATCCATAACGGTGTAATTATTTGAAATTGAAATGACTTTACCGAAGTTATTTGGGAAAATGAAGAGGTAATAATCTAAAAGTACTAATTATGAAAAAAAATATAAAAATGCTGTTATTGGTTTCTTTAGCTTTTATGGCAGCTTGTAATAATGATGATAATAATACTCCGGCAGAAGTTCCAGTAGTTCCAGGTTCTGCTGTTTTTACAAAGTATGTGGCGCTTGGAGATTCTTTTGCTGCAGGTTATAGCGATAATGCTTTGTTTAAGAAAGGACAAGAAAATTCATATCCGAATATTTTAGCGCAGCAATTTGTGGCTGCAGGCGGCGGAGCTTTTACGCAGCCGCTAATGAATGATAATATTGGAGGTTTGCTTTTGGGAGGAAATGTAATAGCAGGAACTCGTTTGTATTTTGATGGACCAACTCAAACTCCTGTAAATGTGGTAGGAAAGCCAACTACAGAAGTTACAGCTCATCTTACGGGAACATTTAATAATTTAGGAGTTCCAGGTGCTAAAAGTTATCATTTGCTAGCAGCAGGTTATGGTAACGTTGCTGGTGTTGCAGCAGGTTTGGCAAATCCATATTATGCAAGATTCTCAAGTACAGCTACATCTACAGTTTTAGGTGATGGTGTTGCACAAGATCCAACTTTCTTCTCTTTGTTTATTGGTGGTAATGATGTTTTGGGATATGCAACTTCTGGAGGAACAGGAAAAGATCAGACAGGAAATCCTAATCCAGCTACTTATGGGGCAAGTGATATTACAGACCCGGCAGTTTTTGCTAATGTATATGCTAATTTGGCTACTGCTTTAACAGCAAAAGGAGCAAAAGGTGTCGTGGCAAATTTGCCATACATTACTACTTTGCCTCACTTTACAACAGTTCCTTACAATCCGCTTACGGCTAAAGTCATTGGTAAAAATAATGAAGCTGTAGGAGTGGCTACTATAAAAGCCCTTAACACACAATTATACGGCCCATTAAAACAAGCGTTAACTGCTTTTAATGCTGGTGATAGAATTAATTTGCTTTCTGAAACTGGTGCAAGTCCATTATTAATAAAAGATGAAAGTTTAACAGATTTGAGAGTGCAACTAACAGCGGCATTTACTCCAACATTAGGAGCGCAGAACGCGGCTTTTTATGGTGCGGTTTTCGGACAAGCGAGACAAGCTAAAGCTACAGATTTAGTTGTATTGACAACTAGACCTGATATTGGTACTGCGCCGACAGCTGCCAATTCTGGAATTGGTATTGCTCCTCCAGCTCCGTTAAATGCATTCGGAATATCTTATCCTTTGCAAGATAAGCATGTGTTGATTCCAACCGAAATTGCAGAAATTAAAAAAGCGACAGATGCATATAATGTAACAATTGAAGCTGTTGCAAAAGAAAAAGGTCTTGCATTTGTAGATACAAGAGCAACTATGACACAATTGGCTAATGGAGGAATTAGATTTGGCAATTTCGTAATGAGTTCTTCTTTTGCGACTGGTGGAGCTTTCTCTCTAGATGGTGTGCATCCAAGTGCGAGAGGTTACGGCTTAATTGCAAATATCTTTATTGACGCTATTAATGCACAATATGGCTCGACGCTGCGTCATGTTGATTTGGGAGTTTATCCAATTCAGTATCCAGCGACACTTCCATAATATTAAAAAAAAAGGAAAACATAAAAAAAACCGCTCATTTTTGCCAATGAAGCGGTTTTTTCTTTTGATGAAAAAAATGCTGTTTTTGTTATTTTTTAGACAAGTTTTATGAATCAAACAAAATCATGCTATTTTTTATGAAAAAAAAATTGATTTTATATTTTAAAAAATTATCTTTGCGCTCTGAAAAAAGAGGTATTTTCGATAAACCTAAATAGCTATTTAATAAATACATAAGTAATGTCAAAAGTAATAGGAAAAGTTGCTCAAATCATTGGACCAGTAGTAGACGTAGTTTTCAACGGTAAAGATGTTGAACTTCCAAAAATTTATGATTCACTAGAAATCACTAAAAAAGACGGAACTATTTTAGTTCTAGAAGTACAATCTCATATTGGTGAAAACACTGTTCGTACCATTTCTATGGATTCAACAGACGGTTTAAGTAGAGGATATGAAGTAGTTGGAACTGGAAATCCAATCCAAATGCCAATCGGTCCAGATGTATATGGAAGATTATTTAATGTTGTTGGAGATGCCATTGACGGTTTAGGCGAATTGCCAAAAACTGGAGAGAACGGTCTGCCAATTCACAGACCTGCACCAAGATTTGAAGATTTATCAACTTCATCTGAAGTTTTATTTACAGGTATCAAAGTAATCGATTTGATCGAGCCTTACGCAAAAGGAGGTAAAATTGGATTGTTCGGTGGTGCTGGTGTTGGTAAAACAGTATTGATTCAGGAGTTGATCAACAATATCGCAAAAGGTCACGGTGGACTTTCAGTATTCGCTGGAGTAGGTGAAAGAACACGTGAAGGAAATGACTTACTTCGTGAGATGTTAGAGTCAGGAATTATTAAATACGGTGATGATTTCATGCACTCTATGGAAAATGGAGGATGGGATTTATCTAAAGTAGATATGCCAGGAATGAGAGAGTCTAAAGCTACTTTCGTTTTCGGACAAATGAATGAGCCACCTGGAGCTCGTGCTCGTGTAGCACTTTCAGGATTATCTATCGCTGAGTATTTCCGTGATGGAGCTGGATCTGACCAAGGTAAAGATGTATTGTTCTTCGTTGACAATATCTTCCGTTTTACTCAAGCAGGTTCTGAGGTATCGGCACTTTTAGGTCGTATGCCATCTGCAGTAGGTTACCAACCAACTTTGGCAACAGAGATGGGAGCTATGCAAGAGCGTATTACATCTACAAACAAAGGATCTATTACATCTGTACAGGCGGTTTACGTTCCTGCGGATGACTTAACTGACCCGGCGCCGGCTACAACTTTCGCGCACTTAGATGCAACAACTGTATTGTCTCGTAAAATTGCTGAGTTAGGTATCTACCCTGCGGTTGATCCGTTAGATTCTACTTCTAGAATCTTAACTCCACAAATTTTAGGAAATGAGCACTACGACTGTGCACAAAGAGTAAAAGAAATTCTTCAAAAATACAAACAACTTCAAGATATCATCGCGATTCTTGGTATGGAAGAGTTATCTGAAGAAGATAAACTTGCAGTATCAAGAGCACGTCGTGTACAACGTTTCTTGTCTCAGCCATTCCACGTAGCAGAGCAATTTACAGGTATCCCAGGTGTATTAGTTGATATTAAAGATACTATCAAAGGATTTAACATGATCATCGATGGTGAGTTAGATCACCTTCCAGAAGCTGCTTTCAACTTGAAAGGTTCTATTCAAGATGCAATTGAGGCTGGAGAGAAAATGTTGGCAGAAGCTTAATATAATTATGAATTATGAGTTATAAATTATGAGTTTCATCTCACTTATAACTCATAACTCATAACTCATAACTAAAAAATTATGATTTTAGAAATAGTATCACCAGAAGCAAAATTATTTTCAGGAGAGGTAACTTCGGTTAGCTTGCCAGGAGTTAATGGAAGCTTTCAGATTTTAAATCATCACGCGCCAATTGTTTCTATTCTAGAAGAAGGAACAATTAAAATTGCAGCTCCAAGCTTCAGTTTTTCTAAAGAGGCTGCTGATAAATTTACGAGAGTGAATGACCAAACTTATACTTTAGAGATTAAGTCAGGAACAATCGAAATGAAAAACAATAAGATTATTGTATTAGTTGACTAAGACAATTTCAAAATAAGTAAAAAAGCCAGACAGTATTGTCTGGCTTTTTTTTATGCATTAAATTAAAAGGAATTTTTATTGTAAAGTGTCATATGTCAGAAAATTAACAAATTAGGTCAAAAGGCAATATAAAAAATTGTAATATTTTACTTAACATGTGCTACGTTTGTAGATGTTTAACATTTAAAAAAAAATAGTATGAAAAAAGTTTTTTTAGGAATGCTGCTAATTGCATTAGGTTTTGGGACAATGTCTCTAACTACAAATTCTGAGAATGTTACTAAAGCTTCAGTAAACAATCAAAAAGCGATTGAAACTGAAAATGTTGTCGTAGGACCGACATATACAGCTCCATGGCTTGGTGATTGTTGCGAGTCTCCTTTTAGCGCCATTTATCGTGATATTGCTAATCGTGGATATGACCCAAATACGACTAGTTATATGATGATTAGCGTTGGAACTAATACTGTTACCTATACAATTACGAATTAAATTTTATAGTATTCTATATTAATATAGAGCCGTATATGAATTATATAAGAAGAGGAATCTAGTATTCCTCTTCTTTTTTTCTTATTTTTGAAGTATTAAAATCTCTTTGTAAAATATTTGATCAATTGTAAAAGCTCAGTAAGTTTTTACGCTTATGCTTCGTCTTGTATGATGGAGCATAACTTATTTATGTCAAATTTTATAAAGAGTGTATATGAAAAATATATCAAAAGTTGCCGTTTTAGGCGGTGGCGGAAGAACTGGAAAATATCTTGTAAACCAGTTATTAGAAAACGGATTTAGTGTAAAACTTCTATTAAGAAATCCAGACAATTTTACTATTCAAAATTCAAAAGTAGAAATCATTAAAGGCGATGCTATTAATGAAGAATCGATAAACCTATTGCTCAAAGATTGTCAAGCGGTTTTATGTGCTATAGGTCAACGTCGGGGAGAGCCTTTGGTTGCGAGCCAAGCGACAAAGAACGTTTTGAATGCCATGAAAAGTTATGGCATTGAAAGATATGTTTTGTTGGCCGGATTAAATATCGATTCTCCATTCGATAAAAAAAGTCCAAAAACATCAATGGCTACTGACTGGATGAAAACGAATTTTCCTGAAATTCAAAAAGACCGACAATTTACTTATGATCTTTTAAACGAAAGTAAAGTAGATTGGACGCAAGTTCGAGTTCCGTTAATTGTTTTTTCTGATGATAGTTCTGAAATCTCTGTTGACCTTGAAGATTGTTTAGGAGATAAAATTACTGCAATGGACATCTCGAAATTTATAGTAAAAGAGATGGTAGAATCTAATTATAGTAGAAAATCACCTTTTATAAGTGCGGTTTAAATTTAGAAAGACAGCGGGCTCTAGCAGCTCGCTGTTTATTTTATTCTAAAATGAATTGCCTAACTTTGTTTTTATGGAATTGCCAGAAAGTCTTAATCTTAAAATTGAAAGTTCTAAACAGAACGGTCTGTTTAGAAAATTGCCTGTGTTTAATAATCTGATCGATTTTTCTTCAAATGATTATATCGGGTTTTCTAAATCAGAAACTATTTACAAGCATACGCATGCTTATTTGTTAGAAAGTGAAATTTTTCAAAATGGTGCTACAGGTTCAAGATTAATTTCAGGAAACCATTCTCTTTATCAAATTGCAGAAAGTTTTATAGCGGAATTTCATGAGGCAGAAACGGTTTTAATTTTTAATTCGGGCTATGATGCCAATTTTGGTTTTTTTAGCGCTATACCGCAAGAAAATGATGTTGTTTTATATGATGAATTATGTCATGCTTCAATAAAAGATGGCATTGCCATGAGTAAAGCCCAATCACATCATTTTATTCATAATGATTTTGAAGATTTGGAGCAACTTATCCTTAAAATTTCAGATGCCACAATTTACATTGTGACTGAAACGGTTTTTTCTATGGATGGAGATTGCCCAAATTTGGAAGAGTTGATACAGCTTTCAGAAAAATACAATTGTTATTTGATTGTTGATGAAGCTCACGCTTTGGGAGTCTTTGGGGATAAAGGTGAAGGTCTTACTCAATACCTGCAATTGCACGATAGATTTTTTGCTCGAATTGTAACTTTTGGAAAAGGTCTAGGGTGTCAAGGCGCAGCAATTTTAGGAAGCATTGCCCTTAGAGAATATCTAATCAATTTTGCTAGAAGTTTTATTTATACAACGGCTTTATCTCCTCACGCTGTTGCAACAATTTTTACGGCCTATCAGCAGTTGGAAAACGAAAAAGAGGCCATTGAAAAGCTCCGCCAGAATATTGTGTTTTTCAATCAGCAGAAGAATTTATTAGGATTAAAACCGATGTTTGTTCATAGTAAATCTCCAATACATTCTGCGATTGTTCCTGGAAATAAAAATGTAAAAGAGTTGTCAGAGAAACTCCAAAATAAAGGATTTGATGTTCAGGCTATTCTTTCTCCAATTGTTCCAGAAGGTCAAGAACGTCTTCGTTTTTGTATTCATAGTTACAATTCAAAAGAAGAGATCAATGAAGTTCTGGAATTGGTTAGAGATTTTATTTTCTAATTATAAAAAGAATTTTTCGTTGTTTCAAAAATGATAAAAACAAGAAACCCATCTTTTAAGATGGGTTTTGTTATTAATTAAAGATGATTTTCTTTGTGACTGTATGATTATTTTCAAGAGTTACTTTTACTAATAAAACTTGGTTGCTAGAATATAAATTGGCGATTTGTAATTCTTTTGCTTCAATTTTGTTTTTGCTGAAAAGTGATTGGCCTCCGATTGTAAAGATTTGTACTTCTTTAATGTTTTCGATGCCACTTGTTACATTTATTACTTTTGATTTTACAGCAACTAAAACTCCATCTGCTACATTTTCAAAATCATCTGTGCCTAATGTTTTGTTCGTGTATCGTAGTACAAAACGATCTGTAAAAGTTCCGACAGCAGTTTTGAAAGTGTAATTAGAAGAACGTAGGTCAGTTATAGTACCTGTAGTTTTATCTTCTAAATAAACAGCTTGTTTATTAAAAAAACCATCTGCATGATCTATCGAGATTGTAAACTGACTTTCAGCAGTTGATTTATAACCAAGAGGAACTGTTTCTGTATTGTCAAATGGTAAAGCTCTTGCCTGAATGGTAAGTTTCTTAGTTTCATTTATACTATAGAAATCAACATATGTATTGCCAGACAACGTCGTAGCATCATAATTATAATCGAAGCTATTTGTAGCGCCCTCTGCATATCCAATTAGCATTTGTTTAAATGCATCTTGGTCGTTGCTTAAATTTAACCATAAACGGTTTACTTCAATTTCAGCTTCTTTTGCTGTGGTTTTGAAAAACTGTGTGTTATTTGCTTTCACACGCTGGCTATTGGTAAATGTAATAGAAGTTACTTGTGGTTTTACAATAAATGCTTGTCCTACACCAATATATCCAGAAGGTGTTTCTCCTCCAGTTGTAGCTTTTGTTGATCCAAATAATGTTAATACTGCATAATCAGGGCTGCTGTATGTGTATGTGTTGCTTCCGTTTTCTTTTTTTGGAGGCGAAACGTGTGTCCAGAAATATAGTGGTCCAACATTTCCATTGTCTCTAATAAATTGGCGCCCATCAATAGCAGATGGATAAGGGTTTCCAATTAAGAGAAATTTATCAGCTGTAGTTGAAATTGGAACATCTCCATTGTTTGGTGTTCCATAGAATTTTCCAGTAAAGTCAGTACGAATTAGACTGTCAAAAGACTGTGGTCCTCTAATGCTGTAACCTTTTCCAACCTCCATTGGCATTGTTCCATACATGTTGGTTGCCCATTTGAAATCAGAAGTCCAGTAAAAATACTTGTCAGCTAAAGTTTCTGGAGATAAAGTGTTCATTTTAAAATCTTTATTGTCTACAGGTGCAGACCAATAAGTCAAATCAAAACGATTAATTTTGGTTGTTCTCTGTATTTCAAAAGCTGTTGCGCTTCCTGTAAACAAATTTTTGCTGGTAGAAGTTTGTAATAATGATCCGCCAGATTGTACAAGTAATTTACCTCCCGTTCCTACGCTTATATTTTCATCAACAGTTAAAGTAACATCTTTTGGAACTGTTAATGTAACATTTGGATTAACAGTACAAGAACAAACTGTAAGATCTGAGCTTAAAGTGGTGTTTTTATTAATAACCAAACTGCTTCCGTTTTGAATAGTGCCAGTTCCGTCATAAATAACATCAGTTTTGGTAAAGTCAATTGCAAGGTTTGCATCACCTCCATCTTCTCTTAAACGAATTTCGACTCTAGAATTACTGTTTAAAGCGTAAAGTTGTCCAGGATTGATTATGAATGATGCATTATTCCAACCATTCTGAGAAGAAATCAAAACATCATCAATGTAAAGTTCATACGCGTCATCATGATTTACATGTCGTAATTCATATAGACCACAATCAAATCCTTTACGTTTGTAAACTACTGTAAAGTTGTTGTCTGGAATTTGAGAACCTTGCCAGATTGTTGCTGAAGATGGTGATTTATCCTTTGGCCAAAAATTTGCCGAATTTGGATTTAAATTAGGATCAACATAATAACCAGCGTATCTTACATTGCTTAATGTGATATCATTGTTAACATAGCCGTATACATTCCATACTTTATTTCCGTATTCAGAAGGATTTCCTTTTTGCATACCATAGAAGAAAGATATTCTTGCATCTCCTCCGTCTTCGTAATATTCAAGAACAAATTTATGTGTGCCAACGCTTAAATTTTGCGTAGCATAGTCTGTTGTATATCCGTGGCCGTTCCATCTTGTAATTAAAGGTGTTGCTGCGTCATCGATATAAAGTCTTATTCCATCATCACTTCCAAGGTCAAAACTGTATAAACCGGCTTCGGTAATAGTTGCCAGCATTTGGTATCTCACAAAGAAACGATCTACAGGAGCAGCGACACACGGAATATTTGTAGTTGCACCAGCAACAGCGCCTCCTCCAATATTTCTATCAAAGTTTTTGTTTTCAGTTACAGTTCCAATATAGGTTGCAATAGTTGTATTTGGTAAAGCTGGATATGAAACATTTGGGGGCATGTTTGCATTATCCGCCATTTTATAAACATATCCAATCCATTCATTAGAACCAAAAGTGGTTTGATCTCCAGTTGGGGTACAAGGAGCAGCGGTAACGTCAACACTAACTGTTGCAGATGAGTATAGCGTTCCGTTAGAAATGGTATAAGTAAAGTTCGATATTCCGACAAAACCTGCAGTAGGTGTGAACGTAATGTTTGTACCGTTTATGGCTACTGTTCCTCCAGAAGCAGGCTGAGTAACTGTAATACTTTGTACAGGAGTGTTTCCTACTACATCATTAGCCAAAACAGGAATTGAAATGTTTTGATTGGATGGTATTGTCGCAAAATCACTATAAGCTGCAAATACATTAGGGTCTTTTATACTTCCTTTAATGTTTAATTTGGTTCTAAAGTGAAAAGCATTGTTTGTATTATAAACATATAGGCGTATATACAGCGTTTGATCTGGTGTCAGATAATTTAAATCTGAACTAAATGGAGCACTAATAGTTGTCCAAGCGTCACCAAATCTTGTTTCTGCTAGTAATGATTTAGTATTGGTGAATGCTGAATTTGTAGAATAATCAATTCTTAATTTTTGATTATTGCCGCCTTGGCTTCTAACTACAAGATTAAAACTGCTTAAATTTACGCGATGCTTATCGTCTGCTTTTATTTTAAACTCTAGATATTGAGTATCGTTAATATTTTGACTACTTGTCCAATTCCCGGTTTGAAAAAACGGATTTAATGCATCTTCGTTATTGTTATAGTCTAAAGATATATTGCCATAGTTTTTAATGTCATCTGAGGTAATATAAGGCGACAGTACGGTTGAGTCGTATCTGTTTGATGTATTTCGGCCGTACCAAATTACTAGATTTTCAGGTGTGTCTTCTCCAACAGTTACTTGTATTTTTGCTTCTGATGAAAGATTTGAAGCATCTTTTATGATGTATTTGAAAGAAGATATTCCTGTAAAATTATTAGCTGGATTAAACGTTATAGTTTTATCAGGATTAACCGATACTGTTCCTTGTGAAGCTGGAGGAAGTGAAGAAATTTCAATTGAAGTAACATTTTCTTTTTTTACATCATTGTCTAATGGCGAAATATTTTGAGCTACATTTTTTATAGCTTTCACATAATCGTTAATCGCCAAGATTTTGTTTGGATCAAAGTCTGAAATTGCTCCAGTAATCGTTGTTGAAGTATTTGTTGTTCCGGTTTTAATATGGAAATTATTGTATGAACTGTAAACATATAGGCGCACATACACAATTTGTCCAGGCAAAACAGGATTGATTTCCTCTGAAAAAGTTGGTTCTATTGTTGTCCAGTTGTCAACACTTGTTCTTTCTGGGACTAAAACTTTTACATCTTTTTGAAATTTTTCATCTTTAGAATATAAGATCGTGAATTTTTCAGATGCACCTCCACCTTGGCTTCTAAATGTCAATTTGAAAGTATTTAAATCTAATTTTTTTGCAGAGTTAGGTGTGATTTTAAATTCTACATACTTCGCAGAATCGTACTCGCCTTCATTTTGTTGTCCATTTGGCCAGCCACTGCATAAAAAAAACGGTTCCTCTTCCCAGCCGCTGATGTATTCAACCTTCACTTCTGAAGGATTCTCAGATGAACTTAAATACAAAGGAGCGACACTTGAATTAATAACCGTTGGTTTTTTGTAGTCATTTTGTGTTGCTGCATCCCATTTGATTAAATCTACATTTTGGGAAAACGTTAAAAAAGGCAATAAAAAGAAAAGTAAAAGTAAAGTTTTTTTCATGTTAAATGTTTTCTATCAATTTGTTATGCTGGCATAGGACTTTTCGAACCCCGGCAAAGATAGATACATCTACGAGCTAGAATTTATTGAGGTTTTCAGAACCCCCATTTAATCGATGAATTGTTAAAATAATCGACGAACTACATTAAAAATTTTAATGTTCGACAATAATTCTTATAAAACTGTTAAAAAAAGTATAGGAATAATCGCAACAAAACGAGTTTTTAGAGATTGTTTTTTACGATTTTGGAATGAAAAACGTCAGATTTTGCATAAAATGTTCAAAAACAGAATAATTTATAACCAAACGTTGTATGGGCTACAAGGCTTTTAAAGCAGTTTGAAGGAAATTCAAAATTTAAAAAAGGAAATGAAAAAATCTTTTTCTGTGGACAAAAAAGAAATTAGTTTTCTTCTAATTCTTTTACTTTTTCATAAACTAAATTGCTTTCGAAACCTCTTCGAAGCATATAGTCACAGAATTTTTTACGTTTTTTTAGAAGATTGGTTTCTGAAATACTATTCCAGCATCTTTCTGCTAGATTTTCAAAAGTTTCATAATATTCTTCTGTAGAAATTTCTTTCAAAGCCAAAGTAATATTTGTTGATGAAATATTTCTCGCTTTTAGTTCATTTGTAATTCTGATTTTTCCCCAATGCTTAATTCGGTGTTTACCTCTGGCAAAGCTGCAAGCAAAACGAGTTTCATTTAGAAAGTTCCCTTCAATTAATTGAACTACAATAATATCGATCTCATCCCGAGTCATTTTTAGGCTGTATAATTTAGCCACGACTTCATCATGACAGCGTTCTTGGTAAGCGCAAAAGTGCTCTAGCTTTTGTAAAGCTTCTTTGATGGTGAAAGTGCTGTTCATCGGGTTTTTCATGCATTTTAACGTTTAAATCAAGTAATAGTCAATTAGTTATAAAATAATTCTGAAATTTGTTAATATTTTATCAAAAGAAATAAATTATAACCTTGTGTATTAGGCTAATTTAAATATTTTTGTACGGAATTTAACATTTTTAGATTTCGGCCTAGAATGCCAGAATTTAACATTTTAGGGTTCAGCTATTTACCAGAAAGAACTTGTTCTTTTAGGAAGAAATGCCTTTTTTGCTTAAAAGCAAACCAAAAACAAATTTAAAACAAATACCTACTTTGATATGATGAGAAAATTACTTTACTCGTTTTTATTTCCCATTTATAAATCTTTACTCAAAAGATTATGCACGCCAAATTTAATTTTGCTTTGCATTGGGATGTTTTTTGTGGTAAATTTTGCTAGTGCTGCGGAGTATTATACAATTTCTGATGGAGCTTGGACAAATAGAAATACTTGGTCAACAACTTCGGGAGGAAACAGGGTTGGAAATAACGTTTTTCCAAAAATTGGAGATATTGTACACATAGAACGTGGTTTCACAGTTACTTTAACCGCAAACGCAGAATGCGCAAGCATTGATTTTTCAACTACAAATACTGATAATTCAATAGTACTTGGTAATAATACATTAAACGTTTCAGGAAATATTTCTATTCCTCGGTCAGGGAGTAATTTAAACTGGATCAACGTTGGCGCTGGAACTTTAAATGCAGGAAGTATAGATTTTCCAACAACAGGAAGTGCTGTAAGACATAAAATAACTATTTCAACTGGAACTGTAAAGGTTTCTGGAAATGTATCTACAAGTAGCGTATCAGCAACAAGTGCAACGATTGAATTTACAGGAGCAGGACTTTTACAAGTTGGTGGGGATCTTTTTTCTAATGGAGGAGGATCTTTAACTCCATCAACTGGAACTGTTCAATTGAACGGAGTAAATCAATCTTTTAAAGCGTTTAATTTTTATAATCTTACATTTTCAGGTAGTGGAACAAAGAGTTTTACAGGAACTACATCTGTAACAAATTCTTTAGTTATAAATTCGGGTATAAAAGCTGATTTAGGAACACAAACGCATACGGCAAATAGTCTAACCATGGGGGGAACGCAAGCGACACCATCTTCATGGGGAAGTTCAAATTCTTCAGCGCAAAATAAAAACGATGTTTTTTTCACTGCCACAACGGGTCAGATAAATGTAAGTTCAAGTGCTTGTACTACATTTTCATCAGTTACTGCTATCACAAACGTTCTATTTGGATCAATTAATAATTCAACTTCGGCTTCATCAACAGCATCTTATATATATTATTCAAGTGTGCCTGCGGCCAGTGTTTCAAAAGGACAGTATTATGAATTAACAGTAAAAGGATATACGAATGGAGGAGTGAATAGTTATTATACTGCTTATTTTGATTGGAATGGAGATGGCGATTTTGCAGATGCGGGGGAAGGACCATATAAAATTGGTACGATTAATTCTTCTTCAGGTACTGATAGTAAAGCCACTTCGGTTTATTTACAAATTCCACCAGGTAGTGGTTCAACTGCTGGATCAACAAAGATGAGAGTGATTGCTCGTCGTAATTCAGGTTATAATAACGATCCTTGCGCAATTTCGGGGAGTACAGGGCAAATTCAAGATTATAATATTGCTATTTTAGAACCTTGTGTTGGAAATGCACCTGGTAATACTTTAACAACAGCATCATCAGTTTGTCCTAACGCACCATTTACATTGTCATTACAAAACAAAATGGCGGATGGTACATCTTATGTTTGGCAGACCTCTCCTGATGGAAATGCTCCTTGGACAGATGCAACAGCAGCTCCAACAACTTTTTTCAGCAATACTTTTTCTGTAAATCAAGCTGCAAATACTACTGTTGGAGACATTAGTCTTTACGGGAACGATACTTCCATATCTGGCGGTGCATTATTTTTAACCACATTAAATACAGGCTACACAGGAGGTTTTGTAATTCAAAAAACACCTGGAACAAATATTAACACTTTTTCAGCATCTTTTGATTACAAAATTTATGGAGGTAATGGCGCTGATGGTATTAGTTTAAGCTATGCTTCAAATATAGGTAATAATGTAGGTGGTGGAGAAGGTGGAGAAGGTTCAGGGATTGTCTTACAACTTGATACGTATGATAATGAAGGGGTTCAAACTGGTAGCCGAGTTCGAATTACATATAACGGAAACAGTATTTTTAATAGTGCTATAGATGCACCTATTAATTTAAGAACAAATTCAACTACATTTAACAATGTTGTTATGAATGTTGATGATAGAGGATATCTTACACTTACTGTAGCAGGAAACGTTATAGTTTCAAATCTGGCTTTACCAGCAGCTTATTTATCTTCGGATAAATCAAATTGGAAATTCAAGTTTTCAGGTCGTACAGGAGCGTCAAATGATTATCATATTATTGATAATGTTAATATCTATTATTTAGATACTACAAATTCTAAAGCAACATTTACAACTACCCAAACGAAGAAAACGTATTATCGTGTTGCTGCAACTTGTGGTGGTACAACAGTTACTTCGTCATCAGTTATGGTAGATATGACTTCAGCTACAATTAATGCAAAGACAGTTTCAGCTTGTTCTGGAACGGCTTTTAATGTGACATTGGTAAATGGAACAGACGGAACAATTCCAAATGGCACTACATATACTTGGACAGCACCATCTGTAACAGGTGGATTAACAGGTGGAGCAGCGAGTACAGGTACTCCATCTACTATAACAGGCACATTAACAAATACAACAGCAACAGCACAAACGGCAACTTATACAGTTACTCCAGTAACTGGAAGTTGTACAGGAGTGCCATTTACGTTAACTGTTACCGTGAATCCTTCACCAACATTAACAGGAGTGACTCAGTTAGCTTCGTTTTGTTCAGGATCTGCAGCAACAATAAATTTAGGTGGATTATTAGCAAGCAGTACATCAACAATTACATATACTATAGATGGAACTCCACAGACTCCTATTACTTCTGTTGTAGCGAATGCTGGGGGAACAGCTAGTTTTACAACGCCAGTATTGACTTCTGCAAATAATGGAAAGACTTTACAAATAACAGGAATAATAGTAACAAGTGCGACTCCAAACTGTAGCTCGACATCTACAAGAAGCGTTATTTTGGCAGTAAATCCTACACCAACATTAACAAATGCAACTCAATCAGCTGCAGTTTGTACAGGATCTGCAGCAACAATTAATTTGACTGGGTTATTGGCAGGAAGCACATCAACAATAACTTATACGATAGATGGGGCTGCACAAACACCTATTACTTCTGTTGTAGCAACAGGTACGGGAACAGCTAGTTTTACAACACCAGCATTAACTTCTGCAAATAATGGAAAGATTTTGAGAATAACAGGAGTAACAACAACAAGTTCTACTCCAAACTGTAACTCAACATTTGCAATAGATGTGATATTAGCGGTTAATCCTACGTCAACATTGACTGGAGCATTTCAGCCACTTTCAGTTTGTACAGGATCTGTAGCAACAATAAATTTAACTGGATTATTGGCAAACAGTACATCAACAATTTCATATTCGATAAATAGTGTGGCGCAGACTCCAATTACTTCTGTTGTAGCAACCGCTGGAGGAACAGCTAGCTTTACTACCCGAGCATTGACTTCTGCAGATAATTTACAGACTTTACAGATAACTCAAATTACTACAACAAGTTCTACTCCAAATTGCAGTACGTCATTTACAACAAATGTAACATTGTCTGTTAATCCGCTACCAACACTAACAGCAGTAAAAGATAAAGATTTCACTTGCGAAAGCGGAGGAACTGTGATAATAAGTAATTTACCAGCAAGCTGGACAATTAACCAAACTGGGCAAGCGCCACAAACTATCACTGGAACAACTAGCTCAAGAACTATTACAGGACTTGCAGCAGGAAATTATAATTTCACTGTAACTAATAATGCTACAACATGTACATCAAATGTAGCAGCGATTACTATTAATAATCAAACTTCTTCTACAACATGGAATGGTTCAGGATGGTCTAATGGACTTCCAGACGGAAACAAAAGTATTATTATTGCTGTAGCAACATCAGTAGCAGCTACACAGCCTTTTACCACAGCTACTCCTGATATATATGGATGTTCTCTAACAGTTAATTCAGGAGCCGTAGTGACAATACCAAGTGATGTGACATTGCATATCACGAACATAGTAGCAACAAACGGACAGTTAATATTTGAAACTAATTCGAGCTTACTTCAGACTACAAACGCTGTCAATACTGGAAACATCGTTTACAAAAGAGCGACTTCAGTGCGCAGAATGGATTTGACTTATTGGTCAAGCCCAGTTACAAAAGCAGGTGGTTTTACAATGCATGATTTTTCACCAACTACTCTTGGAGATAAGTATTTTTATTTTAATCCAAGTTCTGGTTGGACAACTAACATGAACGGAACAATGGCTGTGGAAACGGGAATCGGTTATAGCATTAGAGGCCCGCAAGAATTTGATACCGTTACACCAAGCGTCTTTACAGGAACATTTACTGGAGTGCCAAATAATGGAGACATAACAATAACTGGAATACCAAATAACGGAGTTGTAACGATGCCAATTATTATCGATAAATTCTTCTTATTTGGAAACCCTTATCCGTCAGCAATAGATGCTGAGGAGTTGTTAGATGCTAATAAAGATGTATTAGGGCCACTTTATTTCTGGACGCATGCTACGGCTCCAGCAAGGCCAGTGGGAGATAATACTTATCGTTATACCAGCAATGACTATACAGTTTTCACTCTTGCAGGAAGTACTGATATTACAGGCTTGTCAAGCAGACCATTCGCAGGAAAGATTGCCGCGGGTCAAGGATTTATTGCAAAACCAAAATCGACACAAATACATTTTAATAATGGAATGCGTGTAGGAGGAACAAACAATGGCGAATTCTTTAAAACAGCTAAAACTACTAGTCTAGAGAAAAACCGTATTTGGTTGAATATTAAAAATGCTGAAGGTGCTTTCAAACAAATATTAGTAGGTTATATTGAAGGAGCTACAAATAGTGTTGACTTTAATTATGATGCCACTTCTGTTGCGGGTAATACATATATTGATTTTTATAGTATAAACGAAACGAAGAAACTGACAATTCAGGCAAGAGCTTTACCTTTTGACAATACTGATACAGTTCCTTTAGGATATAAAACTACTATCGAAGGCGATTTCACTATTGGAATAGACCACGCAGATGGATTCTTTGATAAACAAGAAGTTTATTTAGAAGATAAAACAACAGGAAAGATCATTAATTTACGTAATGAAAACTACACATTCAACACGGTAGCTGGAACTTTTACAGAACGTTTTGCTATTCGTTACACAAGTAAAACATTAGGAACAGGTGATTTTGAAGATCTTGAAAGTAGTGTTTTAGTTTCAGTGAATAATAAAGTAATTAATATTACTTCTTCAAAAGAAACAATCAAAGATGTGAATGTTTTCAATGTGGGAGCTCAGTTATTATACAATAAAAATAAAGTGAATTCTCAAGAATTACAGATTAGCAATTTACATTCTGCAGATCAGGTTTTATTAGTTAAAGTAACTTTAGAAAATGGTTCGACAGTAACTAAAAAAGTAATTTTTTCTAATCTCTAATAAAAAATAATACTTAAAAAAGCCCATTCTTTATAAAAAGAATGGGCTTTTTTTATTTTACGAAATATCCCTAAATCTTGGTATTGTAATTTTTATGAAGGCTTTATAATTTTAATCCGATTCTTACAATTGTGAATTTAATTATATAGTTTTGATTAAAAGTTTATTTTATTCGTTAGTTCTGATATCACTACCGATTCAAAAGATTTTCCCACAACAGGGCAAAGTTGACAGCACATTCAATGTTTTAGATAATGGTCTAATTGGTGATGGTTTTGACAGTACAGTTCGAACTTTACTTATACAGAAAGACGGTAATTTACTTGTAGGCGGTGATTATTTGAGTTTGAATGGAACATCTGTTTCTTATCTGAGTCGCTTAAATCCAGATGGATCTATAGACGAAAGTTTCAATACTGGAGCAGGTTTTAATGGTAAAATTTATGCTTCTTGTTTACAAGCTGATGGAAAGATTATAGTTGGAGGCAGCTTTACAAGTTACAATGGAATTAGTTCTGGAAGAATAATTCGTTTAAACACTGACGGCTCTTATGATACTACTTTTGATACTACAATTGGAGCAACTACAGGAATAATATATGACATCGCTTTACAGTCTGATGGAAAAATAATTGTTGTAGGAAGTTTTACAAAATACAACAATAATACTGTAAACAGAGTAGTGCGCTTAATGCCAGACGGAACACCCGATGTTACATTTTTTACCGGTTCTGGGTCTGCATTAAATGTTACGCATGTAAGGATTTCATCAGACCAGAAAATACTTCTCACTGGCAATTTTACTTCATTGAATGGTGTTTCCGCAAATCGTATAGTTCGGCTAAACTCTAACGGGACTGTTGATTCTAGTTTCAATATTGGTGTAGGTTTCAACGATGATGTCAATGCGATTGCTCTTCAATCTGACGGAAAAATGGTTTTAGGCGGCAATTTTACACTTTTCAATAATAATATCGCGAATAGAATTATTCGTTTGAATGAAGATGGAACCCAAGATGAAAGTTTTTTAAGTGGTTCTGGTTTCAGCAAAGAGGGAGTTCAAACCATCAAGATTAATAAAAATGGAGACATCATGGTTGGAGGCTCCTTTACTGGATTTTATAATAATACAGAAGTAATAAGACTAATTTTTCTCCAATCAGACGGGAGTGTAAAACCGAATTTTGATATTGGTTCTGGACCTGCATCTGCTTCGGTACTTGCTTTAGAATTTGACGACGAAAATTCTTGGTTTGCGGGAGGTTCATTTACTGTTTTTAATGGCCAAAATCGGGGCAGATTAGTAAAAATTAATAATGTCGGAGAACATGATATTTCATATCTAGCTTCTGGAATCGGATTCAATAATTCTGTTCTTACTATTTTGCCCCTTCCAAACAAAAAAATAATTGTTGGTGGCAGTTTTAAAAAGTTTAATGGAAATCTAGCTTCCCAAATTACTTGTTTATTAGAGAACGGAATGATGGATCCTGCTTTTAACACCGGAAATTCTGGAAGTAATAATTTGATAAAAACTACCACTTTGCAAGCTGATGAAAAGATTGTGTTAGGAGGGAATTTTACAAAATATAATGAAGTTACTTATAATCGAATTGTTAGAATATTTTCAAATGGAGAAATTGATAGTTCCTTTAACATTGGCGACGGATTTAATGCAGAAGTTTATGCGCTAGCAATTCAGTCTGATCAGAAAATAATTGCGACTGGAGCATTCACAAAATATAATGGAACAACTGTCAATAGAATTGTTAGAATACTCTCAGATGGAACAAAAGATCCGAGTTTCAATATTGGTTCTGGTGCTGACGGAACTATAGAAAGTGTAGTGATACAATGGGACGGAAAGATTCTGATTGGGGGACATTTTAAGAGTTTTAATGGATTCCCTTTTGTGGGTTTGGTAAGGTTGAATCCAGATGGAAGTATTGATGCAAATTTTAATATCGGAAATGGCTTTGATAAGTATGTTTATGCCATTGCACTCCAATCCGATCAGAAAATTATTGTGGGAGGTTCTTTTCTGAATTTCAATGGCATTTCACAAAAACGGATTCTTCGATTAAACAGCGATGGAAGTCTTGATAGAACATTCGATTCAGGCATAGGTTTTAGTAAAGGCGATGTTCGCGCTATTTTAGTGCAACCAGATGATAGAATCTTAGTTGGAGGAACTTTTTCGGGGACATATAACACTATTTCTTCCTCAAGATTGATTCGATTATTGTCTTCGGGATCCTATGACAGTTCTTTTGTAGCACCGCTAAACAATACACTGTATGCAATGAATTTTAGTGAAGATTATAAATTGATAATTGGCGGGAATTTCAATTCCGTTTCAGGTATTTCAAAACATAGAATTGCTCGTTTAAAACTTTGTGTTAATACAACAACTTGGGATGGGACTTCGTGGTCTAACGGCTTTCCTTCTGCTGGTATGGATGTTTACTTTAAAGAGAGTTTTCTAAATTTAACAGCGACTAACATTTGCGGTTGTAATATTGAAAAAGGGAAAACGGTCATCTTACTTGAAAAAAATACACTCAGCATAGAGTTTGCTTACACTGGTGATGGGACACTCGTTTTAGAAGATTCTGCTGGTCTGTACCAAGACGATGACGAGATGGTAAATACAGGAATTGTGCATGTAAAAAGAAAAACAAAACCTGTAATTCGATTTGATCTTACTTACTGGTCTTCACCCGTTGCAGATATGAAAATGTTCGATTTTTCACCTGAAACGCTTGGTGACAAATATTTTTGGTATGACCCGATTTTGTATTGGAAAACAAACATGAATGGAACAATGACAATGATTCCGGGCAATGGGTATAGCATTAGAGCTCCACAAAGTTTTTCTGCTACAGAACGCACAATATTTGAAGGTGTTTTTAAAGGGATCCCAAATAATGGTAAAATAAAAATTGAACTTATCGCGACTGATAAGTTTTATTTAGTTGGTAATCCTTACCCTTGCGCAATAAACGCAGATGATTTCTTAAGAGAGAATGCTCCAAAAACAAAAGGCGCACTATATTTTTGGACACATAATACACCGCCAATAATTACGATTCCAGGAACCAACACATATCGTTATACTATTAATGATTTTGCAGTTTACAATTTGTTGGGAGGCGTTGGTACTCGCTCAGCTTTAAATTTGGGAGTTAGTAATGATGCACCAGATGGAACAATCGCTTCTGGACAAGCGTTTTTTGTAAAAAGTAATGAAACAGGTTATTTAGAATTTAATAATAGCATGAGAGTTCGAGATAAAAACACATCTTTTTATCGACCAGCTCGAGTTTCAGAATTAAAGACCATTAATGAAAAACATAGGTTTTGGTTAAATATTAGAAATAATGGAAATGAGTTTAAACAGCTTTTATTAGGTTATGCAACTGGTGCTTCCAATTCTTTAGATTCGAATTATGATGCAGAATATTTAAGTTCAGGAACACCAGTAGATTTTTATAGCGTTATAGAAGGTAAAAAGCTTGTGATTCAAGGTCGTGAATTGCCATTTTCAGAAAGTGATTCAATTGCTTTAGGATATTCAACCACAGTCGGGGATAATTTCAAACTTGAAATAGATCATCAAGATGCTTTTTTCATCAATAAATCTATTTTTCTAGTGGATAAAAAATTAAATAGCGTTCATAACCTTTCTGATAGATCCTATCAATTTAATTCTGAAGCAGGGACCTTTAATGATCGGTTTTCTATAGTTTACACCAATAAAACTCTAGTGAACAAAGCGTTTGAAAACAATTCTACAAATGTTTTAATATCAGTTAAAAACCATAATATAAATGTTGAATCTTTTAAAGAGAATTTAAAAGAGGTAGCAATATTTGACGTTTCAGGAAATCAATTATATAAAAAAGATAAGCTTGAAACTAAAAACCTAATTATCCAAAACTTGTTTTCTTCACATCAAGTTTTATTAGTAAAAGCCATTTTTGAAAGTGGCAAATCAACTTCGAAAAAAGTGATTTTTTAAAAGTAACTGAACTTATTCAGTAAAATTCTTTTTATTGTATTTAAGTTATTGATATTTAGACGATTAAATGTTGGTTTTTTATAAATTAACAGTTTTTTCCTATTTTTTGTATTTTCTATAATTTAGGTGTTAAAATTATGGGTTTAATACTACATTGACAATTTCAATGTAAATAAAATCGTACCTTGTAGTTGTATTTAGTCGATTAAATACATTTTTAACCGATTAAATGCTTTTCTATAAGCCCTTCAATTAAATTTTTTTTTTCAAAAAATACAGTTTAACAAACTGTTTTGTATCTGCCTTAAATTGATTGTAAATAGGAGTATTTCTTAAGACTTGTCTTCCTGATTTTACAATTAATCTTTTTGAGTTTGAATTTGTTTTTCAATTACTAAAATGCCACAAGATGAAAAAAGATTTACTTACTACGCTGAGTTCTTTCAGTTTTTTTGCCCTAAATGATCTTCACAAAAAATTAAAATTTCTTCTAATTTTAATTCTATCAATTTTTTATACTTCTTTTTTAGAAGCACAAACGAGAACTCATACATTTACTGCAAGCGGTACTTTACTTCTTCCTGCGGGTATGGATGCTGTTACTGTTGAAGCATGGGGTGCGGGAGGTGCTGGAGGAGGTGCTAAGGTGACACCTTTAGAAGGAAGAAGCGGAGGAGGCGGAGGCGGTGGAGCTTACGCAAAAGGGACGATTACTACTACAGGATTATCGAGTTTGGGTGTTGTGGTTGGAGCGGCTACAGCAGGAGGAGCTGGTAATGGAGTTGCAGGAGGAGCATCAAATATAACAGGATTTACAGCTGTTTTCAATGCACCTGGAGGTTTTGGAGGAAATGCGAATATTGCAACCACTTCTGTGCCCACTGGCGGAGCTGGCGGAACTGGAGCTATCGGAAATTTAGCAACAGCACCAGGAGAAAGTGGTACAAATGGTAGAGTTGCTGGATTAAGCTTACTTCTTGTATCTGGTGCCGGTGGAAATGCAGGGGGTTATGGTACAGTCACTGGAGCAGGAGCAGGAGGTGCTGCGCAATCTACTCTATTGTTAACAGATTTAGCAGGAACTAATGGCGGAAACAGTGGTGGCGGAGGCGGAGGCGGCTTAAGTTCTAATAATTCACAAATTGGAGGAAGCGGTGCAAGAGGTCAAGCTACTGTTAGTTATACTTGTAAGACATATAGTTTCACTGGGATCTCAGCTCCAAATGTTTGTACAGGTAACACCACACAAGTACAGCTAACAGGTACAGCAGCAAGTTTGCCAGTTGGTACATATACAGTAACGTATAATAGAAGCAGGCCAAATACAGTAGGGTTAACAGAAACAATGGTAGTTACAACTGCTGGATCAGGAAGTTTTACAGCAAGAGGATTGACTACTTTAGGGGATAGCACAATTACAGTTACTTCTTTGACTTCAGCAGACTGTACTTCAACCATGAGTGGAACTAATTTTGTGACTATAATAGTAAGTGCTCAGCCAACCATAACTTTAGGAGCAACGACTGCTGTGTGTACAAGTGCAAGTTTGCAGAATGTAGCATTGCCTTACACGGCGGTTACTAATACACCAACAAATTACAGTATTACATGGAGCGCAAGTCCAACAAATAGTTTCTTGCCAGTTACAAATGCTGCTTTACCAGCAAGTCCAATAAGCATTGCCGTTCCTGCAGGAACTCCCGCTGGGACATATACAGGATCTCTAACAGTTAGTAATGCAGCTGGATGTGTATCTGCTGCGGCAACTAATTTTACTATAACAGTAAATCCATTACCGACAATAACATTAGGTGCTACTACTCCAGTTTGTATAAGTTCAAGTGCGCAGAGTACAACATTGCCTTATACGGCTGTAACAAATACGCCAAATACTTATAGCATCACTTGGAATGCCAGTCCAACTAATACTTTTTTACCAGTTTCAAATTTGACTTTACCAGCAAGTCCGATTAATATAGCGATACCTGCAAATACAGCAGCGGGAACATATACAGGAACATTAACCGTAAAAAATGCGAACGGTTGTACATCAGCAGCAAATAATTTTACGGTTACAGTAAGTGGCCTTCCAACTATTACACTTGGTACTTCAACACCAGTTTGTTTTAGTGCTTCCGCTCAAACGGCCAATCTGAATTATACTGCTACAACAAATTCACCAACGACCTATAGCATTACGTGGAATGCCAGTCCGACAAATACTTTTGCACCAGTTTCAAATGCCACGTTAACGTCCAGTCCTATCGGTATTACGGTTCCCGCTGGAACTGCTGCCGGAACATACACTGGAACTTTAACAGTAAAAAATGCAATAGGATGTACATCTGCAACAACGAATTTTACAATTACTGTAAATCCATTGCCGACAATAACATTAGGTGCGACCACCGCAGTATGTACAAGCTCAGTTGCGCAGAGCACGACATTGCCTTATACGGCTGTAACGAATTCGCCAACTACTTATAGCATCACTTGGAATGTGAGTCCGACAAATACTTTTGCGCCAGTTTCAAATGTAAGCTTGCCAGCTAGTCCGATTACTATTCCGATACCGGCTAATACAGCGGCTGGAGCATACACAGGAATTTTAACGGTAAGCAATGCAAACGGATGCGTCTCAACGGCAAACAATTTTACGGTTACTGTAAATCCATTGCCGACAATAACATTAGGCGCGACCACCGCAGTATGTACAAGCTCAGTTGCGCAGAGCACGACATTGCCTTATACGGCTGTAACGAATGCGCCAACTACTTATAGCATCACTTGGAATGCGAGTCCGACGAATACTTTTGCACCACTTTCAAACGTAAGCTTGCCAGCTAGCCCGATTACTATTCCAATACCGGCTAATACAGCGGCAGGAACATACACAGGAACTTTAACGGTAAGTAATGCAAACGGATGCGTTTCAACGGCAAATAATTTTACGGTTACTGTAAATCCATTGCCGACAATAACATTAGGCGCGACCACCGCGGTATGTACAAGTTCAAATCCGCAAAGTACGACATTACCTTATAGTGCTGTAACGAATGCGCCGACCACTTATAGCATCACTTGGAATGCGAGTCCGACAAATACTTTTGCTCCAGTTTCGAATGCAGCATTATCCGCTAGTCCTATTACTATTCCGATACCGGCTAATACCGCGGCAGGAACATATACAGGAACCTTAACGGTAAGTAATGCAAACGGATGCGTATCAACGGCAAATAATTTTACGGTTACTGTAAATCCATTGCCGACAATAACATTAGGCGCGACCACCGCAGTATGTACAAGCTCAGTTGCGCAAAGTACGACATTGCCTTATACTGCTGTAACGAATACGCCAACTACTTATAGCATAACTTGGAATTCGAGTCCGACAAATACTTTTGTCCCAGTTTCAAATGCAACATTACCCGCTAGTCCGATTACTATTCCGATACCTGCAAGTACAGCGGCAGGAACATACACAGGAACTTTAACGGTAAGTAATGCAAACGGGTGCGTATCAACGGCAAATAATTTTACAATTACTGTAAATCCATTGCCGACAATAACATTAGGTACGACCACCGCAGTATGTACAAGCTCAGTTGCGCAAAGCACGACATTGCCTTATACAGCTGTAACGAATGCCCCAACAACTTATAGCATCACTTGGAATGCGAGTCCTACAAATACTTTTGCACCAGTTTCAAATGTAAGCTTGCCTGCAAGTTCGATTACTATTCCGATACCGGCTAATACAGCGGCTGGAACATACACAGGAACCTTAACGGTAAGAAATGCAAACGGGTGCATTTCAACGGCAAATAATTTTACTGTTACTGTAAATCCATTGCCGACAATAACATTAGGTGCGACCACCGCAGTATGCACAAGCTCAGTTGCGCAGAGCACGACATTGCCTTATAGTGCTGTAACGAATGCGCCAACAACTTATAGCATCACTTGGAATGCGAGTCCGACAAATACTTTTGCGCCAGTTTCGAATGCAACATTATCCGCTAGTCCGATTACTATTCCGATACCGGCTAATACAGCGGCAGGAACATATACAGGAACCTTAACGGTAAGAAATGCAAACGGGTGCATCTCAACGGCAAACAATTTTACAATTACTGTAAATCCATTGCCGACTATTACACTTGGTACAACCACGCCAGTTTGTTTTAGTCCTTCAGCGCAAACTGCCAATCTGAGTTATAATGCTACGTCAAATTCTCCAACGAACTATAGCATCACTTGGAATGCCAGTCCGACAAATAGTTTTTTAGCAGTTACAAATGCTGCATTAACATCTACTCCAATCAGTATTGCAGTTCCTGCTGGTACTGCTGCAGGAACATACACAGGAACATTAACAGTAAGTAATGCAAACGGATGCGTCTCAACAGCAAATAATTTTACAGTAACTGTAAATCCATTGCCGACAATAACATTAGGAGTCGCTACTTCAGTATGTACAAGTTCAATTGGGCAAAGCGCGACATTGCCATATAGTGCTGTAACGAATGCACCAACTACCTATAGTATCACTTGGAATGCCAGTCCGACCAATAGTTTTGTTGCGGTCACGGATGCAACTTTACCATCTAGTCCAATCAGCATTGCTATTCCGGCCGGAACAGCAACGGGAACTTATACCGGAACTTTAACAGTAAAAAATGCAAATGGTTGTGTTTCGACAGATAATACTTTTACAATAACTGTTAATTCAGTTCCGACAATTACGACGTCTGGAAATTTGATACCACTTTGTCAAAATGCATCTGTGCAAACGGCTTCTTTACCATATTCTGCAACAACCAGTTCGCCAATAAGCTATTCAATAGATTGGACATCATTAACTGATCAGGCAACTACTGCTTTTTCTTTCAATTCAGCAGGAGGAAATATCGATAATATCAATGTTCCCGCTGGAACAGCTGCAGGAACTTATGGAGGTGTAATGACCATTTTTACATCAAATGGATGTTTGGCAACACAAGCCATTTCTTTAACGATTAATGCACTTCCAACTATTAGTACGGCAGGAGCTTTTGCTTCGGTTTGTCAAAGTTCATCAGCGCAGACGACTACTTTAGCTTATAATGCTACAACTGGATCTCCCATAAATTATGCGATTGATTGGATTGCTTTGACAGATCAAGGAACTACACCATTTCCTTTTATTTCTGGATCTGGAGATATTATAAATGTGAACGTGCCTGCAAATACCGCTTCGGGAACTTATAACGGTATAATGACTATTACAAATTCAAACGGATGTTCTGCAAGTCAAAGCGTTTCTTTGATTGTGAATCCAGTTCCTGTTGCGCCAACAGCTTCGGTGACACAGCAGCCAACTTGTGTAAATAATACTGGTGCTATTACAGTTTCTTCACCTGCATCTGGAACAGGATATACTTATAGTATAGATGGAGTAGATTTTAGTAATACTTCTGGAATATTTACAGGTTTGTCTTCTGGCGTTTACAATATTCAAGTAAGAAATACGGCAACTAGTTGTGAATCAGAATCAACATCAATTACAATAAATGCTTTTGTCACTAAACAATGGAACGGAAGTGTTGATGCGAATTGGGGGAATGGAGCAAACTGGACTCCAGCAGGAGTTCCAATAGCTACTGATTGTATAGATATTCCAGACGTGGCTATTGATCCAATTATTTCTGGAACCAATGCAAGTTTTTTTGCTAGTAGGTTAACAATTCAGAATAACGGATCTTTAAATGTAAAAGAAACAAATTCTATAACCGTAACAAATGAAGTAAGTGTGCTTGGTAATGGAATTTTAATTTTTGAAAACAATGCCAGCTTGGTTCAAATTGCTGATGTCGTTAATGTCGGTGTTATAACTTATAGAAGAAAAACATTAGTAAGACGAATGGATCTTACTTATTGGTCTTCTCCAGTGACACGAACTCCAGCTCTTACGTTACATGATTTTTCGCCAAATACATTAAGTGATAAATATTTTAAATTTACTGCTGCTGGAGGCTGGACAACAGTTCATGGTGGAACTGAAGAAATGTTAAAAGGTAACGGATATAGTATTCGTGGACCACAATCTTTTGATACCGAGACAGCAAGTGAATTTACAGGAGAGTTTATTGGAGTTCCAAATAATGGTACAATTCAAGGGCCTCCAGCTCTTGGTGAAAAGTACAGTTTTTTTGGAAATCCATATCCTTCGGCAATTTATGCAGACCAATTTATTCATGATAATGCCGCTAATTTTTATGGAACACTATATTTTTGGACGCATAATACGCCTCCCAAAGCAGCCCCAGGAAGTACTACATATCGTTATACTTATGATGATTACGCAATTTATAATTTATCAGGAGATACTACAGTTGGTGGTTTAACTGGAGTTGGTGCGCCATCGCCAGGAAATCAAGCCCCTCTTGCAGGATACATTGCTGCGGGACAAGCATTTTTGGCAAAATCTAGAACAGGACAGAGCGGTGTTTTTACAAACTCAATGCGCGTGCCTAACAATAATAGCCAATTTTATAAATCTGCTACAGCAACTGTAGTTGAAAAGCATCGTGTGTGGTTGAATTTAACAAATACGCAAGGAGCTTTTAAACAATTGCTAATTGGATATATAACTGGGGCAACAAATTCTTTTGATTTTAATTATGATGCTGCCACATTAAATGCAAATCCGTATGTTGATTTTTATAGTATAAATGAAGGCAAAAAATTAGTTATTCAAGGACGAGCAGTACCTTTTGTTGTAACAGATACAATTCCGTTAGGCTATAAGTCTACTATCGAAAAAGGGGACTTCACAATTGCTATAGATAATACTGACGGCGATTTGACTAATCAGGATATTTATTTGCAAGATAAGGTGACGAATACTGTACATAACCTTAAATCTGGAGGATATACGTTTAACTCTTCGCCAGGAACTTTTACAGATCGTTTTATATTGCGATACAGAAATCCAAATGAAGGCAAACCGCTAGGCAACGAAGATTTTGAGAGTCAAGGGCAGAAAGTTTTTGTTTCGGTTAAAAATAAAAACATCAAATTAGAATCTACTTCTGAGCAGGAAAATCTCCAAGAAGTTTCGATTTATGATTCGGGAGGTAAATTGCTTTATAATAAAAATCAAATTGAAAGTAGAGAATGGCTCATACCAAATTTCCAATCGGGACCTCAAGTCTTGCTAGTCAAAATAACTGTAGATAACGGAAAAACAGTAACGCGAAAAATAGTATTCCATTAAAATAAAAAAGCGGTTGAGTCTTAAAATTCTCAACCGCTTTTTTTATTAATTAATAGTACGCTGCAAATTTTGATGCGTATTTGTAATTGCCTTTTCGTTTTTATAGTCAATCCATTTTTGACCCTGAATTTTTCGCATCATAATATCGAAGTGGCGCATAATGAAAACATTGTAAGCAGCTTTAGATAAATTGACAATGTTTTTTGGGAAAGAACGCAAACTCATCGAAAATCCGGGTGTTAAGTATTTCATGTAATGCCAATATCCTTCTGGCATGTAAAGCATTTCGCCATGTTTTAAATTAGTAATATAACCTTCAACATTTTTGAGCGCTGGAAATTTTTCATAATCAGGATTATCAAAATCTATATCTTCTCTCGAAATTAAAGCGTGAGGAACTTTATACATAAATTTTGATTGGTTGGGAGGGAAAATCATGCATTGCTTTTCTCCATGAAAATGAAAATGAAGAATATTAGAATAGTCTATATCATAATGCATAAAGACTCTCGAATTTTCTCCTCCAAAAAATAACATCGGCATTTGCTTGACCAATTTTAAGCCAATATCAGGCCATAAGAAGTCATTTTTTAACGAAGGAACTTCTTTCATTAGATTGTAAAGAAAAATGCGGTAATTGGTAGGCTTTTCTTCTAATAAGTCGATATAATCGCTCATTTTCATTGTGATGTGTGCCTCGTTAAATCCGTCTTCATGATTTACAGGCCTGTCATCGTATAAAGGAACTATCGAATCTCCTGCGATTTCTTTCATATAAGATAATTTCCATTTGTTATAAGCTGGCCAATCTTCGGTCAATTCTTCAATAACAACAGGAATTTGGTTTTTTACATATTGGGAAATAAAATCGTCTTTTGAGATTTTTTTAACCCTTTCGATTTGCTTTAACTTCATTTTTAATAAATAAAAAAATTGCTTATAACTCTGAGCTACAAGCAATTTAAAAATGTTTATTGAGTTATATGAACTCTTTTAGCTAAATTTTTGCTTTAATCGAATTTTAAATCCGTTAATTTAAGAATCTTAAAAAATCAATCTGCTGCATATTTGTTGTTCCAATAAAGCATCATCATCAAAGTGACAATTACAGAAGAAGCAATTCCTTCAAATAACAGACAGATGCAATAAGTTGGAACTGATGGATTTCCTCCAAACATAAACGTTTCAGACAAAGTTCTTACATAGGCATCTCCACCTCGAGCGTAACTGTAGACCAATAAGCCAAATACACTCATGCAGACACCAACTACAGAAGTAGTCATTGCAGAAATGGCATTAGATAGAAAATCGGTTTCTCCCTCATGAAAATTCATCTGCATTGTCCTGTTAACACCGTAGAATATAAAGAAAACGTTGAGTGTTCTCAAATAAAACAAATCAGCTAGACCTAGTACATTCATTAATAAAAAATAAATGCCAATTCCGAGGAAAATCAAAAACCCGTTGGTAATTTCTTTAGGTAATTTCATAGTGGTTATTTTTTAGAAGTTAATAGTAAATATTTGAAAAACAGTGTTCTATCAAATTTACTAAAAAAATAACTACGATGATTTAAAAACAGTAAAAACTATGCGATCTGGTTTTTTAAAGAAGAGCCGATAAAAGCTAAAGAATCAATTTTATCTTGAGCAATCTGTGCTTTTAACGCATCTAGAGAACTAAACTTTTGCTCTTCGCGAATGTAATGCAGCAAAGAAACTTCAATGTTTTGATCGTAAATGTCTTTATCAAAATCAAACAGATGAACTTCGATGGTTTGCTTTTCGCCATTAACAGTCGGATTGAAACCAATATTCATCATACCAAAAACAGTTTCTTCGTTTACAATTGCTTTTACAACGTAAACGCCAATTTTTGGTATCAGTTTATAATCTTCTTCAATGTGAATATTTGCTGTAGGAAATCCAATGGTTCGTCCAAGCTGTTTTCCTTTTGCAACTGTTCCGTTTAAGAAATAGCTGTAGCCTAAATATTCGTTGGCCAAAGCCATATTTCCTTCATTTAAAGCTTTTCTGATTTTAGTTGAACTAACCGAAACATCTTGAATTTCTTCTGCAGAAATTTGTTCTACCTCAAATCCGTATTCAATTCCAAAAGCAATTAAATCATCAATATTGGCAGTTCTATTACGACCAAAACGATGATCATGACCAATAATGATTTTTTGAATTTGAAATTTCTCCACCAAAATAGTGCGAACAAATTCGTCGGCAGTTAATCGTGAGAAACTTTCGTTGAAAGGATGCACAACCAAGTTTTCAATGCCTGTGGCTTCCAAAAGTTTTATTTTTTCGCCAATAGTATTTAATAATCTGATTTCCGATTTTTCTTGAAGAACCATTCGCGGATGCGGAAAAAAGGTCAGAACTAGACTTTCATATTTTCCATTTTCAGTATGCTGCGTAATGCGATCCAGAATTTTTTTATGACCAATATGCACACCATCAAAGGTACCAAGAGTTAAGATTGTTTTCTTGGTTGACTGAAAATCGTTTATAGAATGAAAGAGCTTCAAAACAAATTATTTAAGATGCTGCAAATTTATACTATTCTCTTTTAAATTTGATACTATGCTAAATCGAATTTTAACGGATAATCTATCTTTTTGTAAAAATATGCCGACTCGTCGATTAAAAAGCAATAATTGTCGTATAGATAATACGATTTCAAATTAATTAAATTAATTTTGATAATATATTTTAAGGATATGAAAAAACAATTACTTTATATATTTTTTATTTTTTGTTTCGTCAATGCTAATGCACAAGATGCTCTATGGCAGAAAGTAACGTCTTCATCGCTTTCGCGTAAAGTTGGTGGTGCGAGTTCCAATAAACAATATTATAAATTAAATGCTGATCTCCTTAGTGCCAAACTGGCTTCGGCATCAAATAAAACGGCAAAAAGCGCAACAACAGAAATTACGATTCCAAATGCTGATGGAACTTTAGAGCGTTTTTCGGTTTGGGAATCCTCAAATTTTGATCCGGAATTACAGGCAAAATATCCAGAAATCAAATCGTATCAAGGTCGCGGAATAGACGATAAAAATGCTAAAATATATTTTAGTGTTGCTCCAATCGGAATGCAGACGATGGTTTTTAGAACCGCAAAATCAACAGAATATATCGAACAAAATCCGGAGAATAAATCGGAATATGTTTTGTTTAAAGCGTTAGACAATGCAGAATCAAAAATGATTTTAGATTGTAAAACGACCAATTTAGTTTCTGAAAATAAATCGGCTGCTACGGCAAAAACTACTTCTAATGCCAAAGGGTTTAAAACACTTCGATTGGCATTATCTTGTACAGGGGAATATACAGCATATTTTGGCGGAACAAAAGCAGGTGCTTTAGCAGGAATGAATGCCACATTAACTCGTGTAAATGGTATTTTTGACAGAGATCTTTCTGTAAAAGTCGTTTTGATTGCAAATAATTTAGATGTCATTTATACAGATGCTTCTACAGATCCTTATTCTATTGCATCAGTAGGTGCAGGTGGAGATAATCCTGTTTGGATGAAAGAAGTTCAGAGTACATTAACCAATGTCATAGGTGAAGCAAATTATGATATTGGACATTTGTTCGGAGCTTCTGGCGGTGGAGGAAATGCAGGTTGTATCGGTTGTGTGTGCGTGAGTCCAACTACTAGCCAGCCAATAGGAAAAGGTAGTGCGTTTACATCTCCAGGAGACGCGAGACCAGAAGGAGATAATTTTGATATTGATTTTGTTGCTCATGAAATGGGGCATCAGCTTGGAGGCACACATACTTTTTCTTTCCAGAACGAAGGTAACGGAGCGTGCTATGAGCCGGGAAGTGGTTCAACTATTATGGGATATGCGGGAGTAACAAAAGGATATAATGTTCAAGATCATTCTGATGATTATTTTTCTTATGCAAGCATCAATCAGATACAGAATAATTTGGCAGGAAAAACTTGTCCTGTTTCAATACCAATAACTACTAATAATCCGCCTGTTATAAGTGCAGGTTCAAATTATACAATTCCAATTAGCACGCCATTTATTTTGACGGGAACTGGTTCTGATCCTGAAGGAAATTCTATAACATATTGTTGGGAGCAATACGATAGCGCAACAACAGCTTTTGCAGCTAATAGTTTTACGTATGCGACAAAACCTGACGGACCAATGTTTAGATCTCTTCCGCCAACAACTTTGCCAGTTCGTTATATGCCAGCTTTGAGTTCTGTGTTAAATAATCAGTTGACTACGAGTTGGGAATCTGTTTCTTCTATTGGAAAAACTATGAACTTTACGCTTACAGGTAGAGATAATGCGCCTGAAGGAACTGCACAAACCAATACAGCTGCAATGGTTGTAACTGTAAGTGCTGCCGCTGGACCATTTGCAGTAACATCGCAAGCCGACGATAATTTAGGATGGGCAAAAGGATCTACACAAACCATAAATTGGAGTGTAAATAATACGAATACCCTTCCGGGATCATCAAACGTGAATATAAAATTGTCTTTAGATGGCGGACTAACATTTCCAATTGTTTTAGCAAGCAACACTGCAAATGATGGTTCAGAAACAATATTGGTTCCGTCAAATATTGAGGTTTCTACAAATTGCAGACTTTTAATAGAACCCGTTGGTAATATTTATTATGCAGTAAATAGCAAGCCATTTGCTTTAGGATATACGGTTTCAACATCTTGTTCGTCTTATAATTTTGGCGGAGGATATTCAACAGGTAATGATGTATATGTAAATAAAACGGTTACAGTGCCTACTTCTGAAGGATTGATTTCGGATATCAATGTTTCGGTAAATGTAACTCATGAAAGATTTTCAGATTTGACGATGCAAATTATCAGTCCGACAGGAACAGTTGTAACTTTATTTAATAAAGATTGTACCAGTACAAATTCAACTCTTGCCTTACAATTTGATGATAGTGGGGCAGCTTTAAATTGCCGTACGACTACAAGCCAGATTGTAATTCCATCAACAGCCTTAAGTGTTTTTAACGGAGAAAACCCTCAAGGGAATTGGACTTTTAGAGTTTTTGATGATACTGTGGGAGCATTAGGAACAATAAATTCGGCTTCTGTAAATATTTGTTCTAAAACATATACATTAGGAAATTCAGATTTTGAAAATGTAGATTTTGTTGCATATCCAAATCCAAACAAAGGAAATTTTACAGTACAATTTGAAAGAGATTCAGTAAGCGAGATTAAAGTCTATGTTCATGATATTTCAGGAAAATATGTTTATGACAGAACTTTTCAAGGATCAGGATATTTTATTCAAGACATTCAATTACCAAATGTACCATCTGGCCTTTATTTCTTGACGGTTACAGATGGAGAGAAAAAAGTAGTGAAAAAGATATTGGTAAATTAATCCTTGAGTTTTAAAAACTTAATGAGCCATCGCCATACAAATTATACTAACTTTTATACCAGGTATTTTTAGTAACGCTTTTGAACATGCTTCGAGCGTTGCGCCCGTGGTAAGAACGTCATCAACAATTAAGAAATGTTTGTTATGGTTTGATTCGTTAAATTCTACGTCAAAAATATTTTCGATATTTTCGGATCTTCCTAAAAGGTTTTTCTTCGATTGAGTTTTGGTGTATAATTTTCGAATTAGGACGTTTTCTTCAAAAGGAATGTTTAAACCTGATGCTAGTGCTTTTCCAAAAGTAGTAACCTGATTATAACCGCGCTCCTTAAATTTTCTTTTGTGAAGCGGAACTGGAATTACAGCATCAAAAGGAATTTCAAATTGAAGTTCTTTTAAGTCTTCGACATACCAACTTCCTAACATGGTGCCAATTTCCTGATGTCCCTTGTATTTTAAATTATGGATGAGTTCCTGAACCATTCCTTTTTTATTAAAATACAAAAATGCTGAGACAAACTGAACATCGATCTTGCCATAAAACTTTTTTACAGCTTCATTTTTTGCGTCTAAATGATAGTATGTTAACGGTAATTCGTGTCGGCAGATAGTACAAAAAACGGTTTCGTTCTGAAGTAAAAGCGCATTGCATCCGCTACAGACTTTAGGGAAAAACAAATTTATTAGGTAATTAATCACAAAAAGAAAGATTTTATTTACAAAAATAACAAAATCAACGCTTCAATCTTCATAATTTTTCTTTTTTATATAGGTAGTTTTTATATTTTTGCATCACTATGGCAAAACAAGAAGATTTATTTAAGAATGTGGTTTCGCACGCAAAAGAGTACGGATTTATTTTTCCGTCAAGCGAAGTTTACGACGGATTAAGTGCTGTATATGATTATGCACAAAATGGTGTCGAGTTAAAAAAGAATATCCGTGAATATTGGTGGAAATCAATGGTTCAGATGAATGAAAATATTGTCGGCCTTGACGCTGCAATTTTGATGCATCCAACAACTTGGAAAGCTTCTGGTCACGTTGATGCATTCAATGATCCATTAATTGATAATAAAGATTCTAAAAAGAGATATAGAGCTGACGTTTTGGTTGAAGATTTTGCTGAAAAGATTCACCAAAAAGCACAAAAAGAAATCGAAAAAGCAAAAGCTCGTTTTGGAGATGCATTCAATGAACAAGAGTTTATTACTACAAATGCTCGTGTAGTTGAATATTTGGCTAAAGAAAAAGAAATTAGAGAGCGTTTAGGACGTTCTTTAGGAAACGGAGATTTGGCTGATGTTAAAGCTTTGATCGAAGAATTAGAAATTGCTGATCCTGAAACTGGTTCTAAAAACTGGACAGAGGTAAAACAATTTAACTTGATGTTCGGAACAAAATTAGGTGCATCTGCAGAAAATGCAATGGATTTATATTTACGTCCAGAAACGGCTCAAGGTATTTTCGTTAACTTCTTAAACGTTCAGAAATCGGGTCGTATGAAAGTTCCTTTCGGAATTGCTCAAACGGGTAAAGCATTCAGAAATGAGATTGTTGCAAGACAGTTCATTTTCCGTATGCGTGAGTTCGAACAAATGGAAATGCAATTTTTTGTGCGTCCAGGAGAAGAAATGAAATCATACGAATACTGGAAAGAAACTCGTTTGAAATGGCATTTATCTTTAGGATTAGGAAAAGAAAATTACCGTTTTCATGATCACGAGAAATTAGCTCACTACGCAAACGCGGCAGCTGATATCGAATTCAATTTCCCATTTGGATTTAAAGAATTAGAAGGAATTCACTCTCGTACAGATTTCGATTTGAAAGCGCACGAAGAATATTCTGGAAGAAAATTACAATATTTTGATCCTGAACTAAACGAAAACTATGTTCCTTACGTAGTAGAAACTTCTGTTGGTTTAGATCGTATGTTCTTGGCAGTTTTCGCAACTTCATTAAAAGAAGAAGCATTAGAAGACGGTTCTACAAGAACAGTTTTAAAATTGCCAGCAGTTTTAGCGCCAACTAAAGCAGCGGTATTGCCATTGGTTAAAAAAGATGGTTTGCCAGAAGTTTCAAGAAAAATCATCGAAGATTTGAAATGGGATTTCAATGTGGCTTATGATGAAAAAGATGCTGTTGGACGTCGTTACAGAAGACAAGATGCTCTTGGAACGCCTTTCTGTATTACAGTAGATCATCAAACGCTTGAAGACGAAACGGTAACAATTCGTCATAGAGATACAATGAAACAAGATCGTGTAAAAATTACTGAATTAAGAGGTATTATCGAAAATGAAGTTTCGATGAAAAACTGGCTAATGAAAATGTAATCTTTACAAGTTATTCTATAGATCCCAAATTCCGTAAAGGAGTTTGGGATTTTTATTTTCTAAAAAAGGGTATTTTATCGGCTTTTTTTGCATTTCATCTTTATGTATCAACATTTTAGGTTAATGTGTTAACAATGAATTGATTAAATTGTTTAAATTCTTAAATTTAAAATTATAATACCTGCAAGAGCAATTTTTTTCTTCATTAAAGCAAATTAAAGGTATTTTTTGATTATGATTGCGTAGTGAGAAAACCAATAAGACCCGAAATTGAAAAAGCATTCGTATATTATAATTGATGATGACGCTGAAAGTATTTTGAAAACCCAAACAACTGCTTCAGGTTTTTCAGAATTATCTTTTATAGGGTCGGCATCAAATTTCCAGGATGGTTTAAACTTGGTTTTAGAACACAAACCGAATTTGATTTTTCTCGAAATCGAACCTCAAAATCTTTCAAGTCATTTGTCTTTGACTTTTATTAGCGAACTTCATCGCTTTTTTCAGCAGATTCCTAAAATTATTGTAACGACTAAACTAAAGGAAAAAGCTTTTGATGCAATTCAATATGGTGTTTTCGATTATCTTTTGAAACCAGTTGTGCCAAATGATCTCTTAAAAACAATTTTGAAACTTAATAGAGCCAGTTTAGAGACTCAAATAGCTCCGTTTAGAGAAGAACAGGTTTCTGTTATTGTTGATGCAGGAACAATTCCTCAAAACATTCAAAAACCATTAACGATCTGTATCAAATCGTATGGAGATTATCGGTATTTAAATGCAGAAGATATTTGTTATTTTCAAGCTGATAATAACTCGACAGATATTTATTTAAATACGGGCGAAATGATTACTGCGTTTAAAACTTTAAAGCATTTTGAGAGTGTTTTGACTTATCCTTTTATCCGTATTCATAACAGTTATGTGATCAATCGAAATTACATTTCAAGGATTCATAGCGGAAACTCAATCTGTTACATAAAAAACTCTACCAAAAAGATTCCTTTTTCCAAAACCTACCGAACAAATGTCGAGCAGATTATTGCCGATTTTGCTGCAGGAAATTACCTAGAGGTCTAAAAACTAGACAATTACATTAATTTGCTATCCATTGACTATCAATTGGGTATGATCTACCACAAACCCAATTTTTCGTATAAATTTTTTTTGACACTGGTATTAGTTTTACACTCTGATTCGCAAGCAAACAGCGGGTCATCTCCAAAAATTAAAACAAATCACTTAAAACCTCAAGTCATGAAAAAAACAGCTTTAACAATCGGATTATTCTCTATGGTAGCAGTAGCAACTTCTTTTGCATCAACAGAAGTTCCAACATATTTAGCAGTTAATGATTCTATTAAAATTTTGCCTCCGATAGATGGAGGAGGACAACAAGGAAAAAATAACAAAAAATTAGATGTTTACAGTTCATCTAATGAATTAAATTCAAACAAAGATAAGCTTCAAAGTTTTGCATCTGATAGTCAGTTAACAAAATCTAGAATAAAATTAGATTAATAGGCTAAAAAAATATAAAATAAATTAGAAAAAGTTGTCAGTTTTTTGGCAGCTTTTTTTTTGTGTATATAGTTTTAGTATTTTTGATAAAAATCAAAAATATACATTGAAAAGACATTTGCATATATTATTGTTTTTACTTCTTGTTCTATTTGGTTGTATTTCTAAAAACAAGAAAGAGAAAGATTTAAGTTTAAATTCTTCAGAAGACAGCCTATCTATTTATTTTTCTTTAGCAAATGATGTAAGTCTTCCTTTTCGAGACAGACAAAATTATAATCAGAAAGCCTTTGGTATAATTAAGAATCAAAAAGATGATTCAATAAAAAAAGTAAATCTTTTTAAAATTGCCAACCGTTATTATAATATGAATGATTGGCCGTCCTTCCAGAAAGTATCAAAACTAATTTTAGAGAAGTCAAAAAACGATAAAGATTCGATTAATATCGCTAAGGCATATACTTATCTTGGAGACTATTATCAGTCTCAAACTATTTCTGATAGTGCTTTTTTAAATTATTTCCGTGCAGAAAAAATATATTTAAAAACCAATGATGATTTTAATCTTGCTAAAACGTACATAACTAAGGCTGATTTACAGTTAAATGAGGGAGATTTTTTTGAAAGTGAAATAACAGTTTTTAAAGCGCTTAAGATTCTAAAAGGAAAGAAAGATTTAAGTAACGATATTTATGATAGCTATAATTTACTCGGCATTATTTATAATGAACGAGAAGAATACGAAAAAGCACTTGAATACCATAACAAAGCATTATTTGCGCTTGAAGATAAATCAATTCCTCTAGAGCTCCAATTAAAGGCGACTTCGTTAAATAATATTGGATTTGTTTATTTAAGAATGCATAATTTTAAAAAAGCACAGATCTATTTTAAGAAAGGTCTAGAGCAAAAAGATCTATTTTCAGGTAACACGGTGTTGTATGCAATGCTTTTGGATAATTTGGCATACTCTAAATTTAAATCAAAAGAATTTGAAGGATTACCTTTTCAATTTTACGATGCATTAAAAATTAGAGATAGTCTTAAACTCGAATCAGGAATTATATTAAATAAAATTCATCTTTCTGAATACTATGCATTTAAAAAAGATACCTTAAAAGCGATTCAATTTGCAAAACAAGCTTTAAACTTATCTAGAACCACGAAGAAATCAAGAAATACTTTAGATGCACTTAAACAGATAGCCATTGTTGATCCTAAAAATGTATCAAAATATTCTAGAGAATACATTCAGCTGAATGATAAAATGTTGAAAACAGAACGCAAAATGGGAGAAAAATTCTCTCGTATTGAGTACGAAACCAATGAAATAAAAGATCAAAATTCGAGTCTTCAGGAAAAAAATAAAACTTTGGTTTATGTATTCAGTATTTGTACATTGCTCGGACTGTTTTTTTATGTTTACAAAACACAGCAAGCCAAAAATCGTGAACTGCTTTTTAAACAACAGCAACAAATTGCAAATGAGAATATTTACAACTTGATGATTTCGCAGCAAAATGAAATTGAGCTTACGCGAATAAAAGAAAAGAAAAAAGTTGCCCAAGAATTGCACGACGGTGTTTTGGGACGAATGTTTGGTATTAGAATAAGTTTGGATAGTCTCGATAAACTAGACGAAGCCGAAGCTGTTTTTAAAAGACAAAAATATCTTATTGAACTCAAAAACGTTGAACAGGATATTAGAGAAATTTCGCATGACTTAAATAGAGAAAAATCAGAATTAATTAATAATTTTGTCTCAATTCTGAATAAACTATTTGAAGATCAAAGAAATACATATAGTTCGAAGCTGATTACTTCTTTCGATCCTGAGATAAAATGGGATTTGATAAGTAATATTGAAAAAATCAATTTGTATAGAATTGTTCAGGAAGGACTTCAGAATTGCAATAAATATGCTGAGGCAGATATTATTAAAGTAGAGTTTAAAAGCAAAAACAATATTTTGATTTTAACCATCGAAGATGACGGTATTGGATTTAATACTAATAAGACCAAAAACGGAATTGGTCTGTATAATATAGAATATCGTGCAAAAGAATGTAAGGGTACAGTTACGATAAAATCTGCCAAGGGAGAAGGAACAGTTCTCACCATTAAAGTCCCAATAGAACCAAACTCTAACCTGCAGAATAATGACATTTGATTTAACAGCCTCATTTCCAAAATCAATCAAAAAGAATATTTTAATAGTAGACGATCATCCGTTTATTATTGAAGGATATAAAAATGCAATAACTCGTTATAATCCAAAACGATATGAGTTTTTAATTTCGCAGGCGCACGATTGCAGATCAGGGTATGATATAATAGAAAATGATAACACTCCAGATTTTGATATCGCTTTTTTGGATATCAGTATGCCGCCTTACGAAGAAAAAGAGATTTTTTCTGGCGAAGATCTAGCAAAGTTACTTTCGAAAAAAATGCCTTCCTGCAAGATTATTCTTTTGACGATGTACACGGAATTACTGAAAATTAAAACGATTATCAGAACAATTCAACCCAACGGATTGATTATAAAAAATGATCTCACTTTTGACGAATTGCTTTTGGCTTTTGATAAAGTAATGAAAAACGAAAAGTATTACAGCCAGTCGGTTGTAAAAACGCTGAATCAATCTACACACAATGCAATCGAAATTGATCAGTATGATAAACAGATATTAGTTCATTTAGCAAAAGGAACTTCAGTTCCTGAAATGCTTAAGCATATTCCGATTTCTTTAAACGCTATCGAAAAACGAAAAAAGCATTTGAAAGAATTGCTAAAAGTTAAAAACGATTCTGATCTAGATTTGGTAAAAGAAGCAAAAAGTAAAGGGCTCTTTTAAAATTTTAGATTTTAGAGTTCAGATTTTAGGTTTTTGAAGCGAAATATAATGATATAAAAAAAAACACCTAATGAGTTTTAAACCCATTAGGTGTTTTTTTTGTTACCGAATACTGAGGCCGTGACTGAATACTAAACTTACTCGCTCAAAGCATCCCATCCGCGTGCTTTTAAGGCAATTTTTGTGTTGGCGCGGGTTACAAGGTGAATTCCTTCATTTTCTTCCGCCATATGTCCAATAATAGAGAAATTCGGATTCCCTTTTATTTTGTCAAAATCATTGATGTCGATTGTAAATAAAAGCTCGTAATCTTCACCGCCATTTATAGCAACTGTTGTACTGTCGATATTAAATTCTTCGCAAGTAGAAATAAATTGAGGATCTAGCGGAAGTTTGTCTTCATATAAATTACAGCCCACTTTTGATTGTTTGCAGATATGAATAATCTCAGAAGACAATCCGTCTGAAATATCAATCATTGCGGTTGGTTTAATTTCTAAAGCATGAAGCAAAGTACGAACATCTTTTCGAGCTTCAGGTTTCAATTGGCGTTCTACCAAATAAGTATAAGGATCTAAGTCTGGCTGATTGTTTGGATTAACCTGGAAAACTTGTTTTTCGCGTTCCAAAACCTGCAATCCCATGTAAGCCGCACCAATATCACCAGTTACAACTAATAAATCAGTTTGTTTGGCTCCGTTTCTGTAAACCAATTCATTTTCGTCAGCTTCACCAATTGCGGTAATACTGATAATTAATCCTTTTTGAGATGAGGTTGTGTCTCCACCAACAACATCAACTTTATATTCTTTTGCTGCGTGTGTAATTCCTGCAAATAATTCTTCTAAAGCTTCCAAAGGAAAACGATTTGAAACGGCAACCGAAACGGTAATTTGAGTCGGTTTTGCATTCATCGCACAAATGTCTGATACATTTACCACAACCGCTTTGTAACCTAAATGCTTCAAAGGCATGTAAGCCAAATCAAAATGAACTCCTTCAATTAATAAATCGGTTGAAACGACTACTTTTTTGTCTTTAAAATCAAGAACGGCAGCATCATCGCCAATACTTTTTAAAGTAGACTCTTGAGTAACATCAAAGTTTTTGGTTAAATGGTCAATTAAACCGAATTCGCCTAATTGAGCTATACTAGTTCTCTGCTGATTTTTATCTTCAATCATTTCTGTTAAGTTCCAAAGTTATTAAGTTGCAAAGGTACAAAAGGTTTTTTTAAAGATACTAAGATTCTGAGATGCTAAGGTTCTAAGTTTTTTTCTGATATTTTTATTCTGTAGAGGCGTATTACAGTGTGTCTACGCATGGTAAATGAAAAAAATGAAAATTATTTTTTTGCTGCTGACAAACTGTTGTCACCGGCCCATTCTACTTTTGAAGTATTAAAAATATTTAAACTTTAAAACCATGAAAACATTAGCTGCACAAGTTATTACACAAGAAGATTTATTGAAACATTGGCAAGGTCATAGAGCTTTAACACGTCGTGTAATTGAAGTTTTTCCAGAAAAAGATTTCTTCGAATTTTCAATAGGAGGAATGCGACCTTTTGCAAAATTAGTTGACGAACTTTTGGCAATTGCTGGACCAGCAATGAAAGGAATTGTAAATAGAGATGCTCAGCCATACAAAGAGGCCGAAGAAAAATTAATTTTCAAAGCACAATATCTTGAAAAATGGGATCAGGCTACAGAGGAAATCAATAAATATTGGGAACAGCTGTCTATTGAAGATTTTAGCGAGACTTTTAATTTATTTGGTCAATATGAATTTCCGATTATCCATAATATTTTGTACTTTGTTGATAATGAAGTTCATCACCGTGGACAAGGTTACGTTTATTTAAGAGCTTTAAATATCGAACCACCATTTTTCTGGGAAAGAGAATAAGCATTTCTAATCTTCATTCATTTAAAAATTAAAATTATAAGATTATGAGTTTAAAAAGAATAATGTCGAACTATGCAGATTATAATTTATGGGTAAATCAGCAATTTGTGAATTGGCTTTCGCCGAAATCAGATGAATTGCTTAATGCCGAAGTGCCGTCAAGTTTTTCTACAATTATGAAAACGCTCGATCATATCTGGTCTACTGAAGAATATTGGTTTTCTGTCATTTCCGAATCTTCATTATCTGAAAAGAAAGAAGAGAGTGAATTATCGAAAGAAGAAATATTTGCCGGATTATTAAATTCGTCTACAAAATTGAAACATCTTATAAACTCATTATCTGAAGAAGATTTGATGAAAGAAGTTAAAATCGTAAATCCGTGGTTTGAATGCGAATTGCCAATTTCTGAATATTTAATTCAAGTGATCAATCATGGAACTTACCATCGAGGACAAATTGTAACGATAGGACGAAATGTTGGAATTACAGATGCCTCAAACACCGATTATAATTTTTATAATGTTGTGAAGGCAAATCAATAACTAAAAAACTCCCAAAGATGAAACGAATCTTTGGGAGTTTTTTTATGAAAGCCTTTGTCTATTGATTTCTAATAATTCTAAAACTCTTGTTTTTAAAGATTCAGGTTCTAGAATTTTTGCGTAATCTCCAAACATTAAAAACCATCGCGGAAAACCATCTTGCAGGCTATGTGACATAAACGTCATTTCGATTTCGTCACCGATTTCTTTTTGAGAAATAAAACCGTGATATTTCCTTTCGGAAGCTAAGTATCGAGCAATTTTTTTCTGAACCAAAATCCGAACTTTTGTTGTCGGAATCTTATCAGATTTGGTTAAATAAGTTTCCAGAGGATCGTGTTCGATTGTAAAATCAAGATCTGTTTTTTTTATTCCCTGAATTCTATCGGTTCTAAACTGGCGGTAATCTTTTCTTAAATGGCAATAACCTAGAAAATACCAATTGTTATTATCGTGAAAAACGCCAACAGGTTCTAAATTTCGTTGCGTAGTTTCTTCTTTTTCAAAAGTTTTGTAGGTCAAAAGAATTTGTTTTTTCTCAGCAATTCCTTCAAAAAGAACAGCCAAAGTATTGGGCGAATTATCATTAAACATTGGTTCGGCATCTTGCATGACAATTCTCGATTCGATGTTCGAAAGATAATCTTTGTCGTTACTTCTTAAAACCGATTTCAGTTTGTACATTGCCGATGCATAGTGTGTTCCTAAAGAAGGATCGGTGAATTTCTGCATCAGTTTTTCGGCGGCAATAAAACTGCTAACTTCTTCGCGCGTAAACATAACCGGCGGAAGACGATATCCGTCCATTAAAGCATAACCAACTCCAGCTTCGCTATAAATCGGAACTCCAGAAGCTTCTAAAGTTCGAATATCTCTATAAATAGTTCTTAAACTGCACTCAAAACGATCGGCTAATTCTTGTGCTTTGACAATCTTTTTAGATTGCAATTGGATAAGAATAGCGACAATTCGGTCAAATCGTTTTGGGGTTTCGTCAAGCATTTTTCTTCTAGGTTCAAAGGTTCAAAGGTTCAAAGTTACAAAGGTTTAATCTTTATATAAATAAAAAAGCTGTTCCAAATTGAAACAGCTTTTCGATTATTAAATCGCAAAAAAATTAAAATCGATACAATAATCCAAATTGAGGTTGGTCGAAGATATTTTCAAATAAATTGATATTTAATTGGAAAGTATCAGACGATGGGCCGTTTTCTGGAGATACGCTATTGTAGGCTAAAACGTTTGCCAGAACAAAAGTTACTGCAATATTTTTGGTTACAAAGTAATTTAACCCTACACTAATATCTGCAGTTAAACTGTTGTCAGTATCACTTCCTGCTAAAGGTGTTTCGGTTTTATTTCTTCCAAAACCTAAACCAGCTTCAGCATAAGTTTTTAAACGTTTTTTGTCTAATTCTAAAAAGTAATAACGTGCAAAAGCCCCAGCTCCAAATACATTGGTTTCAATGCCTGTTGCTTCTTCTTTATTGCTAGAATAATTTAGTTTTGCTCCAACTGCAAATTTATCATTTAGCAAATAGCCAAACTTTGGACTAAAGCCATAATAATCATTTTCGCCTCCTGTACTAATTTTGATTGAACCTTCAAGAAACATATCACCTTGTTGAAAAGTTACACCTTTTGCAGAATTCATTTCAGCTTCAGCTTGATCTTCTTGGGCGTTTGCAAAACAAAAGGTAAAAAGTGCTAAAATAACTGATAATTTGGTTTTCATAATCTTACATATTTAATGGTTTGTAAGATTAAAAATACATTTCTTGATTTTAAAAGGGCTTCAGTTTAGTCAAACGCGTTAACAATGAACTTATTAAGTTAAAAATTATATAATTTTGTAAGTTTTGTCTTTTTAATTTTTACTTTCATATTAACAAAAAACCCGACAACATAAGTCATCGGGTTTAGTCTATATTCTTGTTTCTTTCTTCTATTCTCTAAAAAAAACTTAGTCGTTCAATTTCAAAACAGCCATAAATGCTTCTTGCGGAATCTCAACGTTTCCTACTTGACGCATACGTTTTTTACCTTTTTTCTGTTTTTCAAGAAGTTTACGCTTACGCGAAATATCTCCACCGTAACATTTTGCGGTAACGTCTTTACGAAGTGCTTTAATAGTTTCACGAGCGATAATCTTAGCTCCAATTGCAGCTTGAATCGGAATGTCAAATTGTTGTCTTGGAATTAACTCACGTAATTTCTCGGTCATTTTTTTACCGATGTTGTAAGCGTTGTCTTCGTGGATCAATGCAGAAAGCGCATCGACAGTTTGAGCATTCAAAAGAACGTCCAATTTAACTAATTTAGAAGTTCTCATTCCGATTGGAGAGTAATCGAAAGAAGCATAACCTTTAGAAACTGTTTTTAAACGATCGTAGAAATCGAATACAATTTCCGCCAAAGGCATATCAAAGTTCAACTCAACTCTTTCCGTTGTCAAGTAAGTTTGATTTGTGATTAAACCACGTTTTTCGATACATAAACTCATTACGTTTCCAACGAAATCGGCTTTTGTAATGATAGTCGCTTTAATAAATGGCTCTTCAACTCTGTCTAGTTTTGAAGGCTCTGGTAAATCTGAAGGATTGTTTACTACTAATGCAGTTTCTGGATGTTTCTTAGTATAAGCTAAGTACGAAACGTTAGGAACCGTAGTAATTACAGTCATATCGAATTCGCGCTCTAAACGTTCTTGGATAATTTCCATGTGAAGCATTCCTAAGAATCCGCAACGGAAACCAAATCCTAAAGCCGCAGAACTTTCAGGACTAAAAACTAATGAAGCGTCATTCAATTGTAATTTTTCCATTGAAGAACGTAAGTCTTCATAATCTTCTGTGTCAACTGGATAAATTCCAGCGAATACCATTGGTTTTACGTCCTCAAAACCAGTAATCATATTGGTTGTCGGCACTTTTGCATCAGTAATCGTATCACCAACTTTTACTTCACGAGCTTCTTTAATTCCAGAAATCAAATAACCAACGTCTCCTGCAGAAACCACATTTTTCGGAACTTGATTTAATTTTAAAGTTCCAATTTCGTCAGCAAAATATTCGTTATCAGTCGCCATAAATTTAATTTTCTGGCCTTTTTTGATTTCTCCGTTTACAACTCTAAAGATTACCTCAATTCCACGGAATGGATTGTAAACCGAGTCAAAAATCAAAGCTTGTAATGGCTCTTCTGGATTTCCTTTCGGAGCTGGAATTTTTTCGATAATGGCAGCAAGAATGTTCTCAACACCAAAACCAGTTTTTCCAGAAGCATGAATAATATCTTCTAATTTACATCCAAGTAAATCAATAATATCATCACTAACTTCTTCTGGATTAGCACTTGGCAAATCGACTTTGTTTAAAACTGGAATAATTTCCAAGTCGTTTTCAAGAGCTAAATATAAGTTTGAAATCGTTTGTGCTTGAATACTTTGTGCCGCATCAACAATCAAAAGCGCACCTTCGCAGGCAGCAATCGATCTTGAAACCTCGTATGAAAAGTCAACGTGCCCAGGAGTATCAATTAAGTTTAAGATATATTCTTCGCCTTTGTATTTGTATTCCATCTGGATGGCATGACTCTTAATGGTAATTCCACGCTCACGCTCTAAGTCCATGTTGTCAAGCAATTGCGCTTTTTCTTCACGAGCTGTAACGGTTTGTGTTGCGCCAAGTAATCGGTCTGCCAATGTACTTTTACCGTGGTCAATGTGTGCAATAATGCAAAAATTACGTATCTTCTTCATTTTAATATATCAGTTCTCTAAACGAGTTTAAGTATTTTTTGGGTCTATAACAGCCTAAAGCAATTGCTTTAAAGCATGTTATTAAGGCGCAAAGATAGCGCAAAGTTTTGGATTCTGGAATCTAGTTGTAGGATAGTTGAGCGTAAAGAATTAAAAATGGCATTAAAATTCAAAATTGAATCCTTTTTCTGTTAATTTCTTGTACATTTCAGGGTCAAATTTGTAAAGTTTGGCCGCTCTATGCGATACATCTTTTTGCTTTTCATCCAATGCGGTAAGAAGTTTCATGTGAAGCACTTTTCTTCTGAAATTTGATTTGTCCAATTCGATTCCTAAAATTTCTTCGTAGAGATGCATTAACTGCAATAAAGTAAATTTTTCTGGAAGAAGATTAAATCCAATTGGCGCCTGACGAACGCGGTTTCTGAGCTGCAATAAACTGAAATCTAGAATTTCGTTGTGGTCAAAAATCAGTTCGGGAATATCTTTTATTTTGTACCATTTTGCTTCAATAACTCGCAAACTGGCTTTGATATTATAATCTTCTCTGTTGACTAAAGTATAATAACCAATCGTCACAACACGTCTTTCTAGAACACGCTGCGGATTTGTAAATGCCTTCAGCTGTTCCAAATAAATATCTTCAAGTCCGGTAAGTTCTTGCAAAATACGCTGTGCGGCGTTATCAGCACTTTCATCTATTTGAAGCCATCCGCCAAGTAGACCCCATTTGCCTTTACTTTCGCCTTGAGCGTGCTGAACCAAGAGAACTTCGAGACTCTCTTTGTTAAATCCGAAGAAAACACAGTCAATTGTGATTCCGTCTACAGCTGGTTTGTGATGGTTAGTAGTTATTTCAGTCAATTTATTGTTGTCGTGTTATTGATTTGTATTGAAAATTAGAATTCAAAATTGAATCCTTTTTCAGTTAGTTTTTCATAGATTTCTGAATCAAACTTGTACAATTGTGCCGCTCTGTGCGATACATCTTGCTGTTTTTCGTCTAATGCAACCAGAAGTTTCATATGAAGAATTTTTCTTCTAAAGTTCGGTTTGTCCATTTCGATTCCTAAAATTTCTCCATACAAATGCATTAATTGTAATAAAGTGAATTTTTCTGGCAATAAATTAAAACCAATCGGTGTTTGGCGAACTTTATTTCTAAGATGTTTTATGCTGTAATCTAAAATTTCATTGTGATCGTAAATCAAATCTGGAATTTCGTTGATTTTGTACCATTTCGCATCAGAAGCTGTAAAACCTGCTTTAATGTTATAATCTTCTCTTTTTACAAGAGCATAATATCCAATTGTGATAACGCGTCGCAGCGGAAAACGATCTGGATCTCCAAATGCTTTCAGCTGTTCTAGATAAATATTGTCAAGACCCGTAAGCTCATTCAACAAACGGTGAGCGGCGCTGTCGGTGCTTTCTTTTTTATAAATCCATCCACCTGGAAGTCCCCATTTTCCTTTACTGATACCTTCGGCGTGTTGTACCAAAAGTACTTCAAGACTGCCTTTATCAAACCCAAAAATAACACAGTCAATCGTGATGGCATTCATCGCGCTGTTTTCATTTTTTGGAGCAGTTTTGTCTTCTACATTTTCCACCATATATGAGATAAATTTTGACAAATTAAATAAATAAAATCATTATTAGCCTTTTTGAAAGCCTTATATTTTTTTTAACGAAACAAAAATTTGATAATCAGTCATTTAAAAATGTGCTAAAAAACCTCTGTTTTTAAAGGGATTCTTAAACGGTTGATTGTCAATTTTATAAAACGTTGTTTTTTCTATATTTTTTATTTCAATTCTACTTTAGATTTTACAACATTAATAAAAATGGATTAGTATTAATCAGAATCGAAAAAAAATAACCCTAATATTTTGTTAATATAGAAAATTTGTTTTACACTTGTAGTCAAATTTACCATAAGATAAATTCAAATTGACTATAAGCAAAAAAAGAACAAAACTACACTTAACTTAAACTTACCACAAATGTTTTTTTAAGAAATTGATTTAAATTGCTTTTTGATGAGATTACCATCATCAGATTTTGCCAAAAAAAATTGATTTTGAAGTTGTTTATAGTCTGCAAGTACTAAATGTTGAAAAAGAGATTCAGGCCCTCTTTTTTGTCATGACCTACTTGGGAAGTTTTTCCGGGATTTCTCCTAAGGTAAAAAACACTAACTATAACTTAAACTTAATCAATTCTTATTATGAAAAGCAAAAATTGTATTAAAACAACAAAGCTTCCATATTTTATGGCGGTGCTGCTTAGCGTATTTATGATGCAGTTTGGATTTGCTCAAGAATCCAAAACTGTAAATGGGACAATTACCTCTTCCGAAGACGGATTTGGAGTTCCAGGAGCAACTGTACAAGTACAGGGAACAAAATCGAGTACTGTTACCGATTTTGACGGAAAATATAAAGTTGAGGCTAAAACGGGAGATGTTTTGGTAATCACTTTTGTGGGTTTCAAAGCACAAAATATCACTGTTGGCACTCAAAAAGTGATCAACGCCGTTTTGCAGCCAGAAACTGCAGAACTTAAAGAAATTGTAGTAATCGGTTACGGTACTCAAAAGAAGAAAGTAAATACTGCTGCGACTTCTTTGGTGTCTGGAAAAGACATTCAGCAAGTAGCATCTCTTGATGTTGTAAATGCTTTACAAGGTCAGGCTTCTGGGGTTTCTGTAACTTCATCTTCTGGTCAGCCAGGAGCGAATATGGTGGTAAATATTCGTGGAGCAGGTACAGCAGGAAATAGCGATCCTCTTTATGTGGTTGATGGTGTAGTAGTAGATAACGGAATTGGATATCTTGATCCTTCTGTTATTGAAAGGGTTGACGTTTTGAAAGATGCTTCTGCAGCTTCTATCTACGGAGCAAGAGCAGCAAACGGAGTTATCTTGGTTACAACTAAAAAAGGAAAAGACGGTAAAATGAATGTGTCTTTCAGTTCTTATACGGGTTTTCAGCAGATTGCTAAAAAACTGGATTTGATGAATACACAAGAGTATACAACAATCATGAATGAAGCTCGTGTAAATTCTGGATATGCTCCATTATATACAAAAGAGCAAATTGCAGGATTTCCAAACCACGATTGGCAAAAAGATTTGTTCAACGAAGGTGCAATGAAACAAAATCACTCACTTTTGATTACTGGTGGTGACCAAAAATCTACTATTGCAACAGGTTTATCTTACTACGGACAAGAAGGTATGATTGGAGGATCTACAAATCAATCTCAATACGATCGTGTTACTTTTACAGTAAACTCTACTTCTGAAGTAATTAAAGATTATTTGAAAATTGGAGAAAACTTCACATTATCTAACATCAAATCAAGCGGTGTTGCCGATGACGGTATCTACAGTAACGCAATTAGAAGTTTCTTAAACGCTGCTCCAATCGATCAGCCGTATGATGAAAATGGAGATTTTGCTCGTTCTATTATTTCTCAAGATATCAGCAACCCAGTTGGATCTTTATACTACAACAACTTCAATCAGACTAAAACAAATCGTTATGTAGGTAACATTTTTGCTGAATTGAAATTTGCAAAAAACTTTACTTTCAGAACAAGTTATGGTGTTGATATGACAGATAGCAACTACCGTTCTTTCAGACCAGTTTATTCTCTTTCTTCAAATGATAATAACACGGTTTCAAGCGTAACTCAAAGTGCTACAAAATCTTTAGGATGGATTTTTGAAAACACACTTCAATACAAATTCAACATTGTTGATGCTCATAATTTTGATGTGTTAGTAGGTACTTCTGCAAAACACAATACTTCTGACTACATGGAAGGTCAAGGAAGAAACTTAATTTTTGATGATTTCGAACATGCTTATTTAGATAACGCAAAAGATCCGACATCAAATGTGGTAAAAGGAAATCGTAAAGATTACGCGATTCAATCTTACTTCGGACGTTTATTGTACGATTACAACAATAAATACTTATTCTCTGCAACGATTCGTCGTGACGGTTCATCAGAGTTTGGTCCAGATAACAAATATGCTATTTTCCCATCGTTCTCTGCAGGATGGAATTTAGATAAAGAAGCTTTCTTTAAAGAAAACAAAGTTTTAAATACTTTCAAATTAAGAGCGAGCTGGGGACAAAATGGTAACGACCAATTCGGTAGAAGATTTGCATACTTGTCAACTGTAAACTCAACAGACAAAACATACCACTTCGGAACTGGTGACGAAACTTTATTAGTAGGTTCAAGCCCAGACCAATTGGCAAACCGTAACTTAAAATGGGAAACTTCTGAGCAGTTAGACTTAGGTTTTGATGCTACATTGTTTACTAATTTCACTTTAACTTTCGATTACTATGACAAGAAAACCAAAGATTGGTTAGTATTGGCATCTATCCCAACTTATGCTGGAGCAACTGCGCCTTACATTAATGGTGGAGACGTAAGCAATAAAGGTTTTGAAATTGGTTTATCTTACCGCACACGTTTTGGAAAAGACTGGAATTTTGCAATCAACGCAAACCTTTCTCGTAACCAAAATGAAGTGTTGAAAATTGCTAACAACGAAGGAATCATTCACGGAGAATCAAACGTATTATTTCAAGGTTTAGACGAAATGAACCGTGTTGAGGTTGGAAAACCAATGGGTTATTTCTACGGATTGAAAACAGCTGGAATTTTCCAAAATGCTACTGAAGTTGCAGCAGGTGTTCAGCCAAATGCAGTGCCAGGAGACGTTCGTTTCGTAGACTTAAATGGTGACGGAAAAATCGATGCAAACGATAAAACACAAATTGGTGATCCAAATCCAGATATCAACTACGGGGTTAACTTAGAATTATCATACAAAGCTTTTGATTTCTCTGTTAATACTTATGGTATCGCTGGAGGTCAAAACGTTTTTGGAGTTCACGATTACACACGTGCTTACACAAATAACACTACAGAGGTGTTAGGCAGATGGACAACTGAAGGAACTTCTAACAGAATTCCAAGAGTAACTTACGGAACAGATGATAATGGAAATTATACTAAATTCTCTGATTTATACATTCAGGATTCAGATTTCTTCAGAATCAAAAATGCTACAATTGGATGTGATTTAACAAAGCTAACTACAAAACTTAGCTTCTTCAGTAAATTCAGATTGTATGTTGCAGGAAATAACATTTACACATTCACTAAATACAAAGGAATGGATCCAGAAATTGGTTTCGGAAACGTAAATCAATCTTGGGCTAAAGGAATTGACGTTGGATATTATCCTCAGCCAAGAACCTATTTGATGGGTCTAAATGTTAACTTTTAAATTTTGAAAACAATGAAAACATATATAAAATTATTTGCACTTTCAAGCTTACTTGCTTTAGGTGCTTGTTCGCAGGATTTTTTAGAAAACGAACCATATACAGATAAAGTAACAGAGAATTTTTATAAAACGCCATCTGATGCTTTTGAAGGTTTGGTTGCCGTTTATGATGTATTGCAAAGAGAAGCTTACGGTACTCAATTGATCGTAAGTGAGCAGGCATCTGATAACTGTTTCGGTGGATTTGGTATTGCTGACCCAACGGTAGATTTACAATGGGACCGCTTTCAATATACTACAGATAAAGATATGAATGCTCTAACATGGACAAACTCTTATCTTGGAATTTACAGAGCTAACATTTTATTAGAAAATTTAGACAAAGTAAACTGGGGATCTGATACTGCTTTGAAAACACGTTACGAAGCTGAAGCTCGTTTCTTGAGAGCACACTTTCATTTTCAAGCAGCAAAAATGTTTGGAGATATAGTTCCTTTAGATCACACCGTAACAACAAGTGAATTTGAATTGCCAAGACAAGCTGCAGAAGTTACGTATGCTTTAATTGCAAAAGATTTGAAATTTGCAGCAGACAACTTAGGGCCAGAAAACTATTCGCAAGCAGGAAATGCAAACTACGGTCGTATTACAAAATGGGCTGCAGAAGCTTATTTGGCTAGAACTTTCTTGTTCTACACAGGAGCTTACAGCAAAACAGATTTGGCTGGTATAGTTTCAAAAGCAGAAGTAACAACTTACATTAATGATGCTGTAAATAATAGTGGTCACGGTTTAGTTGCTGATTTTGCTAATCTTTGGTTAGCGGCTTCTTTTGAAAATTTTGCTGGAGAAGACAATACAGAAATGGTTTGGGCAGTTCGTTTTAACGGATCTGGAAAAGGAAACTGGGATCTTCACGAAGGAAACCGTTTTCAAGTAAACATTGCACCACGTGGAGGATCTATTGGAAAATATGCTACAGGATGGGGAGGAGCAACTGTGAATCCTAAACTTGTTGGAGCTTATGAAGCAAATGATACTAGAAAAGCAGCTTCTTTTATTGATTATGCAGGTGAAAACTTAAACTTTGACGCACAAGCTAGAGAGCAGCGTCAATATACTGGATATTCTTGGAAAAAATATTGCCCAATTACAAACGCAGCAGGAACTGCTGTTGTAGAAGCTAATGGTGGAAATTTCCAAATTGATAACTACCAAGATTACGCAATTATTCGTTTTGCTGATGTTTTATTGATGGCAGCAGAATTGAATTTGGATACTAACGGAGCATTGGCACAAGCAGATTTAGACAGAGTGCGTGACCGTGCTTTTAAAAGCACAACACACAGAATTCCTGTAACAAAAGCAGTTATTATGGAAGAGCGTCGTTTAGAATTGGCATTAGAAGGATTACGATATTTTGATTTAATCAGACAAGGAATGCCTGCAATGAAAGCGGCTATTGATAACAATACAGGAGATTCTCAGTTTGCAGTTACTTTTAGAACAGAAACTCAAGGATGGTTTCCTTTACCGCAATCTCAAATTGTACTTTCAAATGGTACAATAATTCAAAATCCAGGTTGGAATTAATTTAAAACAAAATGACTATGAAACGTATATTATATATTTTAATAGCAGCTGTTACAATTGGTTCGCTGTTATTTTCTTGTGAAGCAATTGACGATCGCGAAAGCCTTCCAGCAGTTACTTTGACACCAGAAACACTTAAGTTTTCTATAACTCAAGATGCTACAAACAAAAATCTTGTAAACTTTAAAAGTGATGATCCAACTGTTATTCCGTTTTGGAAATATGTTGATGCATTAGGAAATGAATTAGGTCATTCTAATAAAAGCACTGATCAAGTAGTTCTTCCATTTGCTGGAAAATATACTATTTATTATACTGCTTACACTAGAGGAGGTTCTGTAGAAGCTGCTCCAGTTGTAATAGACGTTGCAGAAAATGACGAAAGTTATTTTAGAGATCCAAAATGGGAAATGTTGACAAATGGTGTTGACGGAAAAACTTGGGTTTTAGACTTTGTTGATCCAGTGGGTTGGGCAGGTTTAGATTATCCGGCTTTATCTGGAGACAACTGGAGCTGGTTGCCAGATTACGCAAGCAATTCTTGGGTAATGGATAATAAAGACTGGGGACAAATGTATTTTGATTTAAATGGAAATTACAATACATCGGTAACTCAAACAGCGATTGCAAACAGCAATCAAACTACAAAAAAAGGAACGTATTCGTTTGATATTAAAAACAACAAATTAGTTTTTAATGGTGGAGTAGAAATGCTTTACGGTGGAGACTATTATGGAGACTGCAGCAACTGGATCAGTGTAAAAGTGGTTGAGCTTACAGCAACATCTTTAAGATTAGCAGTAATACGTGACCAAAGTAGAAAAGGAGAAGGAGTTTGCTTGATTGTATTCCACTATAAAGTAAAATCGTAAGTTAGTTAGTTTTGAAGTCTCAGTCCTAAAAACATTTTGTAATGTTCTTTAAGACTGAGACTTAAATTATTTTAGTAAGAAATAAATGAAATCGTTTTTTATTTCTATCTTCAAATTCCAAAAAACAAAAAGAACCCATGCATATTAGAAAAAACATAAAAAATATAAGTTTATGGGCAGTTGCGGCCGGAATTCTTTTCTTTAATTCTTGTGCAAAAAAAGAAGATGCATTTGTAAACCGAAAAGTTTCTTTTAATGCAGATTGGAGCTTTCATCTTAACGATAGTATTGTTGATAAAGATACTATTGGAACTTCTACAAAATGGAGAGCTTTAGATGTTCCTCACGATTGGAGCATCGAAGGAAAATTTGATGAAAAAAGCCCAGCAGGTTATGGCGGAGGATCGCTTAACGGAGGTTTAGGCTGGTATAAAAAAACATTCAAAGTTGCTGCAGAAGACAGTACAAAAATTACTTCAATTACTTTTGATGGCGTTTACAGAAACAGCGAAGTTTGGGTAAACGGACATTATTTAGGAAAACGTCCAAACGGATATATCGGTTTTCAATATGAGATTTCTCCATACCTAAATTACGGAGAAAAAAACAACGAAATAATTGTTAAGGTTGACAATTCAAAACAACCAAATTCACGTTGGTATTCGGGTTCAGGAATTTTTAGAAATGTCTGGATCGAAACCACAGATAAACTTCATGTTGGACAATGGGGAACGTATATTACAACTCCAAAAGTTACGGCTGAAAAAGCTTCGGTTAGTATTGAAACTACAATTAAAAATCAATACAAGGAAGATAAAAAAGCAACTGTAACGACTACTATTTTTAAAGAAGACAAAAAAGTAACATCGGTTACTCAAGATATAACCATCAATGCAAACGGAAATCAAACTTTGAACCAATCGGCTGAGGTTGAAAATCCTGCATTATGGTCAGATGAAAATCCAGAATTGTACACGGCAGTTACGGAAATTTCGCTTGACGATAAAATCATTGATCAATACAAAACTACTTTCGGAATCAGAGATTTTAAATTCGATTTGAACAAAGGTTTTATTTTGAATGGAAAACAAGTCAAAATAAAAGGAGTTTGTATGCACCACGATTTAGGTCCGTTGGGTTCTGCGATCAATACTCGCGCTATCGAACGTCAGTTGGAGATTTTGAAAGAAATGGGTGTAAACGGAATCAGAACTTCACACAATCCGCCTGCAACAGAACTTTTGGAACTTTGCGATAAAATGGGTTTCATTGTCATGGATGAAGCTTTCGATATGTGGAAACAAACCAAAACAAAATACGATTACGGAAATGATTGGGACAAATGGCACAAACAAGATTTAATCGATCAATTGTTACGCGACCGAAATCACGCAAGTATTTTTATGTGGAGTATCGGAAACGAAATTCCAGAACAATGGAGTGAAACAGGTGTTGAAATTGCTAAAGAATTAGCAGCAATTACACGTCAATACGATAAAACGCGTCCGCTTACGGCTGGAATGAATCCGCCAGTAAATATGAATATTGATGCGGTGACTTTACAATTCGAGAAAAAAGATGTTTCAATTAATCCGCTTGCTGGATCTGGAGTTTTAGACTTGATCGGATACAATTATGCGCATCAAACATTCGAACATCATTTGAAAAATTTCCCAAATACGCCTTTCATCGCAACCGAAACTACTTCAGGTTTGCAGACAAGAGGATATTATGATGCTGTTTCAGACACAATCAAAAAATGGCCAGTAAGATGGGATCTTAAATTTACTGAAGGAAATCCAGGAAATACGGTTTCGGCTTACGATCAAGTGCAAACGCCTTGGGGATCTACGCACGAAGCGACTTGGAAAATCATTAAAAAACACGATTTCTTAGCTGGAATGTACGTTTGGACAGGTTTCGATTATATCGGAGAACCAACTCCGTACGAATGGCCATCTGTAAGTTCGTATTTCGGAATTGTTGATTTAGCCGGTTTCCCGAAAGACGTATTTTATATGTACCAAAGTGAATGGACCACTAAAGATGTTCTTCATATTTTCCCGCATTGGAACTGGAAAGCTGGACAAACAGTTGACGTTTGGGCTTACTACAATAATGCTGATGAAGTGGAACTTTTCGTAAATGGAAAATCAGTTGGAAAAAGAGCTAAAAAAGGAGACGATTTACACGTAATGTGGAGAATTCCTTTTGAAGAAGGAACGCTAAAAGCCGTTTCTCGCAAAGGCGGAAAAGTGGTTTTAGAAAAAGAAATCAAAACAGCTGGAAATCCTTCGCATTTAAAATTAACGGCCGATAGAAGTACGATTAAAGCAGACAAAAATGATTTGTCATTTGTAACTGTAGATATTTTGGATGCCAACGGAACAATTGCTCCAAATGCAAACAACGAAATCAACTTCTCATTAAAAGGAAATGGAAAAATTGTAGGCGTTTGCAGCGGAGATCCAGTAAGTCACGAACCGTACAAAGGAACAAAACATACCGCTTTGGCAGGAAAATGTTTGGTAATCGTTCAATCGGGAGATAAATCTGGAAGATTGGAATTGACCGCTAAAGCGAATGGACTAAAACAAGCTACAATCGTAATTACAACAGAATAAGTTTTATAATTTTTGAAATTTTAAATATAGATACAGTTTAAAAGTATTAAAAGATTTTATGCTCTCGCAGATTTAGCAGATCATGCAGATTATTTTTTCAAATCTGTGACAAAAAAAATGGCCACAGATTAAAGGGTTAAAAAGATTTAAATCTGCTCAATCTGCGAGAGAAAAAAAAGAAAAAATCCTTTTAATCTGTGGCAAAAAAACAACTAACTAATGAAAAAATCACATTTAAAAACCTTGTTTTCGATTTGCGCTTTTGGGCTTCTTACAGTTCCAAATGTCTCAGCTCAAATTCAAAATGCAGATGTGCTGAATGCACCAATAGATATCAGTAAAGATTTTCAGAACTATCTGAACACTTTTTATTTCGCAGACGAATTAGCTTCTTTTGATCCTGCGACAGGAAAAGGAACGATTAAATATCTGCGATACAATTATAAAACACGTCAGGCTTTCAACAACATGATGATGAAACCAGATGTGGAAAAAGCAAACGAATTCCCAACAACAGAATATGCAGAATCTCCTGTTTTGCCATTCGAAATTCAGTTTGTTTCAGATAGAACAGTTCGTATCAAAACAACTTCTGGACCACAATTTCATCCGCAAAAAGAATCTTTAATGTTGGTTGACGGAGTTGCTCCGAATCACCCAGAATTATGGAAATATGCTAAAATTGAAGGAGGTCACAGCTACACAAGCAAACACGGAAAAGTTGAAATTTTGACAAAACCTTGGCACGTAAAAATCTACGATGAGAAAGGAAAACTTTTAACGAGCACACTTCACGATACAGATTTTAAAAACACGTATACACCAACACTTCCGTTTTCTTATGTTCGAAGAAACAGCGATTATTCAAGAAGTATGGGCGCTGCGTTCAGTTTAGAGCCAGACGAAAAAATATTTGGTTGTGGAGAATCATTCACACAATTCAACAAACGCGGTTCAAAAGTAGTTTTATGGGCGGATGATGCAAACGGAATCCAAAATGAAACGATGTATAAACCGATTCCGTTTTACATGAGTAGTCGTGGTTACGGAGTTTTCATGCACCATTCAACTCCAATTACAGTTGACTTTGGAAAGTATTTTTCAAGTGCTAACGAAATGTACATTGGAGACGACGAAGCCGATTTATTTTTCTTTATCGGAGAACCAAAAGATATTTTAGATCAATACACTAATTTGACTGGAAAAGCTGCTATGCCGCCACTTTGGTCATTTGGTTTTTGGATGAGCCGTATTACGTATTTTTCAGAAAAAGAAGGACGCGACGTTGCGAGAGATTTGCGTAAATACAAAATCCCAACAGATGTAATTCACTTTGATACAGGTTGGTTTGATGTAGATTGGAGAAACAATTACGAGTTTGCAAAATCTCGTTTCCCAGACGCAACAAAAATGATGTCTGATTTAAAGAAAGACGGTTTCCAAGTTTGTCTTTGGCAATTGCCATATTTTACTCCAAAGAACACTTTGTTTCCAGAAATTATGGATAAAAACTTGGCAGTAAGAGACAGAAAAGGAAATCTTCCTTATGAAGATGCGGTTTTAGATTTTTCAAACCCTGAAACAATTTCTTGGTACCAAGGAAAATTGAAAAAGTTATTTGATGAAGGAGTTGCGGTTTTCAAAGTAGATTTTGGAGAAGCAGCACCAGCAGACGGAATTTATCATTCAGGAAGAACAGGTTTCTACGAGCACAATTTATATCCGTTAAGATACAACAAAGCAGTTGCTGAAATCACTCAGAAAGAAAAAGGATATACTTTAATCTGGGCTAGAAGTACTTGGGCAGGATCTCAACGTTATCCTTTACATTGGGGAGGAGATTCTGAAACTACAAACGGCGCAATGTCGGCAGAATTACGCGGCGGACTTTCATTAGGTCTTAGCGGATTCAGTTTCTGGAGTCATGACGTTGGAGGGTTTGCTACTAAATCTCCTGAAAATATTTACAGAAGATGGACACCATTCGGAATGTTTACTTCACACGTAAGAAGCCACGGAGAACCGCCTCGCGAACCTTGGTTGTACAGCAAAGAATTCTTAGAAGGATTTAGAAAAGCAGATAATATGCGTTACGAATTAATGCCATATATCTACGCTCAAGCGAAAGAAAGTTCAGAAAAAGGATTGCCAATGATGAGAGCTTTATTTGTAGAATATCCAAATGATCCAGGAGCTTGGTTAGTGGATAATGAATATTTATTCGGTTCAAGTATGTTGGTTGCGCCACTTTTCGAAGAAGTGGAAGAAAGAGACGTTTACCTTCCAGAAGGAACTTGGATTGATTACCAAACTAAAAAAGTTTACCAATCTGGCTGGCATAAAATTAAAGCGGGCGAAGTGCCAATCGTAGTTTTAGTAAAAGATGGAACAGCACTTCCTCATATTGGTTTAGCACAATCAACAAAAGATATGGATTGGAGTAAATTGACTTTAAAAGTATTCGCTAGCGATAAAACGGCTTCGGCTTCAGCCAAAGTTTATTTACCAAACGGAGATGCTTTACAAGAAATAAAAGTGACCAAAAACGGAAACAATTTCGACGTAACAACAAATCCGTTAAACGGAAAAACCACTTTCAAAACCGAGTGGGCAAAATAAAAGTTAGTATGCCACTAATTGCACGAATTTGCACAAATTTAATTCGTGGAAATTAGTGCAATTCGTGGCAAAAAATAAACACATAGAAACATAGGTTTTTGTTTGTGAATGAAGAAATTGGAAAGAAACTAGTTTCTAACACATAGAAAGCTATGTGAATTGATGTTAGTGAAACGCTTTTTTTAAAGATTCCAATAAACTATGATTCTATGTGTTTAAAAATATAGCCAGCAATCAGGCAAAAAAACATAATACCAAAAAACATGAAAAACTATCTAATTCTCCCAGCCGTACTGCTTTCGATCACCGTTGGATACAGTCAGAAAAACAAAAATGCTTACGAATTGGCATCGCCAAACGGACAAAACAAAATCAAATTTGAGCTTGTAAAAAACGCTCCAAAATATGCAGTTTCTCACGGAAAAACCGAAGTGATTTCACCATCTGAAATGGGATTTGTATTAAAAGGAAACGAAGATTTAAGCACAAACTTCGAAATCAAAGGAGCAAAAACTTCTACGTTTGATGAAACTTGGGAACAAGTTTGGGGAGAAAAGAAAAATATTAGAAATCACTACAATCAGTTGGTAGTCGATTTACAGCAAAAAACTGGAAACAAAAGAAAATTACAAATTCAGTTCCGTGCTTTTGACGACGGAGTGGCTTTTAGATATGTTTATCCAAAACAAAACGTGAAAGACAGTATTTTCATTATGGATGAAAAAACGACTTTCAACCTAAAAGAAGATGGAAAAGCGTGGTGGATTCCTGCAAATCTAGAAAACCGTGACGAATATTTGTTTAAAGATGCCCCAGTAAGTAAGTTAGACACAGTTTTAACTCCATTAACAATCGAAAGCAAAAGCGGATTGGCTTTAAGTTTCCACGAAGCCAACTTGATTGATTTTGCGAGTATGACTTTGGTAAACACAAAAGGAACAGAATTAAAATCGGATTTAGTGCCATGGGCTGACGGAGTAAAAGTTCGTGTGAAAGATACATTTACTTCTTCTTGGAGAACACTTCAAATTGGAGAAAATCCGGGAGAGTTAATTACTTCTTATTTGGTTTTAAACTTGAATGAACCAAACAAATTAAAGAATACAAACAGCTATTTCAAACCATACAAATATTTAGGAATTTGGTGGGGAATGCACATTGGAAAATATACTTTCTGGGAAAGCGACAAACAAGGAGCAACTACAAAACACGCTGAAGAATACATGGATTTTACAGCAAAAGAAGGTTTCCATCATTTATTAATTGAAGGATGGAATAAAGGATGGACGCCAGGTTGGTACGAAAACCGTATGCACATGTTCAGCTTCACGAAAAGCGCTGATAATTTCGACTTAGAAAAAGTGGTTGAATATGGAAAGAAAAAGAACATAGAATTAATTGGATACCACGAAACAGGTTCTAACTTAATTAACTACTTAAAAGAAGTTGACGAAGGTTTTGCTTTATACAAAAAACTAGGAATTCATACCGTAAAAATCGGTCACGTAGGTTCTAAATTAAACATGAAACAAATGCACTTCGGACAATTTGGAGTGAATTATTTCAGATACATTTTAGAAAAAGCGGCTCAATATGATTTAGCAGTTTTATACCACGAATCAATTAAAGATACAGGAGAAAGAAGAACGTATCCAAACATGGTTTCGAGAGAAGCGGCTCGTGGACAAGAATATAATGCGTGGAGCGAAGGAAATCCGCCAAACCACTTGAGCATTATTCCATTTACAAGATTGCTTTCTGGACCAATGGATTTCACGCCTGGAATTTTTGATGTTGAGGTAAAACAAGGTTATCCAGGAAAAAGAATTCAAGGGACAGTTGGTCAGCAATTGGCATTGTACGTTACGATTTATTCTCCAATCCAAATGTTAGCCGATCTTCCTGAAAACTACGAAGGAAAACCAGCTTTACAATTCTTAAAAGATGTTCCGACTGATTGGGAAGACACTAAAATCTTAGAAGGAAAAATTGGTGAATACATTACAACAGCAAGAAAAGATAGAAACAGCGCAGATTGGTATTTAGGAACTTTGACAAATGAAAACCCAAGAAACGTAAATGTTTCATTATCATTCTTAGATCCAAATGCAACTTACGAAGCACAGATTTATGTTGATGCCGAAGGAACAGATCAAAAACACAATCCAGAAGCAGTAGCAATTTCTAAGAAAACAGTAAAATCTACAGATTCTCTAAAATTGAATTTAGGAGGAGCTGGCGGTGGAGCAGTGAGATTTAAAAAATTGTAATTATTAATTTCAGAGACCCGATAGATTTTCAAAATTTGTCGGGTTTACTAACGAAATACATGATTTTCAGATGAAAAAACTTTTAATAATAGCAGCAATTTTATTTAGTTCAATCCATTCGTTTGGACAAAATGAAAACCGAACCATAAAAGTAGATTTCAATAAAACAGCTGGCAAATTAAACACCATGTTCAAAGAATGCATTGGTGCGGGAAGAGCAAATGAAGGTCTTCGTGCAGATTGGCAGCAGCAATTGGCATTGGTTAAAAAAGAATGCGATTTTAAATATATCCGTTTTCATGGTTTATTGACCGATGATATGGCGATTTATCGTGAAGATGAAAAAGGAAATCCAGAGTACAATTACCAATATGTAGACGTTTTGTTCGATTATATTGTGAGTCTGAAAATGAAACCTTTTGTTGAATTAGGTTTTATGCCGAATGCTTTGGCAAGCGGAAAAGAAACGATTTTTTGGTGGAAAGGAAACGTAACGCCTCCAAAAGATTATAAAAAATGGGAAGATTTAATTCGAAATCTAACCGCACATTTCAAAGAACGTTACGGAGACGAAGAAGTAAAAACATGGTATTTTGAAGTGTGGAACGAACCAAATCTTTCACCTGGATTTTGGAGCAGCACACAAGACGAATATTATAAATTATACGATTACGCTGTTCGCGGAGTAAAAGCGGTAAATAAGGATTATAAAGTTGGAGGTCCTGCTACGGCTGGTGCGGCTTGGGTTCCTGAAACAATTGCTTTCTGTGAAAAAAATAATGTTCCGATCGATTTTATCTCAACGCATACTTACGGTGTAAAACACGGATATTTAGATGAATTCGGAACTTCTGGAACGATCTTAAGTAAAGACGAATCTAGTGTAAGCGGCGAAGTTATAAATTCTCGCAAACAGATTACAGAATCGGCTAAACCGAATTTAGAATTGCATTATACAGAATGGAGTGCGTCTTATACGCCTGCAGATCCAATTCACGATAGTTATCATTCGGCAGCGTATATTTTACAGAAATTAAAACAAGTTGGAAATGCTGCAAACTCAATGTCATATTGGGTTTTCACCGATATTTTTGAAGAAGCTGGACCAAGATTTACACCTTTTCACGGCGGTTTCGGATTATTGAATACACAAGGAATTAAAAAACCAGCTTATTTCTCTTATTTTTTAATGAATAAATTAGGAGAAACAGAACTTCAAAATGCAGATAAATCGTCTTGGACTTCTAAAAATGCAAAAGGCGACGTGCAAGTTTTATTATGGGATTTTACGAATACGCATCCTGGCGATAAAGAATTGAATCAGACGTATTATATTAAAGATCTTCCATCAAAAGAAAAAGGAAAAGTCAAAATTGAAGTGGACGGAATGCAGAAAGGAAAATATGTACTGGAAATTTACAAAGTTGGTTACAAAGTAAATGACGCTTACGCGGATTATTTAGCAATGAACAAACCGAGTCAGTTAACACGCGAGCAGGTAAATTCAATAAAAGAAAAAAATAACGGAGCGCCAATTGCAACAGAAAAAATTACAATTGACGGAAAAGGAACTTTCAGCAAAGAATTCAAAATCAATGAAAATGATGTTGTAATGCTGAATTTGATTAAACAATAATTCATTGGGAGAAACAATTTAAACACATAGAAACATAGATTTTTATTGCTTTTGATTAAGATTACAAAAAAAGCAAGCTTTAACACATAGTGCTAATGTGTTGTATTCTAAGTGAAACGTCTTTTGTAAGTTCCAAAAAGTTATGTTTCTATGTGTCAAATAATAATTTTAGATAAAACCACAAACATAAAAGAATATTAACTGGATTTGAAGACCTGTGTGAGGAATCAAAATCTTTAAATTCAAAAACACCTAACTATCTATGAAAAACAAAATGATATACCTTTCGGCGGCTTTGGTTTTTGCATTCTTTACTTCTTGTAAAAATGATGCACAGACTACAGCTTCAAATTCGGCGCAGACCGAAGAATACGTTGGAAAAGAAATAGGTACCGAGCATGATGCAGAAATCGACAAACTGATTTCGCAAATGACATTAGAAGAAAAAATCGGAATGCTTCACGGTAACAGCATGTTTGCAAATGCAGGTGTAAAACGTTTAGGAATTCCAGAATTAAAAATGGCTGATGGTCCGTTGGGAGTTCGTGAGGAAATTTCAAGAGACAATTGGGCTCCAGCAGGATGGACAAACGATTTTGCAACCTATTATCCAGCGGGAGGTGCTTTGGCTGCAACTTGGAATGCTGAAATGGCACATACTTTCGGAACTAGTTTAGGAGAAGAATTACGTGCAAGAGACAAAGACATGTTGCTTTCGCCAGCTATTAATATGGTTAGAACGCCACTTGGAGGAAGAACTTACGAATACATGTCGGAAGATCCATTTTTGAATAAAAAAATTGCCGTGCCTTTGGTTGTTGGTTTACAGGAAAAAGATGTAATGGCTTGTGTAAAACACTACGCAGCAAACAATCAAGAAACGAATCGTGATTTTGTCGATGTACAAATTGACGAGCGTACACTTCGCGAAATTTATCTTCCAGCTTTTGAAGCGACTGTAAAAGAAGCAAAAGCTTACAGTATTATGGGAGCCTACAATAAATTCAGAGGAGAATATTTATGTGAAAATGATTATATGCTGAATAAAATCCTTCGTGACGAATGGGGATTTAAAGGTATTGTTGTTTCAGATTGGGCAGCTGTGCATTCAACAGCGAAATCATTGAAAAATGGTTTGGATATTGAAATGGGAACACCAAAACCTTTCAACGAATTTTTCTTAGCAGATAAATTAATCGCAGCGGTTAAATCTGGTGAAGTTTCAGAAAAAGAAATTGATCTTCATGTAAAACGTATTTTACGCGGATTATTCCATATTAAAGCAATGGGTGGTGGAACACGTGCAAAAGGAAGCATCGCAACAGAAGCGCATTACCAAGACGCTTACAAAATTGCTGCGGAAGCGATTGTATTGTTGAAAAACGAAAACAATGCATTGCCTTTAAAATTAGACGGAGTAAAATCTATCGCTGTAATCGGAAACAACGCAACAAAGAAAAATGCTTTGGGCGGATTTGGAGCTGGTGTTAAAACAAAAAGAGAAGTTACACCTCTTGAAGGTCTTAAAAACAGACTTCCTTCTTCAATCAAAATTAATTATGCGGAAGGATATTTAGAGCGTTACGACGAGAAAAACAAAGGAAACTTAGGAAATATCACAGCTAACGGACCAGTTACAATTGACCAATTAGATCCAGCAAAAGTAAAAGAAGCAGTTGAAGCAGCTAAAAACTCTGATGTAGCAATCATTTTTGCGGGTTCAAACCGTGATTACGAAACTGAAGCTTCAGACAGAAGAGATTTACACTTGCCATTCGGACAAGAAGAATTAATCAAACAAGTATTGGCTGTTAATCCAAAAACTATTGTAGTTATGGTTGCTGGTGCTCCATTTGATATTAACGAAGTAAGCCAAAAAACTTCAGCTTTAGTTTGGAGTTGGTTTAATGGTTCTGAAGGTGGAAATGCTTTGGCAGATGTTATTTTAGGAAAAGTAAATCCGTCAGGTAAATTGCCTTGGACAATGCCTAAACAACTTAAAGATTCTCCTGCACACGCCACAAACAGTTTCCCTGGAGACAAAGCAGTAAATTATGCAGAAGGAATTTTAATCGGATACCGTTGGTTTGATACTAAAAATGTTGCACCATTATATCCTTTCGGTTACGGATTATCATACACGACTTTTGCTTTAGATAATGCAAAAGCAAACAAAGATTCGTATGCTCAAACAGATGTAATTGAAGTTTCTGTTGAAGTTAAAAACACAGGAAAAGTAGACGGAAAAGAAGTGGTTCAATTATATACTTCAAAATCTGATTCTAAAATTACTCGTGCGGCACAAGAATTAAAAGGTTTCAAAAAAGTTGACGTTAAAGCTGGAGGTTCAGAAACAGTTACCATCAAAGTTCCTGTAAAAGAACTAGCTTATTATGATGTTGCTGCTAAAAAATGGACGGTTGAGCCAGGAAAATATACTATTAAAGTAGGAACTTCTTCTAGAGACATCAAAAAAGAAATTCAGGTAACTGTTAAATAAATATTTTTTACCACAAATAACCACTTGATCAACGCCAGCCCTATAAAAGCTGGCGTTGATTTTAAAAACTTACACTTAACTTAAACCAAACCAAATGAAAAAAACAATCAAAGATTACCTCTTGAGTTTTATTTTATGTTTTGCTTTTTTAGGAGTTTTAGCTTGCAGTTCAGATAAAGACAATACTCCAGTAAGTATAAAAACGCTGAGCACGAACAAAGAAAAAGTAGATTTTGATAGCAAAGAAAATACAATTGAAGTGACCGTTAATTCTAACGGAGTAGCTTGGACTTTAGCTAATCCTGTTACTTGGATAAAACTAAGCCAGACCGTTGGGGCTTCTGGAAGTACAGTGATTAAAATTACAGCTTCAGAAAATACAACTTCTGCTCTTCGAAATGCAGTAATTACTTTAACTGGTAGCGAAGTTCCATCTGCATCGATTTCAGTTTCTCAAGCAGCTGCTGTAGCAACAAGTTTATATCCGAGTTATAATACGAATCCAATTGCAGCAGATGCTTCTGGAATGGGAAGTTCTGCGGTTGAATTGGCAGCTAAAATTAAATTAGGATGGAATATAGGAAATACATTAGAAGCAACTGGAGGTGAAACCGCTTGGGGAAATCCAAAAGTGACAAAAGCTTTAATTGATGCCGTAAAAGCAAACGGCTTTAATGCAATTAGGATTCCGTGTTCTTGGAATCAGAATTTAGAAAATGCTTCGACAGCGAAAATCAAATTAGATTGGTTAAACCGTGTGAAAGAAGTTGTGCAATATTGCGTAGACAACGATATGTATGTTGTCGTAAATATTCACTGGGACGGTGGTTGGCTGGAAAATAATATCACAGAAGCTAAAAAAGTAGAAAATAACGCCAAACAAAAAGCATTCTGGGAACAAATCGCAACACATTTAAGAGGTTTCGACGAACATTTACTTTTTGCAAGTGCCAACGAACCAGCAGTTGAAGATGCAACTCAAATGGCAGTTTTAACTTCGTATCATCAAACTTTTATTGATGCTGTTCGTTCAACCGGAGGAAAAAACGCCACTCGTGTTTTAGTCGTTCAAGGTCCAACGACAGACATTGAAAAAACAAACAAATTAATGACTACATTGCCAGTAGATAAAGTGACGGGCAGAATGATGGTCGAAGTACATTATTATTCTCCGTGGAATTTTGCTGGTTTAACTAAAGACGAAACTTGGGGCAAAATGTTCTATTATTGGGGTTCAGGTTTCCATTCTACAACCGATACAGAACGAAATGCAACTTGGGGAGAAGAAGCCGATTTGGAAAAGAATTTTAAATTGATGAAAACCCAGTTTGTTGATAAAGGAATCCCGGTTCTTTTAGGAGAATTTGGAGCAATTCGCAGAACAACTTTAACGGGAGATGCTTTGACGTTGCATTTAAATTCAAGAGCCTATTATTTAAAAACGGTGGTAAAAACAGCAAAAGCAAACGGATTATTACCTTTTTATTGGGACGAAGGAAGCTTAGGAAATAATGGTTTCGGAATCATGAATAGAAGTAACAATACCGTCTTCGATACTCAAGCTTTAAACGCATTAATCGACGGATTAAAGTAAAAAAATGTTATAAAACCATATAGGTGATATAAGTTATTTAATATTTTTCGCAGGGTTGTGCTTAAATTTACTTATATCACTTATATGGTTCAAAAAAAATAAAATTAGAATAAATGAAAAAGTCAATAGTTTTTATTTTATTGATAATTAGCGCAATATCTAGTGCTAATGTAAGAATGCCTTTAATATTCTCTGATGGAATGGTTCTCCAAAGAGACAAGCAAATTCCGATTTGGGGTTTTGCCGATGTGAATGAAAGCGTAGAAGTTCATTTCAACAAACAAATCAAGAAAACAACAGCCGATAAAAACGGAAAATGGACGGTAAATTTGGCCGCTGAAAAAGCCGGCGGACCATTCGAATTGATCGTAATCGGAAAAAATAAAATCACGATCAAAAATGTTTTGGTTGGAGAAGTTTGGATTTGCAGCGGACAATCGAATATGGAGTTTCAGGTTTTCAAAACCATGAATTCTGAAAAAGAAATCAGCAGTGCAGATTATCCAATGATTCGTCATTTTGGTGTGGCGCAAGATTTAAGCGGAACTCCAAAAGATGATTTAAAACAAGGAAAATGGGAAGTAGCCAATAAAGAAAATGTAGGCAACTTTACCGCTGTTGGATATTATTTCGCTAGAAAATTATATTCAGAATTAAAAATTCCAATCGGAATCATCAATACGTCTTGGGGCGGAACCAACGTAGAAACTTGGACAAGCCGTGAAGCTTTCGAAAAAAGCGACGAATTCAAATCTATGATTGCTAATGTGCCAACGGTTGATATTAATGCAATTTTCGAAACCTATAAAAAATCGGTTTTAGACAATCTTAAAAAAGTGCAAGGATTTGATGTTTCAATGGAAAACGAAGAGCAATTCAAAAATCCAAACTTCCAAGATAAAAACTGGCCAGAAATAAAAGTGCCTTCACTTTGGGAAAACCAGCAAATTGGAAATATCGACGGAATTGTCTGGATGAGAAAAACGATAGTTTTAACAGCTGAGCAAGCCAAAAAACAAGCCGTTTTACATTTAGCAAAAGTAGATGACGAAGACAAAACCTATGTAAACGGAGTTGAAGTCGGAACCAATAATCTTTGGGATGCAAAAAGAATCTACCAAATTCCGGCAAATGTTCTAAAAGAAGGAACAAACGTAATCGCCGTAAGAATTACAGATTACAGCGGCGGTGGCGGAATCTACGGCGATCCAGAAGATCTAAAAATCGATTTTAAAGATTCAAATTTTCCGCTTGACGGACTTTGGAAATTCAATGTGATCAAAGTAAGAATCGAAGTTTCGCCAAACAGTTACCCATCATTATTGTACAATGCCATGGTAAATCCGTTGGTTCCTTACGCGATGCAAGGCGTTTTGTGGTATCAAGGCGAAGCGAATGTTTGGAGAGCAAAACAATATAAAAAAGCATTTCCGTTGATGATCAACGATTGGAGAACCAAATTCAAACAAGGTAATTTCCCTTTCTATTTCGTTCAATTATCGACTTTCGATGAGTTCGGTGGCAACAGTCAAAAAGGAAGCCGTTGGGCAGAACTTCGCGAAGCACAATCTGAAACTTTAAAATTACCAAACACTGGAATGGCAGTTACAACCGATATCGGAAACGCAAAAGACATTCATCCAACCAACAAACAAGACATTGGTTTGCGTTTGGCGGCCATCGCGATGAACGATATTTACGGTAAAAAACAAGTTCACAGCGGACCAACTTATAAATCTCAAGAAATAAAAGGAAACCAAATTATCCTTACTTTCGACAATATCGGCAGCGGACTTTCAACGCCTAATAATGATGAATTAAAAGGCTTCGAAATTGCAGGTTCAGACAAAGTTTTTCATTCCGCGAAAGCGATAATCAAAGACAACAAAATAATCGTTTCCAGTGATCAGGTTCAAAATCCAGTTGCCGTGCATTATGGTTGGGCAGACGACGACACGGCAATTAATCTTTTCAACAAAGAAAAATTCCCTGCATCGCCATTCAGAACCGACAATTGGGAAATGATTACGGCAAACGAGAAATATAGTGTAAGTAAATAATATTTGGGCGTGACCGCATCCCGATAAGTGGGCAAACAATCTTTGCGCTTATTCGCCCACTTATCAGGATACGGTCGGGCTATCCGCGCTACTTCGGTAGCCAGCTCCTATCCCTCACGCGAACAAAAGGGAGAAGAACCATAAAATTCAAAAACAACAAGCCTATGAATTCAAAAATCATTAAAAAAACATTCTTCATTTTACTTCTAACATTTTACGGAACAACCATTTTGGCGCAATCCAAAAATGTTTTATGGTATAAACAACCCGCAGAATTCTTTGAAGAATGCTTGGTTTTAGGAAATGGAAAAATGGGTGCAACTGTTTTTGGTGGCGTGAATTCAGATAAAATTTATTTGAATGATATTACGCTTTGGTCTGGCGAACCTGTAAATGCTAATATGAATCCGGAAGCCTACAAAAATATTCCAGCAATTCGCGAAGCATTAAAAAACGAAAACTATAAACTAGCTGAAGAACTAAATAAAAAAGTTCAAGGAAAAAACTCTGAAGCTTATGCGCCTTTGGGAACATTAGTAATTAATAATTCAGAGAAAGGAAAAGCGACCAATTATTACAGAGAACTTGATCTTGCCAACGCAACATCAAAAGTGACGTATGAAATGGATGGAGTTAAATATACACGCGAATATTTTGTTTCGGCTCCAGATCAAGTTATGGTCGTTAAACTGACAAGTAGCGAAAAAGGTGCTTTAAATTTCGATATTAGTTTAAGCAGTTTATTAAAATCGGAAGTTGGAGTTCGAAACAATGTTTTGATGATGAACGGCAGAGCGCCAATTCATGAAAATGCGGGATATAAAGTCCAAGAAAAATATTTGCAGATTCCAGAAAGAGGAACAAGATTTACCACTTTACTCCAAGTCAAAAAAACAGACGGACAACTAACAAGTTCGAGAGACGCTTTAACAATAAAAAATGCCTCTGAAGTTTATATTTATGTTTCGGTTGCAACCAGTTTTAACGGATTCGACAAAAATCCAGCAACAGAAGGTGTAGACGAAGTAGCAATTGCCGCACAAAACTTAAATAAAGCTTACACAAAAACATTCGATAAATTAAAAGAAAATCACATCGCTGATTATCAAAAATTCTTCAATCGAGTTGACTTAAATCTAGGAAAAACAACAGCGCCAGATTTGCCAACAGACGAACGTTTATTGCGTTACGCAGACGGAAGCGAAGATAAAAATCTAGAGATCCTGTACTTCAATTTCGGACGATATTTATTAATCAGTTCTTCGAGAACGCTTGGAGTTCCTGCCAATCTGCAAGGACTTTGGAATCCGCATTTAAGTCCGCCTTGGAGCAGTAATTACACCATGAATATTAATCTGGAAGAAAATTATTGGCTTGCCGAAAACACCAATCTTTCAGAAATGCATTCTTCGCTTTTAAGCTTTATAAAAAACCTTTCGGTAACTGGAAAAATTACGGCAAAGACTTTTTATGGAGTGAACGAAGGTTGGGCGGCGGCGCACAATTCAGACATTTGGGCAATGACGAATCCTGTTGGACAATTCGGAAAAGAAGATCCAATGTGGGCATGTTGGCCAATGGCGCAAGCGTGGTTAAGTACTCATATTTGGGAACATTATACTTTTACACAAGACCAGAATTATTTAAAAAAAGAAGGTTATCCGTTAATGAAAGGCGCAGCAGAATTTTGTTTGGCTTGGTTGGTTACCGATAAAAACGGAAATCTAATTACATCGCCTTCAACTTCGCCAGAAAATCAATATAAACTAGCAGACGGATTTGTTGGAGCGACTTTCTACGGAGGAACAGCCGATTTAGCCATGATTCGCGAATGTTTTGATAAAACGATAAAAGCTTCAAAAGTGCTGAATACCGATGCTGCTTTTAGAGATAAATTAGAAAAAGCATTGGCAAAACTTCATCCGTATCAAATTGGTAAAAAAGGAAATCTTCAAGAATGGTATTTCGATTGGGATGATTTAGACCCGAAACATCGTCATCAATCGCAATTGTTCGGACTTTTTCCTGGTGATCATATTACGCCTTTGAAAACGCCAGATTTGGCTGAAGCTTCCAAGAAAACTTTAGAAATAAAAGGCGACGAAACAACTGGCTGGTCAAAAGGTTGGAGAATCAATCTTTGGGCAAGACTTTGGGACGGAAATCGTGCTTATAAAATGTACCGTGAATTATTGCGTTACGTTGATCCAGACGGTAAAAAAACGGCAACACCAAGAAGAGGAGGAGGAACGTATCCAAATTTATTTGATGCGCATCCGCCATTTCAAATTGATGGTAATTTTGGTGGCGCAGCGGCTGTTGCAGAAATGTTAGTTCAATCAGATGAAAACGAAATTAGATTGCTTCCTGCTTTACCAGATGCTTGGGGAGAAGGTTCTGTAAAAGGAATTTGTGCTCGCGGCGGTTTCGAAATCGAAATGAATTGGAGTAATAATAAACCTCAAAAAGTAATTGTATCTTCTAAAATTGGAGGAAAAACAACGTTGATTTTCGGTGATAAAAAACAGGAAGTTGTTTTGAAAAAAGGAGAGAAGAAAGAGATTACTTTTTAATAATTATTGTCAGGCTGAGCGGAGTCGAAGCTCCATCCCAATTGGAGCGCCCTTCGACTTCGCTCAGGATGACAAATGAATAATAAACCCGACAAGTTTTTAAAATCTTGTCGGGTTTTGCTTTTGTATATTTTAAATGAAATTGCTTTTAATAACTATTGTCACCCTGAGCGAAGTCGAAGGGCGCTCCAATTGGAACGGGCTTCGACTTCGCTCAGCCAGACAAACAAGATTATTCTTTTTCTGAAGTTTCTTTTTCTTCAGGCTTTTGAGAATGTTCTTTTTTAAAACTTTCGTACCATTTTTCGATTGATGGATAGACAAAAGCAGCAACTTTTTTCACTGGATTGTAAAAAATAGATTTATCCAAAGTTTCTTGTTTGGCAAAAGTATTGTTGAAGTTGATTTTTTCGAATAAAGCAATAAAAATACTTAAGATTAGAATGGTTTTTAAAACCCTAAAAAATCCGCCTCCCAATTTATTCATCCAGCCAAGCATGGCGAAATCGGCAATTCCGGTTAAGATTTTGGCTAGGAAATAAACGCCAATAACAACCAGAATAAAAGTTAAGATAAAAGCCGTAATCTGAATATTAGTAGGATTCCAAGAAACATGTTTTGAAATCATTTCGGTCATTAAAGACGAAAATTTAATTGCCAAATAAACTCCTAATAACAACGAAATGAAAGAAGCAACTTCTACAAAAAGTCCGTTTTTAATGCCTTTGTATAAACTGTAACACAAAAGCGCACCGACGATAATATCAAAAAAACTCATGTTTGGGTTTGGTGTTTAATGAGGCGCAAAGATAGATTTTTTTTAGGGACTAAGGTTCAGAGGGACAAAGTGACAAAGGTTTTTGAGCTAAAAAACAACTACAAAGCTTCTGTATGCATTTTATGTAAAGAGTATTGTATCTTTGCAACTCTAATTTTAGAGTTAGATTGCGGTTCTGATCCTTCAGAATTATATTTTGTAAATCAGCAATCTAAAATCTACAATCAAAAATCATAAATTAATGTCTAGAGATACACAATTAAAAGAGCGATGGGAAAAGCTCGTTGATATACTTTCAAATCAATTTTCGCAGGGCGAAGATTTAGATTTGGATTCTATAATTTACCTAATCGGAGTTCAAGAATACGGAAAAGTGCACCGTGAATACAAGAAAGATGAAAAGCTGAACTTAATGCACATTGCAATTTGTCGATTATTGGAACCATACGGATTTTACGAATTCGAATATTTTGATGAAGAAGGTTGGCCACATTATAAAGTAAAAGAGCAATTGCCACCGTTAAAAGCAGGTGAACAATCGGTTTTAATGAAAGAAGCGATTGTGAGTTATTTTTTAGAAAGAAAACTTATTGAGTAGCTTTTTTTAAGTTTTCAGTCGCAGTCACAGTTTTCAGTAACGAGACTGCGACTGAAAACTGCGACCTAAAACTTTAAAAAATATGTGCAGATACGCAATGACAGCTTATAAACCTCATTATGCTTGTTTTAATTGTCGAAAAACATTTAAGAGAAGACTTTTTAGGGATATAAAAATTGGTGAATCGGGTTTTGAAGCCAAATGCCCGCAATGCGGTGAGTTAATGGCGAATATGGGACTGGATTTTGAATCGCCAAAAAAAGACGATTTGAAGAAATGGGAACATATTAAGAGTTTATTTTCTGTAGGCATTACGTTTCATTCCTGCGGTTGTAGCGGCCCAGGCTATATTCCAAATTCAAAAGAAAAACTGATAGCGTATTTTGAAGAAATAAAAAGTACCTATCTTAAAAATATGGATTTTTGGCGCAATAGAATTGAACCTTCAACCAAAAAAGAAATAGATCGTGATGCAAATAAAAACTGGCAGGAATTAGGAAAGATTTCTTCTAATTATAAAAAAGAAATTGTTCTAAATCAGGAAGGTTTAGATTATTGGCATGAAAAAGTTAAAAAAATAGAAGAAAAACTAAGCCTAATAAAATAGATTTAAGAGACTTAGATATAGATAAATTTTACAGATTTAAGGAGTTGTACAACAATTTAAAGAGTCTGTTTTGAAGTTGTGAAGGAAACTTTGAACTTTAGACATTAAACTTTAAACAAAATACTTAAATTTGTATTCTCAGAACTGAATGAAAATGATAGATAAGATAAAAGAACATATAGAGGAAGCCAAAGCCTTTAATGAAAAAAACAAAGAATCTTTAGAACAATTTCGTATTAAATATTTAGGTAGCAGGGGGTTAGTAAGAGAACTTTTTAATGAGTTTAAAAATATTCCAAACGACCAGAAAAAAGATTTTGGAGTAGTAATGAATACCTTAAAAGCTGCTGCAGAAGAAAAGGTAAGAGTTATTCAGGAAGAACTTGAAAGTAAAGAAGAATCAAAAGGTATTTTTGGAGATTTAACGCGTGCGGCAGAACCAGTAATTATTGGTTCTCGTCACCCAATTTCTATCGTTAAAAATCAAATCATTGATATTTTTGCTAATATCGGATTCAACGTTTCTGAAGGTCCAGAAATCGAAGACGACTGGCATAACTTTACAGCATTAAACTTACCAGAATATCACCCAGCTCGTGATATGCAGGATACGTTTTTCATTCAGACCAATCCAGATGTTTTATTGCGTACGCATACATCATCTGTTCAGGTGCGTTATATGGAAAATCACAAACCGCCAATTCGTACGATTTCTCCGGGACGTGTTTTCCGTAACGAAGCGATTTCATCTCGTTCTCACTGTATTTTCCATCAAGTGGAAGGATTATACATCGACAAAGATGTGTCTTTCGCAGATTTGAAACAAACATTGCTTTATTTCACTAAAGAAATGTTCGGAAAATCTAAGATTCGTCTTCGTCCGTCTTATTTCCCATTTACAGAGCCAAGTGCTGAGATTGATATCTATTGGGGATTAAAAACGGAAACGGATTACAGAATCACAAAAGGAACAGGTTGGTTAGAAATTGGAGGTTGCGGAATGGTAGATCCAAACGTTTTGAAAAACTGTGATATCAATCCAGATGAATACAACGGATTTGCTTTTGGAATGGGAGTAGAGCGTATTGCAATGCTTTTATACCAAATTGGAGATATCCGTATGTTCTACGAAAATGATGTTCGTTTCTTAGAGCAGTTTAAAGCAAACATATAAAATTTTAGATTTCTGATTTTAGATTGATTCTGAAATCTGAATTATAATCATAACAATAAACCTTTGTTGAAGTTTTAGGCTTTGACAAAGGTTTTTAAAATTTAATAGATGAAAAAAGATATAATAATTCCAGAAGTTGAAAACGTGTTTCTAGCTGCAGTGCAGGAATGGAGCGACGATTTTATGGAAAAAGTATGGTACGCTTATTTAGTAAATGACAGTGATTTTAACTTAGACAGCGTAATGGTAGTTTCAAAAGCGTTTGGAACTATTGATGGAGAAATGAAAAAAACGTCAATTCTGCGTCATGCTTTTGTTGAGGTTCCTTCTGTTTCTGTTGTAAAGATAGAATTAGTCGAAAAAAGCCTTTTAGCATTGAATAACGAGTTTATGGTGACTTTCTTTATCGGAAATACTTTATACGATAAGAAGTTTATTTTTAAAGCCAATTCGCTTGACGAAAACAATACAGAAGAAGTGCCGATTTTATTTGTTGAAGGGGTTATGGTGA